>TARA_B110000908_G_scaffold20215_1_pt1 | contig 14930 bp, 12 predicted proteins | sample TARA_B110000908 | Tara Oceans TARA_B110000908 (sample SAMEA4398067) | marine metagenome | biome: Polar Biome; feature: [DCM] deep chlorophyll maximum layer (ENVO:01000326); material: water (ENVO:00002006), including particulate matter (ENVO:01000060) such as... | depth 36 m
TACTTTTGAAATTCGGAGTAAATGCGCTTTAAAATTACTATCCTCAGGCGTAGAGTCACTTTACTGACGGTTGCCCTTCGTCGACTAGCCGGTGAGCAAACCGATCGCGTAATGTTTAACCGCATTTTTACTGAACTATTTTACTGAGCTATTTTACAGCGCTATCCTATACCCGCCGAACAATTCTGAGGCCTGTGTTGGCAAGCGCGTAAACGAATTTTTCAATTCAATGCATCTGACAATTGTAACGAAGACGTCAAGAACACTGCTCTTGGTTTTGGCCCCATGACAAGCAGTGTTGGTGATTCAAGCTTCTCGACTTCCAGCACCGAGCTAATGTCGCCAAGTGCACAAGAAATCATTCTCTCGTCTTGATGTGTCGCTTTTGAGATCAGCGTAAATGTGGTACTTGCTGACTTACCTCGATGTAACAACTCATCAACGATGTCGCTTACCAACGACAACCCCATATATATTACGACTGTATGGTGTTCATGCAGCATCAAGTTCCAGTCAATATCAAGCTTACCGTGCTGCTTGTGGGCTGTAATGAATGTCACAGCCTGCGCTTCATTTCGTTGTGTCAGCGGTAGACCAAAGGAAGACGCAGCACCCAAAGCGGACGTAATGCCAGGTACGACATGCCAATCAATACCCGCTGCTACAAGGCAGTCGATTTCTTCGCCACCGCGCCCGAAAACTAGTGGGTCTCCACCTTTTAGTCTGACGACATTTTTCCCAGCATTAGCTTGCTCAACTAAGGTTTGATTTATCCTGCTCTGGGACATCGCGTGTAAATGCTTGCGCTTGCCTGCATAGATCAATTCACAGTCTGATGCTGCAAAAGTCAGCAGTTCCTTGTTAATCAACCGATCGTAAACGATGACATCGGCAGACTGAATGGTCTTTAGAGCTCGCAGTGTGATGAGATCCACGGCACCCGGACCCGCACCAACCAAATAAACACAGCCATGCTTCATCTTGCCACCTCTTGATAACGATTCTGTTCGGCTGTTTTCGTGTGTTGTCTAATCAATTGATTTATCTCCGGAACGCAAGAACCACAATTCGTACCGCATTTTAACGCCTTACCTAGTTCGCTTAGCGTTTCACTGCCCATTTCCAAGGCGGATTCAATCTCAGCTTTTGTCACTTCAAAACAAGTACAGACCAACGGCGAGGCTGCTGCTCGATTACCCGCCAGATTCGTTAAGCCGCGCCACTGCGATTGTTCTGGAATCAACTGATAGGGTAACGACAATGACGTCAATTCCGACAAAGACGGTCCTGACACTAACGAGTAGATCAATTTACCAGCGTGAAATCCCATGCAACGATGCACTTGTGAAACACTATCTCGATAATTTTGGATATGACAGCCCGGAAACAACTTTTTTAGCTGCGCCTGCAGCGACGCGATACTTTTGAAAACGGAGTTTTTGTTAACGATGCCACTGTTAACAGAACTTTCAGCAACACCACCTTGATTCGTTTCGTCAGATTCCTCTATCGCACACTCGAACTCCCAACCGCCATCGGCGACGGGTTTACGAACCCAATATTGAAAATTCATCAGACTAGAACGCGGCAAGGTCTCCTGGCTGAAAACTCGCGCCCAACAGGTGGTTTTGACAGGTTCAAATTTCACCGCTGCATGTTTCAGCTCCGGCTGGCCAGAGATTGGGTCAACGGCGCGACTGAACAACTGACCGACACTGCCAGTACTTGCAAACTGTTCGTTCCAATGAATCGGCATGAATAGTTGGCCAGGCTGCAAAGTTTCTGTGACCTTCACTCGAGATACTAGTGATCCCTGCCGACTCGAAAGTTGAATCAGATCATCGGCATTCACACCATATTGCTCAGCGTCTGATAGACTCACTTCGATAAGGGGTTGTGACTGATGCGCGAATAATTTTGACGATGTGCCAGTTCGCGTCATAGTGTGCCATTGATCTCGGAGGCGACCCGTGTTTAGAACAAGAGGATATTCAGCGTTAGTTGCCTGGGCAGCGACACCGGGTGTTACAGCAACAAAAAACGCTCTCCCAGATGCTGTTGAAAAGCGGTTATCTTCAAATGGCTTTTTCTTTATGGGCCAAGTGAAGGGTTGTAACTCGTCATATTCGGTTTTGGATATATCCGCCAAAGATGAAATATCAAAGAGCCTCTTACCACTGTTTTTATGCCCACTTAGTGCCGCATGTTCCTTGAAAATTTCATAAGCTGACTCAAACGCAAATGCCTTCTGGAACCCCATAGCATGGGCAACATCTGTAATGATCTGCCAGTCAGCTCTCGCCGACACCGGCGCTGGAAGCACTTGACGTTGACGACTAATACAACGTTCCGAATTGGTAACAGTGCCGTCTTTTTCTCCCCAACCACGGGCTGGTAACATGATATCTGCAAATTCCAAAGTATCGTTCCGCTGCACAGTATCTGACACCACTACCAACTCACAGCGTGTTAACGCCTTTTTTACCTGCGCAGTATCCGGCAGGCTCACCGCCGGATTCGTTGCCATAATCCAGACGGCCTTAATTTCTCCAAGCGCCATCTTGTCAAATAGATCAACCGCTTTCGCGCCGGGTGCAGTCGCGATATTCCGAGCACCCCAGAATTCTTGAACTGCCGCTATGTGCTGCGTGGTAAAATCCATGTGCGCCGCGAGTTGATTCGCCATTCCTCCAACCTCACGACCACCCATCGCATTGGGCTGTCCGGTGATAGAAAAAGGACCCGCACCCTTAATGCCAATTCTACCCGTTGCCAAATGACAATTGATAATCGCATTGCACTTATCGGTACCCGCCACCGACTGATTAACGCCTTGAGAAAAAATAGTCACCGTCTTACGCGTACCTCCAAAACATTCATAAAAGCGAGTAACCAAGTCAATGGGCAGATGCGTGGCTGCGGATACCTCAATGATGGAAAGTTGCGCTGCTTGAAAACAATTTTCGACGTTATCAGTCGCCATCTCGATGAAGTCGTGATCGCATAGATCATTCTGGTTCAGATAAGTGAGCAGCCCATTAAAGAGCGCAACGTCCGAACCCGGCTTGAGCGCTAGGTGAAGAGTAGCGATATCACAGCTACTGGTTGAACGAGGGTCGATCACAACAACTTCTGTGCCCCGGTTTTTTACAGCATTTACGATTCGTTGATAGGCAACAGGGTGCGTCCATGCCGCATTGGATCCTACCAGCACGATTAAGTCCGCAGTGTCCAAATCCTCGTAGTCGCATGCCACAATGTCCTCACCGAAAGCGCGCTTATGTGCGGCAACTGCTGAGGCCATACAAAGCCGAGAATTGGTATCCACATTGCCGCTACCGACAAACCCTTTCATCAACTTATTAGCAACGTAATAGTCTTCCGTCAGTAACTGTCCAGATAAATAAAATGCAACGGAATCGGGCCCATGCTGATCAATGATTTTCATAAATCGATCCGCCACTTCACGCGTAGCAGTCGACCAGTCCACATCCACTCCGTCAACGCTTGGCACTAACATGCGCGATTCGTGTCCCTGTGTTTCCACAAGTGTAGAACCCTTCACGCATAGCCTGCCTTGATTGGCAGGATGCGATGGGTCTCCCGCAACGGCGATGAGACGTTCATCCTTTACCGTGGCGACAACACCACAACCCACACCACAGTATGGACAAGTCGTGCAAGTTGTCGCTAAATCCATATGAAGACCGCACCATTTTCGATAGCGACCGGATAGACTCGCACCATCACACTTTCATCTTCCGAACACCGTCCCGATTCCAGACTAAAATGCTGTTTATAAAGCGGCGAAGCCACAACCAACTCGCCTGATTTGTCACCCACTATTCCACGGGACAGCACATTCGCCTCACCTATCGGGTCAAAGTTATCAATCGCATACAAACAACGACTTTCTTCAGGCAAATAAAACAGCGCAATTTGTTGGTCTGCAATCTTAATTGCGACGCCTGCATCATGACAAAGATCATCAACCGCACAGACCTCGAATCGACCATGAGAAGTGGCATTCATCATCTAAACCGCCTTGCTAATAATTTGAAGTTCGTCATGCTTGTTTGCGGGCCGTCTTTGGCCACGCTCTCGGATAAACTTAACCGCGGTGTCTGGCTCATCGGTATTCACAAATTGGCGAAAGCGCTTGCGCATTTCAGGATCATTGATGGCTGTTTTCCACTCACATTGGTAAGTGCCAACAACGTTGGCCATCTGTGCCTCCAGTTCGTTGCAAAGACCAAGACTGTCACGAATCACAACGTCCTGCGCATAAGATAGTCCGCCTTCCAAGGATTCCACCCATACGGAGGTGCGCTGCAATCGATCGGCGGTTTGTACGTAGAACATTAAGAGTCGATCGATGTATTGAACCAATGTTGCATCATCCAAATCTGTCGCAAACAACTCTGCGTGACGTGGACGCATGCCACCGTTACCACCTACAAAAAGGTTCCAACCATTTTCAGTCGCTATCACACCAATATCTTTGCTTTGGGCTTCGGCACATTCTCGTGTGCAACCGGATACGCCAAATTTTATTTTGTGTGGCGAGCGTAGACCTTTATAGCGATCCTCTAATAACAGAGCCATGCTGACCGAGTCTTGAACACCATAACGGCACCAATTACTGCCAACACAAGTCTTCACCGTCCGCAGCGCCTTTCCGTACGCATGACCCGTTTCAAAACCCGCTTCAATCAGTTCCTCCCAAATCAATGGCAACTCGTACAACTGCGCACCAAACAAGTCAATTCGCTGGCCCCCTGTGATTTTTGTATACAGATCATATTTTTTAGCGACTACACCAATCGCGATCAGCTTCTCCGGCGTAATCTCCCCGCCGGGTATTCTAGGCACAACAGAATAGGTACCATTTTTTTGGATGTTAGCCATCACATAGTCATTGGTGTCCTGCAGGCCCGCATGTTTCTTTTCCAATACATGTTCGTTGTAGAGCGAGGCAAATATTGATGCCGCCACGGGTTTGCAAATATCGCAACCCCGGCCTAAACCATGATTTGTAATCAGTGTTTTGAAATCTTGAATTGCCTCGATCTTGCAGAGGTGAAAGAGCGCCTGCCGAGTGAATGCAAAGTGTTCACAAAGAGATTGATCAACTTCAATTCCTCGGTTTTCCAACTCACCATCAAATACAGATTTCAGCAGCACCGTACATCCGCCACAGCCTGTACTTGCCTTGGTATCCGATTTCAGATCCGTCAAGTTCAAACAGCCATTGTCCACTGCGCTAACAATTTTACCTTTGGTGACGTTATGGCAGGAACAAATCGTGGCACTCGCCGGTAGAAGATCAGAAGTCAACGCAACGCCACCGTCCGCTACAGGCAGTAACAGCATCTCTGGGCTTGCAGGTAGGGCGATGCCGTTCAGGTAGTACTGCAGCAGGGAATCATAGTTAGCACAATCACCAACTAATACCGCACCCAACACCTTCTTACTATCCGTATCAACATTCATGCGCGCATACACCTTGCGCACAGGATCTTGATATGTGTAGGCCAAAGCGCCGTCTACACGGCCATGCGCGTCGCCAATTGAGCCCACATCAATACCTAATAGTTTAAGCTTAGTACTCATATCAGCACCGGTGAATGTCAAGGTCCCGTCGGTGATACGAGACGCAGCTACTTCAGCCATTCGATAGCCTGGCGCGACCAGTCCAAATATTTGGTTGTTATAAAGGCCACATTCCCCGATTGCGAATACACTGTCATCACTCGTCAAACAATGCTCGTCAATGACGATACCGCCGCGTTCACCAATCACAAGACCGGCGTCTCTGGCAAGCTGGTCATGCGGTCTAATACCAGCAGAAAATACAATTAGGTCTGTTGTTAAAGTTGTCCCATCCGCAAAATCCATCTGTAACTGATCGTCGTCTAGCGCGACAATTTTTGTCGTAGCCATTGATGTGTGTACTTTGACACCCAGAGCCTCGATATGTTCTCGCAGAACACCACTGCCAACCTCGTCTAATTGAACCCCCATCAAGCCCGATGCAAATTCAACAACATGCGGCTCGAGCCCTAGATTTTTAAGCGCATTGGCACATTCAAGTCCTAACAGGCCACCTCCAACAACGACACCGGAGCTCGCCCCTTGCGCTGCTCTTTGAATACGGTCAAGGTCTTCGATCGTTCTGTACTCAAGACACTTAGCGTGTTCATTGCCAGGTATTGGCGGAACAAAAGGATATGAGCCTGTGGCGAAAACTAAATGATGGTAAGCAAACGTATCACCTTCGCTTGTCGTCAGTTCTTTCGCCAAGGTGTCTACGGACTCTACGCTGACACCAAAGCGCGCATCAACACCCATTGATTGATAAGTTTGTGCGGTTGTCAGAGCTAGATCATCTGCCGATTTACCACCAAACACATCAGAGAGATGAACCCTGTCATAGGCAGGTCTGGGTTCTGCCCCGATCACTGTAATCATCAATTCTGGATCGATGTCATACAACGATTGCACAAAGTGGTGACCAACCATCCCATTACCAATTACAATTACATCTAACGTTTGCATCACTTCCTCAACTAATTCAGTTTACTTACAATCCAAACGCTAAGCGTTCACGATCCTGCGAATGACTGACCTTTTGGCCAATCGATTGATAGATATTTTGTGACCCCACTGCATCGCCAATTAAAATTGCACCCTGCAGTACGTCGCGTCTAAACAATAAGCGTCGGTAAACATCGACGCTGGCAATCCTCACATCGGCATCCACCGCCGCATCTGATACGACACCTGTTGAGAAGACCTCAATACCGCTGACCTTAAGTCGGGTTGATGGTGCTGGAAACTCACAGCTCATTTTTTCGCCGCACAAGTTAGCGGCCAAAACGTCGGCTTGATGAAATACGGGCTCTACGAGGGTGTAGTGGACCTCGTTCACGAGGGCGCACTCGCCTATTGCGAACACTCCGGCAACACTAGTTTCAAGTTGCTCGTTGACACAGATTCCACCATCACATTCAATATCTGTTATCAATGCGAGCGAATCATTGGCCTGAGCACCAGTTGCTATTAATAAGAGGTCAGCGGGCATTTCACCGCCATCTTCAAGTTCTACAGATGCGACACTGGATTCACCATGGACTTTCGCAATCGTTTGGCCGAGCACAAACCGAAACCCTTGCTCTTGCAATTTTTGGCGCAACAGCTCTGCACCCTCAGCGTCTAGTTGGCGATTCATCAAGTGAGTACTTCGATGCACAACGCAAACGTCCAAACCGAGTTGTAATAACGCCTTACCCGCTTCGAGCCCGAGTAACCCACCACCGAGAACTAATGCCTTAGAAGCACTCGCAGCTAGTTTTTGAAGGTTACGGGCATCCTCTATCGACCGAAGTTCGATCACGTTATCTGTCTCAATGCCTGACAAATCAGGTGATGGAACGACTGACCCTGTAGCGAACACTAAAGACTCATAGTGAAGTTGTTCACCACTGTTTAATCGAACCCAGCGCTCGGTGGTATTGACGAATTCAACAAATTCACCGCACCTAATATTAAAGTCCAAGCACGTGTTGACATCATCTCGCACGAACAAATCGGCGTCTGTGCAGTCTCCCGAAACATAGTCCGGCAAAAGCACTCTGTTATATCCAAACACCGCTTCAGCGCAGATTACCGTGACACTACCGCCATACCCACCTTCACTTAACCCTTTCACTAAACGACCGGTAGCCATCCCGCCACCGATGATCAACAGGTCATTCACGATGGGTAAATCTCTGCGCTCAACAAACATCTTCGCTACGCCGCTGCTGATGTTTCAAGCGCCGACGCCGCTGCATCACCACCAACAAGGCGAACATCCGGCGAACCATGTTCCGCATACAGAAAATCCATGACGAGTTTTCTGCAGTGGTTAAATTTGGCATCCTCTGCCAGTGATAGGCGGTTTCTTGGACGGGGTAAATCCACATCAACAATCTGGCCAATTGTTGCCGCCGGCCCGTTTGTCATCATGACAATTCGATCTGACAAAAGAACCGCTTCGTCGACGTCATGGGTAATCATGATGACGGTATTACCAAGCTCTTGATGGATAGCCATAGTGCTGTCCTGTAGCTGCGCTCTAGTTAATGCATCTAGTGCGCCAAAGGGTTCATCCATTAATAGCACTTTAGGCTGCATGGCTAATGCGCGCGCAATACCAACCCTCTGCTTCATGCCACCGGAGATTTCATCAGGCAATTTGTCGAAAGCGTGGGTCATGTTGACCAACGACAGGTTATGCATGATCCACTCATGCATTTCAGTTTTTGACTTTTTGCCTTTGAACACAGCCTTAACAGCCAGCTCGACATTGGCATAAACATTGAGCCACGGCATCAATGCGTGGTTTTGAAACACCACTGCCCGATCTGGCCCTGGGTCACGAATTTCGCGACCCTGTAAAATCACACCGCCAGTGGTAGCTTCGGTCAGACCGGCAACTATATTCAATACTGTGGATTTGCCACAACCTGAATGACCGATCAACGACACGAACTCACCTTCTTGTATTTTCAAGTCGACGCCACGCAACGCCTCAAACTCACCGTTATCTGTTTTGAATGTTTTGTTAATCTGACTAATGTCTAGAAAATTGTTCACAATGCCTCCTTTAACGCAGCACAGCTTGTTTGTCCCAACTCAGGCGCGCCTGAGCTAACAACATAGCTTTGTCTAACAAAAAGCCGACCACACCAATCGTGAGGACGGCCACCATAATTCGACTTAAAGAATCGCTCGAACCATTCTGAAATTCATCCCAGATAAATTTCCCGAGCCCAGGGTTTTGCGCTAGCATTTCCGCCGCGATAAGCACCATCCAACCAGTCGCCAAAGACAAACGAAGACCCGTAAAGATCATCGGCAATGAAGACGGCAATACGATTTTTATTACATTGGTCATCGGTGATAGCTTGATGACCTTGCCAACATCGACAAGGTCGCGATCCAAGCCTGCAACACCGACAGTGGTATTGATGACTGTGGGCCAGATACAACAAAGAGAAACAGTGATGGCAGATGTCAGGAACGACTTTTCAAACATTGGGTCATCAGTAACGTAGAGCGCCGACACCACCATTGTGACTAGTGGCAACCAAGCGAGTGGCGACACCGGCTTAAACACTTGAATGACTGGATTGATCGCACGATAGGTTTTTTCACTCAACCCACATATCACGCCAAGCGGCACAGCAATGACCGAGGCAACAAGAAACCCGAACATCACTGTATAGAGACTGGTAAATATTTGATCAAGAAACGTTGGCTTACCAGTGAACGTCCTGCGCTTAAGCTTTGCTTCGGGGTTTTCCGCCAGCTTTTTGGCATTTTTCTCTTGCTGGCGTTGATAAAACTTTTCCGCCTTGTGACGCTGTTCGACATGTTCGTTCTTTAGTGAAACGACCTGTTCAAGTACCTGAGCCGGACCCGGAAACTGTCCCAAAGATGTTTTGATGTTCGTCGCAAGTAATTGCCATGCAAACAGGAACGCTACAATTCCAAGCATCGGTAGCAGGCCAAACTCCAAAATTTTCATTACTGGCACAGAGGGAAAAGATGACGCTATTTTCATCGTGCTCACAACACTTCATCCTTCAAACCTATTTTTAGCGTCTTAATATAGTCGTTAGGCTTCATTCCATCATAGCTAACGTCATCCAAGAATTCAGTTTGCAGTGGTTTAAATCCTGTTTCGGAGGAAAAATCCGGGAAATCATTCGCTGACATATGTCCATCAGCAATCAGCTCTTTTGCCGCTCGCGCATATATATCCGGCCGGTAGACGTCTTTGGCGACCTGCTTATACCAGTCATCAGATTTAGGCTCAGAGATCTGTCCCCATCGACGCATCTGAGTGAGGGTCCAAATTGCATCTGAGTAATAAGGGAAGGTCGCGTTGTGGCGGAAAAATACATTGAAGTCAGGAACATCACGTTTGTCTCCTTTCTCGTACTCGAACGTGCCGGTCATTGAATTGGCAATCACTTCCCAGTCGGCACCGACATATTCACTCTTAGCCAATATTTTTACAGCCGCCATTCGATTTTCGTTTTCGTTTTGATCCAACCATTTGGCAGCACGTAACAGCGCTTTTACGATACGTACAGTGGTGTTAGGGTACTTTTCAGTAAACCCCTGAGTCATGCCAAAAACCTTTTCTGGATTGTCCTTCCAAATCTCGTAGTCCGTAATCACTGGCACACCAATACCTTTGAACACGGCCTGTTGGTTCCATGGCTCACCGACGCAATACCCATCGATTGTGCCGGCCTCAAGTGTGGCAGGCATTTGTGGCGGTGGTGTAACAGACAACAGTACCTGCGCATCAATTTGGCCGCTGGTATCGCCTTTGTGAGGCGCGTAGTAACCCGGATGAATACCGCCAGCCGCTAACCAATAACGCAGTTCATAATTGTGTGTGGACACTGGGAAGACCATACCCATATTGAACGACTTACCTGCATCCGCGTAACTTTCAACAACGGGTTTTAAGTAGTCTGCTAGTACTGGATGGACCGGACGCCCATCGGCCATTTGAGGAATATTTTTCTTCATTTCTGCCCAGACACTTTTGGAAACCGTTATACCGTTACCGTTCAGGTCCATCGAGAAAGGGGTGACAATATGCGCTTTCGTACCGTAGCCAATCGTTGCCGCCAGCGGTTGCCCTGCCAACATATGCGCGCCGTCAAGTTGCCCGTCGATCACTCCATCGAGCAATACTTTCCAATTCGCCTGAGCTTCAATGGTGACGTATAAGTCTTCGTCTTCGAAGTAACCGTTCTCGTAGGCGATAGCAATGGGTGCCATGTCCGTCAGTTTGATAAAGCCAAATGTCAGCTCATCTTTTTCCGGTTCGCCGAGCTCAGCCACCGCTGGCGTTGATAGCAACGAAAGCATCAATGCCATCGCTACCGCAAGGCTTTTGGCAGAAAATTCGGAGGTATACCGATTAAGTTTTCTAACGTGCATCAACTATTCATCCTATTGGTAAATTCCATTTCTAATCAGCAGAAACGAAAAACGCCCGCACCGATTTCTTACATCAGTTGCGAGCGTCATTGCTCAGTTTCATTTCTTGCCACTTGTTTCTTACTAAGTCTTATTCAATTACCGTGCCATGAAACTTTTGTTGGTATTTTCTCGGAATCAATCCGTTACAGAGCATTGGCGGCACAATATCGGAAAACTATCGAACCAAAAAAGTGCATGGAAAATGTGGTTGCGCGAATAGGGTGCAGGTTAGATCCGCATGTCAGCTTGGGGCGTCAGGTACAAAACATGCGGCGGCTTCATGATAAAGGTCTGGTCTGAAACATGCGGCTGCCAGCTTTTTGACACGTACTGTGTCGACCGGCGACCCAAGTAATTCCATACTCTCGATCGCCAACGCTTGCGCCAGCTCGGGATCTGGCGTTGCCGCCGGACCGAGACCAAACTGATAAAAATCTGTGACTTCAATCGCTGGCGTATTGTGTTGCGGAACAATCAGACCAGTTAACGACGGGGCGATGACACTCAAATCGAGGTCAAGGAAATTAGCACCCGCCAGAATCTCCGCGGCTTGTTGTCGATGGTTAATATCCTCCAGCCAGTTACAAGCTTTCATCAGCGCAAGTCGCAATCGTAAGTGCGTAACAGGATATCTAGCGTGCCAAGAGTCTGTTACGCACAGCAATTTTTCAGGCGCATCGTTCCATACACTAGCACCGACCGCTGCGATGATTCCGTTACCTTGCTGCACTGCAATGGTATTCCAAGGCTCACCGACGCAGTAGCCGTCGATCACTCCGTTCTTTAAGCTGTCCACCATCTGCGATGGCGGAATCACCAGCGTTGTTACGTCACGGTCAGGGTCTAAACCGCCGTTCCTTAGCCAACGCCGTAACAGGAGATGATGTGTTGAGAACGCATGAACCACAGCAATGGTCAGCTTCCTGTTTTGTTGTCCCACCTCACCCAGCACAGCGGCTGACAAATTCCCGTTCTCGTCCCTGAGCGCTGCCAGCTCGGCAGTATCAAACTGATCGAACAGTTTGGCTGCCAAAGTTACGGCATTGCCATTTCGCGACAAAACCAACCCCGTCAAAAGGGTTACTCTGACACCACTTACACCCATCGCCGTCATTACTGGCAAGGGAGCGAGCATCGGTGCAGCATCCAGCAAACCAGACGCCAGTTTATCCCTGACGTTCGCCCAGGAAACCTCACGCGTCATCGTCACCGACAAGCCGCTATCGCTGAAGAACCCTAGAGCCTGCGCAATCAATAGTGGCGCGGCATCGTTAAGCTGTAGATACCCAATTTGCAGCGATTTTTTTTCAGCCATCGACGAAGGATTCACAATGCTCATGATTGCTCCCTGTCGTAAGCTCTAAGAATACGTGTTGCAACCTGCTTAATCTTTACTTGTCCCGTCATCGCCATCGTCCTGAGCTTCTCGTATGCTTCTTGTTCGCTAAGATCAAGTTGTTCCATAAGGACAACTTTTGCTTTATCCACAACTCGTCTGTCTTCTAAGGCCGAACGTGTAGCCACTAACTCAACACGTAATTTTTGAAAGGAACGAAATTGTGCCATCGCTATATCAATCGCTGGTTTGACACGGTTTGGCATGATATCGCCCACCATATAGGCAGTCACACCAGCATCCACCGCACGATTGATATAGTCGGAATCCTCTTCTTGGGAGAACATCACCATGGGCATAGGGTTGTGCTCAAAAACGATCGACAGACTTTCAAGTAAGTCTCGGCCGGGAGAGTCCATGTCAATCACTATGATGTCAGGTTGATGCTCTGAAATTTGTCGCAAGACACCGACGTGATCAGACGCTATTGAACAGGTTTGATAACCTTCCTGTCGCAGACACTCTTCCACCCAGGTTGCCCTGTCTGGATTATCATCAACGAGTAAAACGCGTGGCGCTTTCATCGGTTTTTAACACTCACCAGTACTCACTCACTCGATTTGATGACAATTACAATCTAATTGGCTTACGCCCCACTAGTAATGTGCAAATGCTGGGCCAGTTCTGCAGCCATTATAATTTGAAGATCGCAGTGATCCATATTTTGGTTGTGTCCGTGGCAAAGCCCTTTTCACTGTAATCCGCGTATTTGAGTCGTAAGTCTAGTGCTTTTGTCACTGGGTAAGTCGCCAAGAGATCCAGCTCTGAACCATAATCCCTGCCGCCCTCATCCGCATCAAAGTCGTGCCAGATTGCCGCCAGCTTAACGGGTCCAAGCTTGCCTTTGACGCCAACAAAAATGTCTTCGATACCATCAGCAGGAGTATTAAGAAATTTGTCAGCCCAGCCTTGAAATTTATGCAGAGTTGCTAGCGGTGTTCGAAACCCTGCCGCACCACCATCACTACCAAGCACCTCATAACCCGCCGTAAACGTTACGCCTGACACAGGCACATCAACTTGCACGAGATAATAAGGCGCATCGTAATTGAGTGGGCTATCACCATAATCGGACTGAGTGGCAATCGACAGGTTAAGCTTCACCAACCCCAAACTACCTTTGTAGTTCACGCCGTAAGTTTCAGTCGAGTTGGGTACACCATTATCATTTTCAAAATCGAGTAAATAGCTAAATCCTTCAATTGTGTGCCCCTCGGTAATAGGCCACGCGACCGTGAACAAATGGCTATCTCCAAGCCAATCCGAAGGTTGAGCACCATCCTGCGGACCAAAAATACGATTCACATTCCAGACATAGGCGTAGTCAAATTTAAGCTTACCGGCGGATGTGAATTGCGTTCGAAGCGCATCATAAGTCTGTTCGTTCTGGCGAAACCCAACACCACCCACAAATCTCTGACTTCCATGCAGAATTCTCTGCCTGCCTACCGTTGCAATCGCCGACTCACCTGAATATTTCAAATAGGCTTGGTTTAGATCAAAGCCCTCGGGGTCTGGCACAACAGGATAAGAGACTTTTCCGTTGCTGGTAGAGTTGTATCGCTCACTGCCAATTATCGAAACGTAATCCGCTTCAAAACCCGCACTGAAATTTGACACCTGCCCCGACTTCCAAGAAAAGCGACTTCGCAAGGTCGATGCCCCAGCATCTTTGGCAAAGCCATCTTGGCTAACGTCCTCATATCGATAGCGAAAGTTAAGTGACGGTTTTGTCTTCATTGCGTCACTAATGTCCTGCATCTCTATCGCACGCGCAGGTGCCGAGCCCGCAACTATCAACGCTGCCATGAGCATCATTTTGTAAATAAATTTCATATTTCCTTTTCTCCAAATAAAAATGCCTGAACCCAAATAAATTTGGATTCAGGCATCTGTGCCGATGATGGATGTGTTTTAGCAAATGCTAATCTTTCGCAAAACTTATAACCAAGAACCATGCCAATTCACAAACTATCGTGCTCGAGAGCGTTATAGATGGGCACAGACCAAACCTCACATCGCAAAAACAAGAACTTCCGCTACACCAAGGTGCGTAGGAAGAAATGTTTGGTTCATATTTGGGCACGATAGAAGATAATGATAAATGTGTTGTTGCCAACTGATTGTTTTGGAGGTGACTTCTCAACCTCAGTAGAAATGTGCTACATCTTCGTAGATGAGGCGAGATATTACTTTTTGCACCGACATTGAAAAGCTTCGATGAAGTTGGATAAAATCTGTTAGCTCACCAAGTCAACCAGTATGCCAATTTCGAGCCTTCACTGGCTTGTGGTTCTGCGACAGCTATCCAATCCTAAATTATGCCTGGACAAACAAAAACTATATATGGACACACACTGCTCCAAACTATATATATATCTATATATAAACTATATATGGACACACACTTCTCCAAACTATATATATCTATATATGGACACACACTTTAGTCCTATCATATCTATATATGGACACACACTTT
>TARA_B110000908_G_scaffold55220_1_pt1 | contig 14887 bp, 8 predicted proteins | sample TARA_B110000908 | Tara Oceans TARA_B110000908 (sample SAMEA4398067) | marine metagenome | biome: Polar Biome; feature: [DCM] deep chlorophyll maximum layer (ENVO:01000326); material: water (ENVO:00002006), including particulate matter (ENVO:01000060) such as... | depth 36 m
GCTGCCACTAGGTTGATACGATCATCCGTGCTTTTGGCTTCTGTCATCACACGTTCTGCGAGGCGACGTGAGGCTTCCACAAACTGGGGGTCGTTCATGAGGACAAAGGCTTGGAGCGGTGTGTTGGTCAGCTCGCGGCGGACGCAGGAGATTTCTCTAACGGGAGCGTTGAGGATTTCCATGGCGGGGTGGGGGGCAGTGCGTTTCCAGAATGTGTAGAGCGAACGACGGTAAAGTTTTTCGCCCGTATCACGCTTGTAATTTTTCGTGTTGGACTGAGGCATGGCTACGGCTGACCAGATGCCGTCCGGCTGGTAAGGTTTTACTGATGGCCCTCCAATAGTGTTGTTCAGTAATCCAGAGGCTGTTAGCGCAAGGTCGCGGATTTGTTCGGCATCCAACCGGTAGCGTGGGCCGCGTGCGAGGAGGATGTTCTCTGGATCAAGTTCGAGTTGTTTGGGCGAAATTACGGAGCTCTGACGATAGGTTGATGAGGTGACCATGGTGCGCAGCAGGTGGTGGAAATCCCATTTATTCTCAACAAAGTCAACGGCGAGCCAGTCGAGTAGCTTGGGATGGGTGGGACGAGAACCCATGACGCCGAAGTCGCCGGTGGTTTCCACGATGCCACGGCCAAAGAGGTAATACCAGTAGCGGTTGACAGTGATACGTGCAGGAAGTGGGTTTTCGGGTTTGGTGAGCCATTGAGCCAGACCAAGGCGGTTCTTCGGGAGATCACCCATCGGAGGTAATGAAGCGGGAGTATCTGGAGTAACTTCCTCTCCCTTGTCGGCGTAGTTGCCACGGATGAGGATGTTGGCAAAAGGTTTTTTGTCTGCATTTTCCTTCATCACTAACGTGATGGGTACCTTGTCTTCGTGGGCCTTTTTCTCCTTATTAAGAGCTACAAGTTTTTTGTTGAGATCGATGTGTTTGGCATCAACTGAGCTGAAGTAATGGTCTTTGATTTTCTGCAGCTGTTTAGCGTCGGGTGACGGCATGGCTATGAGCTGGTTGATAAGGGAGTCATTACCAAGGCTAATGCATTCCGCGGGCGTCAGGGTGCGATTGTAGATCTGTAGTCCAGTGACCTTCATGTATCGGGCGTGGGGGTCCTTGTGGCGGCGGCCGATGGTGAGGGGGGTATCGTTCTTGATGCTTCCTTTGAGAGTATCCCTGATGATGCCAAGTTTAACGGACTTGCCGTCGATGTAGATTTTCAAACCCGAGGCTTTTCGACTGCCGTCGTAGGTGACCATGGCATGGAACCACTTCTTGTGGGGGAACGCATCTTTCATGATGACCTTCAGGGAGTCCTCGGGGAATTGGCTGATGATGTGAGCATAGATCTTGTTGCCATTGACCCAGAGGTCAAATCCGCGTTGATCATTGTCGATGTCGATTTTGGCAATGAGTCCAGCGATTCCCCGGTTAGGAAGGTTGAGCCAGGCACCGTAGGAAAATGCTTCGTTGCTCTCGAACGATGGAGCGGACTGAATGATGATAGCATTGTTTTCAAGGTGAGCGGCCTTAGCGATGGGGCCATCGATCCATTTGATCGGTTTCTCGGTTTTGTGTGTGACACCGGAGCTGTCGGTAACGCCGTTATCTTGGCTCTTGTTGAGTGGTAGATCGAGGACAAGCCCGGGAAGGCCTTTGTGATTATTCGAAACCGTTTGCTGGTCCTTGAGCCATGTTTTGAAGTTTTGCTCGGCTGCTTTGCGGTGGTCAGCGAGTGCTTTCTCGGTGTCGGTAATTTGTTTGGCGAGTGAATCGGACTTGGCGATGTCTTCCTCGCTTTGCACTTTGATGTTAGGTGGATGAAGAGCGCTATTGCGATCGAGTGCTGTCATCGGCGTATTCCTGAAAAACGCGGTAAATTGATAGTTTTCTTTTGTGGAGATGGCATCAAATTTGTGGTCGTGGCAGGCTGCACATCCCGTGGTGAGTCCCAGCCACGCGGCAGCGGTTGTATCTGCGCGATCCTGCGCGTAGATGGCATTGTACTCAGCGTCAATTGCACCACCTTCTCCCGTGGTGGGTAGGCATCGGTTGAATCCGGTGGCGACAATCTGATCGAGTGTAGCGTTGGCCATCATGTCGCCAGCCATTTGTTCACGAGTGAACTGATCGAATGGCATGTTGGCGCGGAATGAATTGATCACCCAGTCGCGGTAGGGCCAGATCGAGCGGTAGTTATCAATATGAATACCATGGGTGTCGGCATAGCGGGCGACATCGAGCCAGTGTCGCGACCAGTGCTCGGCGTAGGCGTTGGTTTTGAGTAGTTTATCGACGGTTTCGCGGTAAACGACATCGAACTCGCGCGTGTCGGCAAGTAGTTTTTCGAGCTCTTCGGAGGTGGGAGGGAGGCCAGTTAGGTCGAAAAAAAGTCTGCGATAGAGACGGGAGGGTTTTTCCTGTGGGCTTGGCTCAAGTCCGGCTTTTTCAAATTGCGCAGCAATGAGCCGGTCAATTGGGTTTTCCTTGGCCCAGTCTTTATTTTCAACTTCGGGAAGGTCTTGTTTTTTAGGCGGAATGTAGGCCCAGTGATCCTCGAAGATGGCGCCTTCTTTGATCCAGCGGCGGATCAGGGCGATTTCGCCGGGTTTCATGATTTTTCCATGCGGATTTTTAGTCGGATGGGGAGGCATGATTTTCTCCTTGTCATCAGACTCGATCAGTTCGATCAGGTAGGATTCGTCCGGATTGCCTTTGATGATGACAGGCTGACCGTTTTCACGCGCTGCGAATGCGTCAGCTTCCTTGTCGAGACGCAGAGGGTTTTTCTCGGGCTGACGGGATCCACTGTCCGGGCCGTGGCAGTGGTAGCAATAAGAGGAAAGGATCGGCTGAATATGCTCGTTAAAGGAAACGGGCTGATTTGCATTCACCAATGTAATCGCTCTTTTAGGCTGAGGTGAAAGCTCGGTAGTGGCCGAGGAATCAGTGGATTCTGTGGCCGTTTCCTGCTTCTTGTTTTCGCAGGAATTCAGGACTAGCGCGACAATAGCACTCGAGTAGATGAGGGGTTTCAGCATGGGGGCTGTGAATTTAGGCAGCAGTGAGTAAAATCCGTAAGTAGTGAGAGACCGCGTTAGGTTGGATGATACGTTGGAAAATTCAAATTATTTCCCTAAAAGAGGCTAAATATGGCCTCATTATTGATAGAGGCTCCCTTGTTCTATTTAAGGTGTGGGGTGACAAGGTGAACGGCATTCTCGGCCGTCATGCCGTGCTGTTCCCGGAGTTGTTCCACTTTGCCGTGATCAACAAATTCATCTGGCCAGCCGATGCGTTCGACCGGTGTGGTGATTTTAGCATCACTGAGCAGTTCGATAACACTGGCACCAAAGCCGTTGTGCAACACGTGATCTTCCATGGTGATCACCACCTGGCATTTTTCAGCGTAGCTGCGGATGAGGTCCGCATCGAGCGGTTTGATAAAGCGTGGGTTGATCAGGGCCACTGAGTGCCCGAGGGCTTCCAGCTTTTCTTTAGTCTCCAGAGCGACTTCATACATGTGGCCTAGGCTGATGATAGCGACATCATTGCCGTCTTGAAGAACTTCTCCTTTGCCTATTTCTAGAAGGACAGGTTCGTCCTTAGGAGTGGCGCCAATACCTGCACCACGCGGGTAGCGGATCGCACTGGGGCCATCTTCGTGGTTAGCCATGGTCCAGAGCATATCGATAAATTCATCTTCATCCTTGGGCTGCATGTGGATGAGTCCAGGAATGGCACGCAAGTAGGCGATATCGAAGAGGCCATGGTGGGTAGGACCATCGTCTCCTGAGAGTCCTCCTCGATCCATACACATTCTAACAGGTAGTTTTTGTAGTGCCATGTCGTGCATGATCATATCGATCGCGCGCTGCATGAAGGTGGAGTAAACTGCGAGGAATGGTTTGAGGCCTTGAGTAGCATGGCCACAGGCAAACAGGGCGGCATGTTCCTCGGCGATGCCGACGTCAAAGTAGCGCTCGGGGATTTCTTCTTTAAAAATCTCCAGTTTGGTTCCGCCTGGCATAGCCGCTGTAATCGCTGTAATCGATTTATCCTTTTTGGCAAAGTCAGTGACAGCACGGCCAAAAAGCTCGGAGTAAGTAGGATTACCTGCGGCGGCAGTGGAGCCGTCCTCGACCTTGTAAGTGCCAAGACCGTGGAACTTTCCAGGGTTGGCAAGAGCTGGGTCATAACCGCGCCCTTTTTCTGTGATGATGTGCAGGATGACAGGTTCGTCCTGTATTTTGAGATGCTCGAAGGTCTTTATGAGAAGCGGGAGATCATGACCGTCGATCGGGCCGTAATAACGCATTCCAAATTTTTCAAACAGGACGTTGGGAAGAATCAGGTTCTTCGTGTTGCGTTCCACCTTGTGGGCGAATTTACGCACGGTCTCACCACCAATTTTACCGACAAATTCAGCCGCCTTGTGACGAACCGATGAAAATGTTGGATGAGTTTGCAAAGCATTGAAATACTTTGCCATAGCACCAACGTTACGATCGATTGACCATTCGTTGTCGTTGAGAACTACAATCAATTTCTTGGTCGTTTCCTCGACATTATTCATCGCCTCCAGCGTAGGGCCACACGTGAATGCCGCATCACCGGCAACCGCAACGACGTTATTGTTTGCCCCTTTGAGGTCGCGTGCAGATGCCATTCCTAATGCTGCCGAGAGAGCTGTTCCAGCGTGACCTGCACCATAACAATCGTGTTTAGATTCCGTGCGCAGTAAAAAGCCATTCAGTCCACCCGGTGTACGGATGGTATGGATACTATCAGCTCTGCCTGTAAGCATTTTATGGACGTATCCCTGGTGGGAAACGTCAAAGAGAAATTTGTCCTCCGGGCTATCAAAGACACGGTGAAGCGCCACGGTGAGTTCAACCACGCCAAGGTTCGGTCCAAGGTGACCTCCCGTTCTAGCTAGGGAGTGGATAAGAGTGTGCCGAATTTCTTCACAAAGGTCATCGAGTTTGTCATCGGGCAAAGCCTTGACATCATCGGGTCCTTTGATTTGTGAGAGAAGTTCGGGAAGTTTAAAAGAGCCTGATTTCGTCGTCATTACTGTCGTTAGAGGGTGAGGTGCTCTCTCGAGCGGCCTCTTGGGTTGATTCTTGTGTGTTGTCGTCAGTTGACGATTTAGGTTTGAGTGTGATCAGATCAAGTCTTTTTCGGGCATCGCCCAGTACGGATTCGCAGTGGCTGATGAGTGCTGCGCCGCGCTCGTAGCTAGAGATAAGTTTTTCCAGTGGTAATTGTCCTGATTCCATGGTCTCGACCATGCTTTCAAGTTCTTCCAACGCCTCTTCGAAGCTGGGTGCTTTGTCCTTCTTTGAAGAGCTGTCTTTCTTTGCTGGTGGCATAAAAAAGTGGGGCGGAAATTACTCGACAGACTCTACAACGGGACGGTTAGAGTAATACATGATATACCCGTAGCTGAAGAGTGGCTGCTTGTGCTGGTATCGCTGGGATAGGGATTTGAACTGAGGGTGCAGGTCGATAAAGTTAGGTGCGTTGCCAAATCTTGCCCATGCACCATAAACGAGCGGGTAGAGTTCGCCGTAGGTGGATTTCGGGGCGCCGGTACTGAGTATGGGTTTGTCGTTGAACGAGTAGGGGGAAATTAGAATGCCACTAACTGGTGTCTGCTGATTGGTAGCGAGCTTTTCAATTTTTTCGATCTGTTCGAGGTTCTGAGGGAGCCATACTGACATGCGGTCGGCATACCATGCCACAGCCCACGGGGTATCACTGATGATGATGTCCTTACTTGTGGTATTGTCGGCGAGAGTTCTGTTATATGCTTTGGGGAAGTAAGGAGGCCAGTGTGGGAATCCACCAAAACCTTCAGCTTGAAGACCTCTTTGTAAACTTTGAGGCAGGGAAAGTAGCATTGGGCCGGCACTGATGGCTACGATCAGAACTAAATGGGCATAACGCAAGGCATCCATGGATTGTGGGATATTGAGCCTTCCCCATAGAATGGAGACCATTGCCAGTCCGTAAGCGGACATAAGTGGTGCGAACAGAATATGGATTTGGTTTGAGTCTGTAGCGCCGTCACGAAGTCCATAGATAGACATGCCGATGCCAGCGAAGACCCACATCAGTAGAATAAGCCAGCGGAATGAAGCGAGGGAAGCCCGCTTAAACGGGTGCAGAAGAGCGATGAAAAAGAGCGGCGCAACGAGTATAGCACCGAAGTTCCTGTGGAGATCTGAGATTTGGCGTAATGTTGTCCCCAGAATATTAAGGAGAAGTCCTTTTAATCCCAACTCTTCACCGGCGGGTGAGAGGGAGCGCATGATGGCATCCTCGGAGGATCCCAAGCCATCGTGAATCGCATAGTAGGCAGTGCCAAATGGGCTCCCTGTGGGGCCAATGTATAGGAAATAGACCACCGGCAGGACAAATAGCGCGAGCATGCCCATGAGCGCCGCCGCGATGACACCACGTGGTTTGAAATAGACGGCCGCAAAGATAACAAATCCGATATACATCCAGAGCGTTAGCCAATGAGCCAACACAAGTAGGCACATGAAGACACCCGAAACGAGTATGGGGCCAAGAGCCGATTTATTTTCCTCCGAGTTCTCAACACCTCGCCAGAGAAAGAACATGGCGCATGAGAACAACATGAGCATCAGCATTTGTGGCATGCCGGATTGCGAGAGTTTCCACATCAGCTCACAAAAGAGCATGAGTATCGCGGTGACTGATGCGATGGTTGTATCGAAAATTCTCGAGACGAGTAGGTAGTTGATGCCGATCGATATGAGGAAAAATATGACACAGGTGGCGGCGATGACCCGGTCGAGTTGGTAGATGTTTGATTTTTGCGGCATCCTCCAGCGTTTGTTGTCTCCAGCGTCGGTTGCTTTTAACACCGCTGCGTAAACACATGGATTAAGTGGCGCGTGGTAGGTATCAGGGAGGTTTTCGAGACTGGGCATTTCCTTGTTCGCATCATTCATTTGCCAGAGAGCAACAGGTCGTATCACCTTAGTCGAGTAGCCATTACCGCGGGCAATTTCTCTTCCGATCTGGGCTTGCTCCATACCGCGAGGGGAGGATAGGCCTTTGAAATTGAAGAAGATGGAAACAGCAGCTAGGCCGACAAGGATAACAAAGAAAATGGCTCGGCGGATGATTTTTGCAGGGTCGTAAGCAGTCGTGCCTGTAGAATTGGAAATGCTCATAGGTCGTAATAGATGGGGAAGGAAATGGGGGAAGTGAAGAAGGAGTAGGTAGCTTGGATGATGTTTGTGAGGCTTTAAAAGGAGGTTTTATGGTTTGCTTTCGAGCTCCTTGAGTTTGCGTTGGAGAGTGCGGCGACTAATTCCAAGGAGGCGCGCGGCATCGGTGCGATTGTTGTCTGTGTGTTGAAGTGCAAGTCGTATGGTGTGCATTTCCAGCACATGCAAGTTGAATTCCCCCTCGGAGGCAAGCGAGTTTTCGTCCTTTTCGCCCATTTCGGCATATGACTGAGTTTGAGATGGTGCGATCAAGGGCGGTTGATCTTCGCTGGAACTCAGGAAGTAGGGGAGATGGCGGGTGTCGATCGTGGGATCATTGCTCATAACCACACCATGTTCGATAGCTGTCCTTAACTCCCGGACATTACCTGGCCACGGGTAAGATCTCAGTAATGCGAGCGCGTCGTCACTCAGCGATTTGATCTCTTTACCATTTTCAAGAGAGAATTCGCGAAGGAAAGCCTGGGAGAGTAGAATGACATCCTCGGCGCGTTCGCGAAGTGTGGGCATCAAAACCCGAACGACGTTGAGGCGGAAAAAGAGATCTTCTCGGAATTTCCCCTTGCTGACGAGATTACGGAGGTTTTTGTTAGTGGCTGTAATGACTCGGACATCGACGTTGACCGGTTTGTTCGATCCGACACGTTCAATGGTGCGCTCACCTAACACGCGGAGGAGTTTGACTTGGGTCGCCTGATCGATCTCTCCGATCTCATCGAGAAAAATGGTGCCTCCGTCGGCCTGTTCGAATCGGCCAACTCTCTTCTGGGTTGCTCCAGTGAAGGCTCCTTTTTCGTGACCGAAGAGCTCGCTTTCAAGAAGTTGTGGAGATAGTGCAGCGCAGTTGACGACGAGTAGTTTGTCCGCTGGTCTGCCGCTAAGTTGGTGGATGGCGTGTGCGACGAGTTCCTTGCCTGTGCCACTTTCACCTTCGATTAAGACCGTGGCACGGGTCGGAGCCACCTGACTGACAAGCTCGCCAACTTGCTGCATGGCTAGAGAATTGCCAATAAGTTTTTCCAGGCCATGTTTACTGGAGCCCGTTTTCTCGCGCAGGTTCTGAACTTCATGCTCAAGCCGGACGTTGTCTTTTTCCAGTGACCTGCTGCGTAATGCTCGTTTCAGCAAAAGCTCCACCTCATCGAGATTGAGTGGTTTGGTGACAAAGTTCCACGCTCCTCGGCGCATCGCCTCCACGGCGGTATCGACGGAACCGTATGCGGTCATCATGATTGACACGGGAGGGCGGGGGAGGGCCAGAGCCTGATCGAGTAAGTCCATGCCGCTATCGCCTGCTAGTCGGAGGTCGGTTAGCATGAGGTCGATCGGTTCGCCTTTTAGCAGTCCCATCGCCTCTTTGATGTCGGAGGCGACGTAACAATCAAACTCATCCTCAAGGGCCATACGGAGGCCATCGCGAGTGGATTTTTCATCGTCGACGATGAGTAAAGTGGCGGAAGTCATAAAGCTTAAGAGTGGGGGGCGGTTTCGATTTCAATGACCGAGTCGTTGTGATCTTCGAGTAACCTGACATTGCGGTTTTGCCTCGGGATAGAGATGGTGACGGTGGTTCCTTCCCCAGCTTTGCTGTCGAGTTCGATCTCTCCGCCGTGCTCGCGGACGATACGGCGGACGATGAGTAGTCCCAGTCCGGTGCCAGATTTTTTTGTGCTATTGTAGGGTTCAAAAATGGACCCCATCACCTCAGGAGATATCCCCGAGCCATGGTCGCGGATGGTGAGCGTCACTTCGTAGTCGGTGACACCTGTTAGTATATCAATCTGACCCCCGCTAGCTGGTAGGGCTTGGAATGCATTTGTGAGAAGGTTGTAGAGAGCCTGTTTGATTTGGTTGCCATCGAGTTGGAGCAGGGGAGTGTTTTCTGCGAGATCGAGCCCCACTTTGACATGACGCTCTTCAAGTTCGGGTTCTATTAAGGTTAGGGTTTCACGCAGCAGATCATGAAGCTGATGTGGGTCACGCTCAGGCAGGGTAGGGCGGATGGCCTGGAGGAATTGTTTCAGGATGGTATCCAGTCGCCTGATTTCCCCTTGGGCGGTTTTCAGGTGCTGAGTGAGGCTTTGTTGATCATCCTCGGGGAGTTTTTTGAGTTTTCTCTCTAGAAGTTGTAGATGAATGTCGAGCGAGTTGAGTGGATTTCCAATTTCGTGAGCAACTCCAGCGGCAAGCAGTGTGAGGGCATTGAGTTTCTCACTTTCAACATTCTCCTCTGCCTGTTTTCGGGAGCGGGTGATATCGCGGACTAGTAGGACATAGCCGAGTAGATGATCGTCACCTTTGCTATCACTACTCCCTCCGCTGCTGAGGGGAGAGAGGTAGAAATTGAGAAAACGTTGATCGGGGTAGAGGATTTCCATGTCCCTGCTGACGATACGGCCGGGGTCGGCGAGCTTTTTCCAATCCAGCCCTCGCACAGTCATAGAGAGGCTCTGGCCGATGCTCTTTACAGGATCCACTCCGAAAATGCGGGATGCGGATTGATTGACAAAGGTGATCTGGCCATCGGGATCCAGAATCATGACACCTTCTTGCAATGCCTCGAAAACGCTCTCCAGGAAGCCCTTCTCTCGAACCAAGCGCATGACTAGGCGTTGTACTTCCTCAGGCTCTACCTGATCGAGGCGAGCAATGAGTTTGTCTAGGAATCCTGATTTCATGATCGGTGGGATTTCGTTGCAGAGGATGGGAAAAGTTCTTAGAGTGGCGGCTATGACAGAAGCACTCGTGGTATTATGCACCTTTCCCAGTAGCGAGAAGGCGCGACAGATTGGCACACATCTTGTGGAAAGGCAATACGCGGCATGCATCAATATTTTGCCTGCTGTTGAATCGATCTATCAGTGGGATGGAAAGCTGTGTCAGGAGCAGGAAGTGATGGCCGTGATCAAGACAACTCGGCAGGCTTTTCCCGTGATGAGCCGGGAACTATCAGCTCTTCATCCCTGCGCTGAACCCGAAATCATTGCGATGCCAGTTGTCGATGGTTCGGCGGGCTATCTTGCCTGGCTCACGGATCAGGCTCGGGGGTGAAACGGTCGTCCGAAAAAAGCTTATTATGTTTTTGCTGCTTTTTATTGCATGAAGTGGAAAACCAGCTATATAATACCGCCCCCAAGTTCCGGGTCGCCTATCTCCGATAATATTTCGGGGGTGATGGCGCGCCCGGTTTTTACACATTGTCATATATCCTAAATGAGGGATCTAATGCGCGGGGTTTACCACCACAATTTCAACATTGCACCCAGTTCCAAGGAATGAATCCAGATAGAGCAACACTGAACTTTCTCAATAGCTTTCCAGAAAAATCCCGCGATCGCGGCGATGCACTGCAAGAAGAAGGCGCCGTTACCCAAATTTTTGGTAACCATTTATTCATCCAAGGTAGAGTGGAAGATTCCACCGGAGTATTCCGGACGAGTCTCCGCCTTCAAGGAAACCGCTGGTTCGGAAGCTGCACAGCAGAAGACCAAGTCGTAGCCGGTGCCTGTATGTATGCCACCATGATGGAGCGTATGCACCGTGGTGAGGATCTGCCGGAAAGCCCAAACGAGTTTGACGACACACCCATCATTGATGTCATCGAGGAAAAACTTGGCCGTGAACTCGATGATAAAGAGGCTGACTTTGTTAATAAACTCGAGAAGCGCTACCGTCGATACGTTATCGAAGGCGAAATTCACGATCACGATCTGGTCCGACTGAATCCACGCTGGGAAATTGTCAGCTACGAGCCACTGGAACTCTGGCCGATGCCTCCTGGCGATATCCTTGAATTCTGGAACTACATTGCTTACGCATTCTACAAGAAGAAGCTTCCCTATGCTGAGTTTCTTAATGCGATCACCGACCTCGAATCCGTGCAGAAGAAAATGCACGAGTGGGAGCGCGAGCGCGAAGTAGCCGCTTGGTATGAGCGTATCGAGAGCGTCAACGAACGCCCACCGATTGATAAACCGATTTATGTTAAATTCCGTATTCTTTCCACTATCAACGAAGCTCGAGTCGAGTATTGCGAAGGTGAAGTAGAGGAGGGCGGTGAAAGCACGTGGCTTCCACTACGCGAAAAAGGAGACATCGATCGCTTCGTCAACCTCTTTGAGGACTCCGCTCTGCGGATGGACTCTGCTAGCCAGATTATCTGGGAGCAGTTCCTCTCATTCCAGCAGAAAGAAGGCGATCCTCGCCTTGATCTGGACCAAGAGCAATCCTGCCAATTCATGAACCGTATCTTCCGTCAGCCAGCACTGAAAGGATACGTTGTCAATCTCGACGAACGCGAGTTCCAGGTCGTCGATGAACCGCTGAGATGGATTTGCGAGGACGATCCCTACGTGCCTAACTGCTTTGCGCTCCAGCTAGTTACTGCCACCAAGGAACACGTAACCCACTCGGTCAGACTTCTCCCCGGCCGTGAGGTTCTCTATCAATCCGATGAAACCGTCTTCCCTGGTCCGCCACGCTGGTTGACTGAGACCGATATTCAGCCTCGCTACCATATCCCTAAGGATGTGATCGATAGCTTGGAGGGTGTTGAGTTCCTTCGCAAAATAGGATCTAGCCTTCCTGCATCACTACGTAAGCGTGTTACCGATCTCGATCTCTACCCACGCTTCAAGATGAAGATTGAGCAGGGACTAACCGCTGCGGAAACGGAGCACCTTGTCATCGATGTTCGCGCTCTTGAGAAAAAGGAGCGTCGCGAAGAGAAACGCATCAAAGACCAGTGGGAACTTGTTGAGCAGAAGCCTGTTAAAGGAAAACAACTCCTCCGCTTCGCCCGTGAAGATCTCTATCCAGTTCCTGCTCTGCTTGCTCAGATGGGTCTTACCTATGATGAGAAACTCGATGCCTTTAAATCACGTATCACCAAGCTTTTCCCAGAGAAGTTCTCCGAGTGGGCCAAGGCTCTTCCTGAGTCCCTGATCACGCAAATGGACGGTAAGCTTCAGACTCTGTTAGCTGATCCGGTTACCGCTGCCATCCGCTTTGAGGTGGTGAATCAGGAAATCGACTGGTTTGATCTGCGTATCGTTATCGATGTCGAGGGTGTCACTCTTTCCAACGCACAAATACGCTCACTCGTTGCCGCCCGTGGTGGTTACGTTCGTATGGACGACGGTGGCTGGATGCGACTTGAGATCAAACTCGACGCCGATCAGCGCGATGCGGTTACTCGTCTGGGCCTCGATCCATTCGACCTCACCGGCGAAACTCACCGGATGCACGCACTGCAGCTTGCCGATCCCAAAGCCGCCGAGGTATTTGATCCGAAGGCGTGGAAGCGTATCAAGGATCGCGCTCGCGATATCCAGATCGAAGTTACACCTCCTGTTCCAGAAAACCTGCAGGCGACACTTCGTCCTTACCAGGTAGATGGTTTCCATTTCCTCTGTTACCTCGCAACCAACCGTTTTGGTGGTTTGCTTGCAGATGACATGGGTCTGGGTAAAACAGTTCAGTCAATCACCTACCTTCTCTGGCTGCGCGCCGAGGAAGCCAAGGAAAAAGGCTCCATGGCCAAAGTATCACCGTCATTGGTGGTCTGTCCGAAGTCCGTGATCGACGTTTGGCATTCTGAGTGTGAGAAATTCGCTCCCGAATTGCGCGTGAAAATCCTTCGCACCCGTGACGATCTTGATCTCAAGATTCTGGAAACAGAAGTGGATATGTTTGTTCTTAACTACGCTCAACTTCGCCTCTGTGGTGAGGAGCTCGCCAAGGTGAAGTGGTTGACCACGATCCTCGACGAAGGTCAGCAGATCAAGAACCCTGACTCCAAAGCCGCCAAGGCAGCTCGCGAACTCAACTCGAAGAACCGCCTTGTTCTCACAGGTACTCCTATTGAGAACCGTCTGATGGATATGTGGTCGTTGATGTCCTTCGCCATGCCCGGAGTGCTCGGTAGCCGAGCCTACTTCAAGAAACGCTTTGATAAACGTAAGGACCCCGGCGCTCAGAGCCGACTTGCCTCACGTCTGCGCCCATTCCTTCTTCGCCGGACCAAGCTCCAGGTAGCCAAGGATCTTCCACCGAGAACCGAGGAGGAAGTCTTTGCCGAAATGGAAGGCGTTCAAGCCGAGATGTATAAGGCTGAGCTGAAGCGTATTCAGAAAGCCTTGTTAGGATTTGATTCTGATGAAGCGGTGAAGAAGAACTCCTTTGCTATTCTTCAGGGCCTGATGCGTCTGCGTCAGATCTGTTGTCACCCTGGCTTGATTGATCCAAAATTCCTCAAGGAGGAAAGCGCCAAGATGACAGCACTCTTCTACCTGCTCGACCAACTCCGTGAGGAAGGTCACAAGGTGCTCGTCTTCTCCCAGTTTGTTTCCATGCTCGATATCATCAAGGCTCGCCTTGAGGTAGAGAGTCGACCGTTCCATTACCTTACAGGCCAGACAAAAGACCGTAAGGGAGTGATCGAGAGTTTCCAAACAACCAAGGACGCATCCGTCTTCATGCTCTCGCTCAAGGCAGGTGGTTCAGGTCTTAACCTAACATCAGCCTCTTACGTTATTCTTTACGATCCATGGTGGAACCCCGCTGTGGAGAATCAGGCGATTGACCGGACGCACCGTATTGGCCAGAAAAACAAGGTGATTGCCTATCGCTTGCTTACCCGTGAAACGGTGGAGGAAAAAATCCGTATTCTACAGCACCAGAAGACTCAACTTGTTACCAACGTGTTAGGTGACGAGGGCTTCGCCAGCACCTTGGCTATGGACGATCTCGCATTCATCCTAGGACACGGTGGCGGTTTCGAAGAAGAAATGGAAGAGCCCCTCAAGAAGGCTAAGAAGTCTGTTAGTGATCTCATCGAGGTCACACCCGCTGCTGCTCCTGCCGCAAAAAAAGCAGCCAAGAAGGCCGCTAAAAAGGCCGCTAAGAAGTAGCCCTTCCCAAGGCGTAAACACGGAGAATTTCGAACAATTCAGCATTCCTTCTGACAGAGTGGGGGATGCTGAATTTTTTTCGATCATACTTTCGCCACACGCGATTCCGACCATCTAGCATGGGTTGGGTTGTGCTTCCTGTCTATGGAATCATCTTGTTTTCTGCATTTGCGTATTTTTGGAAGAGGGGTAGGTTGGCGGAATGAAAGGTATTATTGTTTCTCTGATCGCAGCTTTTTGTGTCGTATACTTGCTCAATCCCACCATGGGAGTGATTGAATTTATCCCTGATAATTTCCCCATCATCGGAAACCTAGATGAAGCTACAGCTACAGCTGTTCTACTCGCATGCGCACGTTATTTTGGATTCGATTTGTCCAAGTTCTTCGGTCGTAAAGAAGACGAAAAAAACGAGGTGGTTGATATCGACTAATCCTCATTCAGAAATCTCTAATTAATTCCCTTTCACATGCGTTTCAAGGTTGGAACCATGAAAAGAAAACGCCTGCATAATCAAGAAGACTCACTCACCCCAGACGAACCAACGTTAGATATTTCTTCACTCATAGACGTCTGTTTCCTCCTGTTGATCTATTTTCTGGTGACCACAACGATCCAGCCGCGTGAGCAGGACTTGCAAAGTCCGGTGCCAGGAGTTACCTCTCCCGATAAAATTCCTCCTATTCCCGCGATGCTCATAGAGCTCCG
>TARA_B110000908_G_scaffold30072_1_pt1 | contig 14884 bp, 15 predicted proteins | sample TARA_B110000908 | Tara Oceans TARA_B110000908 (sample SAMEA4398067) | marine metagenome | biome: Polar Biome; feature: [DCM] deep chlorophyll maximum layer (ENVO:01000326); material: water (ENVO:00002006), including particulate matter (ENVO:01000060) such as... | depth 36 m
TTGTCAGGGTTTCTGGCCTCGATTTTGGCGAGAAGCTGAACGGAGCTGACCCCATCGACGGTGGTTGGTTCAACGAAGGGCGCGTCAAAGGTTTCCAGGTTCAGAGCGCCGTGAATGTTCACGCGCCCGCGCCCAGATGTCGTTTGGATGGCTGGATTTGACCCTTTGCGAGCCCAACCATGGCTGGGTTTGCTTTGGTATTCCGGATGAACGGCATCCGAGAAGTAGACGGCCTCGTCGGCAGGCAAGTTATTCAGTAGGTTTTCATAAAATGCGATGAATGCGGCCTGCTTTTCGACGTCAGACACACGGGGCAGCGCCTTTGGTTTGCGATACTCGAACCCCAGACGGGCCAGAAGCTTGATGCAGCCAGAATGAGAATAGTGGATGTTAAATTTTGCGCCCATATAGGCTCTGATCTGCGCCGTTGAACGGCAGAACCGTTCCTCAAGCCATTCGCTCAAATCCGCCTCTTGAGCAATCGTCATCCGTGACTGCCCGCCCTTCCAGCCATCGTAGGCGACGGCCTCCCAGTCCTCAGCCAGATATTGCTTGTGCCAGCTGCGCACCGTGTCGTCGTCCAGAAACAGAACCTTTGCGATTTGGGCACATGACATCCCATCATTCAGCAGCAAAAGCGCATTCGCCCGCCGCGCAACCCCGTGATCCTCACGCTGGCGCTTCACGCAGGATAAAAGCTCAAGACGGTCTGCAACGGTGAGAAAATTAGGGCGGATCATAAAGACACTTGAATCTCATTCACTCAGTCCGTCAATGCAAAAGTCGGGTGTTCAAAGACTCCGAGTATAGTTCAGATAAGTCCTACCAATTCATGTAGCCAAACCAGAAATAATGCGGTGGCAAAAACGCGAAGTTCTCAAGCCGCTTGGACTTGCAACGTTACCGACACATATCAATAAGGCTGAATTTCCGTTAGGCTGTTGCGAATCCACGGAAGTCTTGCGAAATTGGATTATTGATCTGAACTGGAGTTCACGTGTCCCTCTTTTTTATCGTTGCATTGCCCTTCTTTGGCGCACTCCTGCCCGGTTTGATGAATCCAGCGGGCCGATCTGCTTGTGCCGGTGTGACATTTACCGTCTCGCTTATGGCCTTCATTGGCTTGCTCACAAACCTTCCCACCATTTTGGCAGGCGAAGTCGTGATGGCGCGGGTCGACTGGCTCCCGATTTTGGGGCTGAACTTTACCTTGATGCTGGACAGCTTGGGCTTTTTCTTTGCACTGCTGATCCTTGGCATCGGGCTTTTGATTATCGCATATGCACGCCATTACCTAAGCCGTGATGACAACATGGGTGAATTTTTTACCTACCTTTTACTATTTCAAGGCGCGATGGTTGGCATCGTTCTTAGTGATAATATCTTACTTTTGCTTGTATTTTGGGAACTCACATCGCTTTCCTCGTTCCTGCTTATCGGCTACTGGAAACACCTTCCCGAAGGGCGCCAAGGCGCACGCATGGCTTTGACCGTGACGGGCATGGGTGGACTTGCGATGATCGGCGGAATGTTGATCCTTGGCCAAATTGTAGGCAGCTATGACCTTAGCGTGATCCTACAAAACCGCGATTTGATCCAAGCAGACCCGCTTTATGTGCCCGCTTTGGTCCTTATCCTGTTGGGTTGTTTCACCAAGTCTGCGCAATTCCCGTTCCATTTCTGGCTACCCCACGCGATGTCGGCCCCAACCCCTGTTTCGGCCTATCTTCACTCGGCTACTATGGTGAAGGCGGGTATTTTCCTGATGGCCCGTATGTGGCCTGTGTTGTCAGGTACGCCGGAATGGTTTGTCATCGTAACCTCCGCCGGTTTGATAACGATGGTTTTGGGTGCCGTAATTGCGCTGTTCAAACATGATCTAAAGGCGCTGCTTGCGTTTTCTACGGTCAGCCATCTGGGTTTGATCACTATGCTTCTAGGCACTGGCACCGCGTTTGGCGCGATGGCTGCCGTCTTCCACATCCTCAACCACGCGACGTTCAAGGCGGCCCTGTTTATGTCCGCAGGAATAATAGATCACGAGGCGCATACACGTGACATTCGCCGCTTAGGTGGCCTGCGCAAACTAATGCCTGTGACCTTTGTGATTGCGTCCCTTGCAGCGCTTTCAATGGCGGGCATCCCACTTTTGAACGGCTTTCTGTCCAAAGAGATGATGCTGGAAGAAGCCAATCATACGGTAATGTTTAGCACCCCTTGGCTGGTGCCTGCACTGGCCACATTTGGATCACTCTTTTCTGCTGCTTACTGTTTCCGCCTGATCGGACACGTTTTCTTCGGTCCTGTGCGTGATGATTACCCTGCGAAACCACATGATCCGCCTGCAGGCTTGTGGATTCCACCAGCGATCTTAGTGATTCTGGTCGTTGTTATTGGTCTGGCACCCTTCGTCGTAGAGCCTTTTGTTAAATTGGTAACCGCTTCAGTGTTGGGTAACGCCGCCGAACTGCCCAAAGCCCATTTCAAGATCTGGCACGGATTGGTACCTGCCCTTTATATGTCCATCGTAGCAGTTGTTGGCGGTTTGATCATGTTAACGATATTCAATCCTGCACTTCGGTTTTGGGAGGCCACACCACGCCCAGAAGCCAAACCAATCTTTGAGGGCATTGTTGAAGCTATCGCCCGCTTGGCACGCCAGCTCATCCTGCCTCTGCACAACGGTGCGTTCTCTCGGTATGCCGCGATCGGCACGGTTGTGATTGTAGCTGCTGGCTTTCATGCTTGGTCCACAGGTACGATCAGTGCGCCCACGCGCCAAATGCAACCAGCTGATCCAGTCGCCATAGCGGGTTGGTTAATGCTGGTCACCGCAACGCTTGGTATGGTGATGCTACACCGCAACCGATTGTTGTCACTGATCTTAATAGGGATCGTGGGCCTGATGGTTTCAATTGGGTTTGTCTTTTTCAGCGCACCTGATTTGGCTATGACCCAATTCACAGTTGAGGTTGTGACGATTATTTTGCTGCTGTTAGCCCTTAACTTTTTACCAAACAAGACACCCATCGAAAGTACTGTCTTACGCCGCGTACGGGATTTGGCGATTGCAGTTACGGGGGGATTAGCCACATTTTCACTGGCCTACTACTATCTATTACGTGATTTCGTCAGCTCACCAATCTCGGAGTTCCACCTTTCCAATTCATATAAAGGTGGCGGCGGCACAAACGTAGTCAACGTGATCCTTGTCGACTTTCGTGGCTTTGACACCTACGGCGAGATTATCGTTTTAGGTATCGCTGCTTTACTAATCTTTGCACTGACAGAAACCTTGCTTGCCGGACCAGTTCGTGCGCGGCTTTTGAACCGTAAGCCCGATCAAAAACGTGCAGGCAACACCCATCCAATGATGATGGTTGTTTTAACGCGGGTCATCATGCCCGTGGTTATGATGGTAGGCTTTTACATCTTCTTGCGCGGTCATAACGAACCGGGTGGCGGTTTTATCGCAGGCCTCATCATCTCAATTGCCGTTGTAATGCAGTATATGGCCAGCGGGTTTTCATGGACGTCCGCCCGACTAAGATACCCCTATCACGGTGTCATTGGAGCAGGTGTTCTGATCGCCGGTTTCACCGGCGTTGGCGCATGGTTTGTCGGGAAGCCATTCTTGACCTCGGACTTTACCTATGTCCGCATCCCGCCATTTGAAAAGTTTGAGCTGGCAACAGCATCTCTATTCGATCTGGGTGTTTTCTTGGCTGTGGTTGGTGCCGTGATGTTGTCCCTTGAAAGCTTTTCGCGGCTGGCACGTACGGCCCACCCCCCAGAAAACGATCACCCGATGGACAACGACCCGTCCCTTGATTACCAACCAGCGGCAAATGATGCCACATCGACAAAGGAGACAAGTTAATATGGAAATGCTTGTCGCCTCTGCCATTGGCATCCTGACCGCGGGTGGTATTTACCTTACCCTACGCTTGCGGACATTTCCTGTAATCTTGGGGATTTCCCTGCTGACCTATGCAGTAAACGTGTTCTTGTTTTCATCTGGACGTCTTACGGTTGGTGCCCCCCCAATCTTGCGCGACGGAGTGTTCATTTATGCCGACCCAGTACCACAGGCCTTGGTACTAACAGCCATCGTGATCTCGTTTGGCATGACTGCCGTAGTTGTGATGATTGGGCTTGGCTCCTTCTTGGGGTCAGATGACGACCATGTAGATGATCAACCCGCAAACGAAAAAGCGGAGGATCAATCATGAACCACTGGATTATCGCCCCCGTTATTTTGCCCGCAATGCTGGCACCCTTTATCGTGCTGGCTGCGCGGTACCACATTGGCATTCAACGCGCCCTGTCCGTTGCAGGTGTAATTGTACTGATTGGCGTGGCATTGGGGCTTGCCTTGCAAGCGTCGGATGGGTCAATCGTACTTTACCAACTGGGGGATTGGGCTGCCCCGTTCGGCATCGTGCTCGTCGGTGATAGGCTGTCGACAATGATGGTGCTGTTGACTGCCGTTCTCGCGTTGTTTGTCCTAATTTATGCGATTGGATCGGGCTGGGACAATCGCGGGCAACACTTCCATGCGCTGTTTCAGTTCCAACTTATGGGCATCATGGGGGCGTTCCTGACGGGCGACATTTTTAATCTTTTTGTCTTTTTCGAAGTATTATTGATCGCCTCATATGGGCTGATGATCCACGCAGGCGGTAATGCGCGACTGCGTGCAGGGGTTCAATACGTGCTATTTAACCTAATCGGGTCAACGTTGTTCCTATTTGCCCTTGGATCAATCTACGCCGAAACTGGGACGCTAAATATGGCGGACCTTGCCAATCGTGTGGCCCTGATCGGCCCTGAGGGCACCGTTGGCATACGGGTTGCTGCCGTGCTGCTTTTACTAGTGTTTGCAATCAAAGCTGCCATCGTGCCCCTGCATTTTTGGTTGCCATCCAGCTATGCAGAAGCCCCCGCGCCTGTAGCAGCACTGTTTGCGATTATGACCAAGGTTGGTGCCTACGCGATTATTCGTGTTTACACGATGATCTTCCCACCAGAATTAGAAGCAACCGCAGGGCTATATGACGTGTGGTTGCTACCTGCTGCAATGTTGTCCGTTGCAGTTGGTATGGTCGGTGTACTTGCTGCGAAGCAACTTGATCGGTTGATCGCATTCTCGGTCATTGGATCAATGGGGATGGTTATGATTGCAATCTCGCTGTTCACACCAGCGGGCATCGCAGCTGCGCTTTACTACATCGTGCATTCGGCTTTGGCGGGTGCAATGTTGTTCTTGATTTCGGATTTAGTGCGCACTGGTCGGGGCAATTTAAACCTGACAGCTCAACCTGCAATGGCTGGCAATAACCTTACTGCTGGGCTGTTCTTTGCAGGTGCAATTGCAATGGCAGGCCTACCACCTTTGTCCGGTTTTTTAGGCAAGTTGCTTGTTTTACAGGCCGCCTATAGCAGTGAACTTGTCGTATGGATTTGGGTAATAGTCCTAGGCTCAAGCTTGATCAGCATTGTCGGCTTTTCCCGCGCGGGCAGCGTGTTGTTCTGGAAAGCGCACAGCGTTGCACAAACAGATGAGGCATCAACAAACACACGCCCTGCAACACTATCATATGTCGCAGTGGGCGGACTCTTGTCATTGCTGGTCGCACATACCGTTTTCGCGGCTCAAGTACACAACTACACGACTAAGATGGCCGCGCAGCTCTTCGCGCCCCAACCGTATATCACAACCGTAATCGATACCCCCGGCAAGCTAAGCAAGCCCCAGAAGAAGGATCATTGATATGGCTCGTGCGTTTTACTGGCTCATACCACACCCCTTTCTGACCCTGCTGTTAGCTTGCGTATGGACGATATTACAAAATGAAGTCTCTTCCGGAATGGTTGTCTTTGGCATATTGCTGGGCATTATCATCCCTTGGGGTACATCGATCTGGTGGCCCGACACGCCTAAGGGTTTCCACCTTGGAAAAATGATCATCTATAGCTTTTTGGTGGTCTGGGATATTATTGTCGCCAACATTCAGGTTGCATGGATTGTCCTAAGCGTTCCAAATTCGAAACTGAAACCAGCATGGATTGTAATCCCGCTGGAACTACACCAACCCGAAGCAATTACCATCCTTGCAGGGACGATCACATTGACCCCTGGTACTGTGTCTGCGGATCTTTCTGACGGGGGCCATAGCTTACTTGTGCATGTGCTACACACCGATGATCCTGATGCTGTGACCGAGGAAATCATGACAAGGTATCAACGCCGCCTAAAGGAGATATTTCGATGACAGTTGCATTATCTCTGATGAACATTGCGTTGATCATTGCCTTCATCACGCTTGCACTTGGGCAAATCCTTTCAATGGTCCGTTTGGTTTTAGGACCAACACCAGGTGATCGCATTCTGGCGCTTGATACGATGGTTGTGAATGCCTTGGGGTTGGTTGTTGTGCTGGGTATCCACCAAGGTTTGCAAATCTATTTTGAAGTTTCATTGCTGATTGCAATGTTGGGGTTCGTGTCGACCGTTGCGCTGGCGCGATTTATCTTGCGGGGGGACATCATCGAATGACCGCTGAAATTATCGGACTTTACGGCGCAGCAATTTGTTTGTTGATCGGATCAAGCTTTATCGCGGTCGGCGTGATCGGATTGTTAAAATTCAACGATCCAATGACGCGACTACACGCCCCAACTAAGGTCGGAACTATCGGTATTGGCATGTTGTTGCTGGCGTCGATTTCTCATTCCTATTCTTTGGGCGAGACATCGTTTCATGAACTGTTGATCATGGGGTTCTTGTTTGTCACGGCCCCAATCTCTGCGAACTTCATTGCAAAAGTCAATATCCACAGGGATGAATGCGAAACACCACCCTCGCCGCTTATAGACGATACGTGGTCTACGTTAAAAATACCTGACGGCGACCTAACCACTGAAATCCCACCAAAGACTTAAACCTGTTGATTGAATTAGGTTAATACCAAAGGAAATTACGACATGATAATCTACGGATTAAGCACATGCGCAGTATGCCAAAAGGCGCGTAAAGCACTAGAAGCGGCGGGCAAAGACGTCAGCTTTCGCGACATTCGCGCCGAACCATTAAGTGAGGCGGAAATAGACGAGCTGATCGTCGAATTCGGGGATCGGTTGGTTGATCGCAAATCAAACGACTACCGCGCGCTAAATGATTGGCTTAAGAATTCAGAAGCCGAGGCGCAGATAACAGCCAAACCAAAGGTTATGGCCCGCCCTGTCATCCGCGACCAAGATACATATTACTTGGGTTGGGATGATGCAGTTCAAACCGCATTATTGGATTTGTAGCCCAAGCTGACTAAGCAGATCGGCCGCCTGTCGCTTTGAAATAAGCGCGCCCTTGAACCGTTTTGCATCCGTTAACTTAACTCCGCCTAGGTCAGCACCGCGCAAGTCGGCGTGTTCAAACCGACAATCAGATAGGTTGGCATCCCTTAAAGAACACTCTTCAAATACCGTCTCTCTGAAATCACAGGACCGAAGATCTGCCTCGCTAAAGTCAATTTGTTTGAGGGTCATTTTACGAAATGACATTTTAGGAAGAAGGCCGAACACAAACAACACGTCTTCAACTTCAAACCCCATCGCTTGGGTTTCTGAAAAATCAGCCCCCGTCATTTTACAATGCGCAATCTTCATCGAAGCCAATGTTGCACCACGAAAAGTAGAATTGCTGAAATCGCCGCCATCGATCACAGCCTCCGTTAAAACGGCACTAACGAAACTGCTGCCAGAAGCACGGCATCCCGAAAAGATTGTTCTTTCCAGCTGGGCACCATTGAAAAAGCACCCAGCAAGTTTGCATTTTTCAAAGTGCCAATCTGACAAGTCATATTGTGAAAGGTTCAAGCCTTGTAGATCACAATCACGCAGTGTCGCTGTTTTTCCTGCCTCGCTAAGGCGCGCGATTTCACTCTCCAGAATACTACGACCTACAAAGACGAGTTGCTCATCGTTTTCCATGACGTTTTATCTGCTATTAATTTCCACTATTTCAAGTTTGACGTTTCACCTGAGCAAGGGCAAGCGCAATGTCTAACATTGAAGATAAGGTGAAATAAAGTTGGATAAAATGGCCAGATTTCGCCTGACCTGCAATTTACCTGAATTTGGAATTTTGAATATTAGAATTTTAATTCCATAGTTCAAACCGCATTTTCGCACCTATACCTTGCGCCATTTGAGGGACCTTCCTATTGAAGGAACAACCTTAAACGCTATGCTCTGTCCATTCCGTGATAGATGCATGTTTCCCTTCTGCCGACATCATCAAGGACCCAATGCATGGCCCGTGACTATTTGAAAAATGCAACAAAGACCGCAATGACCGATGCTGGTGACGTACGTAAAACTGTCCAAACAATTCTGTCCGACATAGAGGCAGGTGGTGACGCAGCAGCGCTGAAATACACAGCTAAGTTTGACCAATATGAAGGCAACGTTCTACTCACGCCCGAAGAAATTGAAGCGGCAAGCGCTTTGGTTCCGCTAAAGCTAAAAGAAGACATCGCATTTGCACATGACAACGTGCGCCGTTTTGCCGAAGTGCAAAAACAAACGATGAAGGACGTAGAACTGGAAATCGTTCCAGGTCTTATTGCAGGACAACGTGCTATTCCTGTAAAATCTGCGGGTTGCTATGTGCCGGGTGGTCGTTACAGCCACATCGCCAGCGCTATTATGACGGTTACAACAGCCAAGGTTGCGGGATGTGAACACATCGTGGCCTGTTCCCCCCCACGCGCAGGTGAAGGTGTCGCGCCCGCAATCATTTACGCCGCGCATTTGTGTGGTGCAGACAAAATTTTAGCGATGGGTGGCGTACAAGGTGTAGCCGCGATGACCTTTGGCCTGTTTGGTTTGCCAACTGCTGATATCCTTGTCGGCCCGGGCAACCAATTCGTCGCCGAAGCAAAGCGCATCTTGTTTGGTCGCGTTGGCATCGACATGATTGCTGGCCCAACCGACAGCTTGATCTTGGCTGACGCGACAGCAGACCCCTTTATGGTCGCCACGGATTTGGTATCACAAGCAGAACACGGCTATAATTCACCAGTTTGGCTGGTTACGGACAATCACGACCTCGCCAAAGAAGTAATGAAACAGGTTCCAGACCTTATCGCAGCACTACCAGAATTGAATCGTCAAAACGCGGAAGCCGCATGGCGCGATTATGCCGAAGTAATCGTTTGTGCAGACCGGATCGAAATGGCGGCAACCTCAGATGAATATGCTCCTGAACACCTGACGGTTCAGGCAGAAGATCTGGATTGGTGGTTGGACAACCTACAATGTTATGGGTCGCTGTTCTTGGGCGAAGAAACCACGGTTTCCTTTGGTGACAAAGCGTCTGGTACAAACCACGTTTTACCAACATCGCGTTCCGCCAAATACACAGGTGGTCTATCTGTTCATAAGTATATGAAAATTGTCACTTGGCAGCGTTCTACCCGCGATGGATCAAAACGTGTGGCCGAAGCAACTGCACGCATTTCCCGCCTAGAGGGGATGGAAGGCCACGCACGTGCCGCCGATGCCCGCCTGCATAAGTATTTCCCAGGCGAAGAATTCGACCTAACGGGTATGGAATAGGCCATGTCATCAGCACTTTTTGACATTACTGGAAAAGTTGCCTGTGTTACAGGCGCAAGCAGCGGTTTGGGCCGTGCAGCTGCAAATATGCTGGCTGCTGCAGGTGCCAAAGTAGTTGGGATTTCGCGACGCGAAGATGCGTTAAAAGTATGGCAAAACGAGGCACAGGGCGAAACTGCTGTTGTGGCCGCAGATTTGTCTGATCGTGCGACGCTCTACGACATCGCACGTCAAGCCGCCCTGCCCTTTGGTGCGCCCGATATTCTGATCAACGCCGCTGGAATTAACACCCGCCAAAATGCCGATGACGTGACGGCCGAAGGCTGGGACACAACGCTAAATTTGAACCTCTCCGCTCCATTCTTCTTGGCGCAAGCAATGGTGCCGGCAATGAAGGCCAAAGGATGGGGTCGGATCATCAATTTCGCGTCCCTTCAATCCCAAAGAGCCTTTGAAAACGGCATCAGCTATGGCGCATCTAAGGGTGGCGTCATGCAAATGACCCGCGCGATGGCAGAAGCTTGGTCTGATCATGGCATCACAACAAACGCGGTTGCCCCTGGTTTTTTCCGCACGGAACTTACCGGACCCGTTTTTGCCGATAGTACCTTGGCGCAAAAACATGCTGACAATACTTGTATTGGCCGCAATGGGGAACCAAGCGATCTTGACGGGCCATTGTTATTTTTCTGCTCTGACGCGTCAAATTATGTGACTGGCCAAACCCTGTTTGTAGACGGAGGATATACTGCGAAATGAAAGCCTTAGTTTACACAGACCTAGAGACGTTAACCTATCAGGTCATGCCGATGGCAACACCCGTAGGTGACGACGTTTTGGTTAAAGTCATGGCGTCCGGCATTTGCGGATCTGATATGCACGCATTTTTGGGGCACGATGAACGACGTCCTGCCCCACTGACACTTGGGCATGAAGCTGCAGGCATTGTTGTTGGCGGTCCCGATGACGGACGCCGTATTACGATCAATCCGCTGGTGACTTGCGGAAAATGCGAAGCCTGTAAATCGGGGCGCACCAATCTATGCGCTGACCGCCAGATCATATCAATGCCGCCACGCGAAGGGGCATTTGCGCAATATCTTACAATCCCGCGCAAAAACTTGGTGACCATCCCCGACGACGTTGCATTTGAAACTGCAGCTCTTGCCGAACCTCTGGCGTGTGGTTGGCATGGCGTGCGCTTGGCCCACCAATCAATTGGCACCTCATTGACAAACAAACAGTGCCTCGTCATTGGCGGTGGCGCGATTGGCCTTGGTGCGGCGCTTGCATTATTTGCATTCGGCGCGCGTAACATAGCCTTGATAGAACCAAACGCTTTGCGGCGCGAAACGTTGCTAAACATTCAAGGTTTCGCCGCGCTACATCCCGATGACAGCGAAGTGCCCAATGATGGCACTGTCGACGTTGTCATCGACGCCGTTGGATACGCAGCAACCCGCGCTGATGCTTGTCGTTTTGCAAAGCCAGGCGGTGTGATCGTACACATTGGTTTGGCCGAAGCCACTGGCGGACTGGATATTCGTCGTATGACACTGCAAGAAATCCAGTTCATTGGAACTTATACTTACACCGCCCGTGACTTTATCGACACCGCCACAGCGATGTTCCAAGGTGAACTTGGCAAGCTAGACTGGACGGAATGCCGCCCCCTATCTGAAGGGCAATCAGCATTCCAAGACATTCGCGCAGGTCGCGTCGCTGCACCTAAAATTATTCTCATCCCTGAACACGAGGAGTAACCAAACGTGTCTATCAGCTCAAGAATTGTGGATGACTTCGTTGCCAATGGCATCGAATTTGTCACCACCGTGCCCTGCAAACAATTGGCAGGCGTCATCGAAGAGGTAGAGGCCCGCAAGGAAATCTACCACATTCCATCCAACAAAGAAGACGAAGGCATGGGCCTGTGCGCTGGTGCATTCATGGGTGGAAAACGCCCTGCGATCATCATGCAAAATACGGCAATTGGGGTCACGATCAACACATTGGCGACACTGACCCAGTATTACCGCATGCCTTTGCCAATGCTGATCTCGTATCGCGGCGAATTGCGTGAACCAGTGGCGTGCCAAGTTGAAATGGCGGTGCATACCAAGGCATTGCTGAACCAGCTGAACATCCCGACCTATCACTTTCACAAAGAATCTGATGCAGACGAGTTGGACGCGATCTTAAAGTATACGTTCATGTGCAACAAACCTGTCGCAATCCTAACGGATGCGTCATTCTGGGGAGGCTACGGCGACCAATGATACGTTCAGAAATCCTGCGCGAAATCGCGCCAATCCTTCGTGACCAATTGGTTGTTTGTAACATCGGCCTTCCAAGCCAAGAGTTGCACCTGATCGACGATCAACCCACCAACTTCTACATGTTGGGCACAATGGGTCTGTCATCCTCCATCGGCCTTGGTCTTGCTTTGTCCCAACCCAAAACTGTTATCTCCATTGATGGCGACGGATCAGTTTTGACAAACCTTGGTACATTGCCAACAATTGCCAACAACGTTGCTGACAATTACATTTTGTTGATTATCGACAACGGATCTTATGGATCTACTGGTGATCAGCCAACCTATGCAGGTAAGAAAACATCTCTTACAGCTGTAGCTAAAGCCTGCGGTTGCGAAAATGTCGTTGAATGTCAGGATGTTGACACTGGTAAGGTATTGCAGGCAGCTATCGACAGCAAACAAATGACTGTCATTGTTTGCAAATGTGACAGCGGCAATATCAAACTTCCAGTGATCACAATGGATCCTGTAATGATCCGCGATCGCTTTATGACAGCCGTTGCAAGCTAAATATCCTCAACATGCTTTCCAAACGCCCGTGTATTGCTGCGGGCGTTTGTCGTTTCTAAGGAGCTTGACTGGCACTATTGAATAGCAACATTCCTAAAACTTGAACGCATCGGCGTCATCACTTGTATTGCATTGCCTCGATAGCCCTGCGCAAACTGTTTGAAACAAACAAGCCATCAATAAATTCGGTCACACAAATGCTTATTTTCTACAAAGAACGCCTCGCTTTTCTATCGGTTCCTAAAACTGGCACAACAGCCTATGAAACTGCGCTACGTGACCACGCAGATATGGTCATTTCTGAACCTGCAATGCTGAAACATGCGCCCGTCTATCGTTACAACCGTTTCATACGTCCAATGTTTTTTAATGTTTGTGATGTTGAACTTGAATTACTGGCAGTCATGCGCGAGCCAATAAGTTGGCTGGGAAGTTGGTGGCGTTATCGCCAGCGACCTTTCATGAAGGGTAAACCCAACGCGACACATGATATCAGCTTTGATGACTTTGTTTTGGCCTATCTTAAGGGTAAAAAGCCTGGGTTTGCAGATGTGGGCGCGCAATCAAAATTTCTGGAAACCCAGCCGAATGGTACAGGAATTACGCATCTCTTTAAGTATGAGGATCAGAAAAAGTTACAGGATTTCCTGTCAGAACGATTAGATGTTTCTTTTGATTTGAAACAAGAGAACGTATCTCCGCAAATCATTCAAACATTAGCGCCTGATGTTGAAGAGCGATTTAGACGCAAATGTGCCGATGAATTCGAAATTTACGACAATATCGATTAAGGTTACTCGCTTTAGTGAAGTTGCCGATGCACTGTCTCAGTTAAGTCATTCAACGAGAACGGTTTAGGCAGAAACACCGAATTTGGGATTTTTGCTTGAGTGTCACTCAGTTTATCTTCGGCGTAGCCCGAAACGAAAACGACACGAACATCTGGGCGGACCAACATAGCTTCTTTGACCCAACTTGGCCCATCTTTACCCGGCATCACAACATCCGTGACGAACAAATCGATGTTTAAGGTTTCATCTTCGAGTGTTTTCAATGCTGCTTCGGCTGAGTCTGCTTCCAACACCGTGTATCCACGCAACCGCAATGCGCGACTGGCAAACGCCCTAACAGGTGCTTCGTCCTCGACCAATAGAATAACGCCATCACCATGATTTGGGGCGGTAACTTTATCAACAACTTTGCGTGCAATCGGTTTTCTGTTGGCCGTCTCTAGCACTGGGAACAGCAACGTAAAACACGTCCCTTCCCCCAGCTTACTGTCCACAAAGATATAACCACCCGTTTGTTTCACGATACCGTAAGCCGTCGATAGGCCCAATCCCGTTCCTTCTCCTGTACGTTTTGTTGTAAAAAAGGGTTCGAACACTTTTTGCAATTTGTCAGCACTAATACCTGTCCCTTGATCAACCACCCTAACCGTGACGTATTCCCCAGCAGGAACAGTCACTCGTTCGCGGTTCATCGGTGCAGCAAGAGTGCAGCTTTCTGTTTCAATACGAATTTCACCACCATCAACCATTGCATCACGTGCATTGACTACAAGGTTCATGAGGACTTATTCTAACTGGCGTTTATCGGCGCGTATCGATTTCAACACAGGATCATGGCTTAGGGTTAGGCTTACCTTTTCCCCAACCAATCTGTTTAATAAGTGCGTCAGGTCAGACAATGTATCACGCATATCCAACACTTCCGGCCGCAAGGTCTGCTTACGTGAAAATGCAAGTAGCTGCCCAACTAGAGCAGCTGCGCGGTTGGAATTCTGGTTGATTTGTATAAGGTCGCTGTAATCCGTATCCCCTTGATCATGGCGCAACAACAACAGATCGCAATGCCCTGATATTGCAGTTAAAAGATTATTAAAATCATGTGCCACACCACCAGCAAGTTGCCCAATTGCCTGCATTTTTTGACTTTGGACAAACTGCGCTTCAAGCGTCTTCAGCTCTGTTGCATCTGAAAGAACTGCAATCAATGAGGATTTGTCGTTTTCGGACACCCGACTAAGCGCGACTTGTACAAACATTTCTTTGTCCGGCCGTTTGAGGCGCAAAAATTCTGAATGTTGTACAGCACGACCCGACGCTGTTTCTGATAACCAGTCTACCAAAGGGCGACCTAAGCCTTCCATCAAATCGGCAAGCTGTGTTCCTTTCGTTAATGTACCTCCAACGAACTCAGCTGCGGCGGCGTTAAACGAAAGAATGGATCCATCCGTTGCAATACGTAACAGTGGAACTGGTAATTTTTCAAACGACGATCCGAGGTCACCACCAAGGTTACCCTCCTCACGTTCTTCTGTTGGCATAAGGTAAACCGCTTGACGTCCCGCCCCAGCATCCACAACAGCCAACCGGGTCATGAAGGTCCCGCTTTCCCCTGAAAGGGTGACAAGCTGGTCGTTTTTCAGATCAG
>TARA_B110000908_G_scaffold171991_1_pt1 | contig 14754 bp, 11 predicted proteins | sample TARA_B110000908 | Tara Oceans TARA_B110000908 (sample SAMEA4398067) | marine metagenome | biome: Polar Biome; feature: [DCM] deep chlorophyll maximum layer (ENVO:01000326); material: water (ENVO:00002006), including particulate matter (ENVO:01000060) such as... | depth 36 m
TTAAGGGTCGTTATAGACGATGACGTTGATAGGTCACAGGTGTAAAGGCAGAAATGTCATAGCCGAGTGATACTAATTACCCTTTAGCTTTTTGTAGTTGATTTACTTTAACTAAATTGTTTTCTTTTTTACAATACTCATATATCGTACACACGATCTTATGGTGGTTATTGCAGTGGTGTTCACCTCTTCCCATTCCGAACAGAGAAGTTAAGCCCACTAGCGCAGATGGTACTAGGTTAACCCCTGGGAGAGTATGTCGCCGCCAACTTTTTATAAAGCTCCGTTTCTTTGATTCGGAGCTTTTTTTTTACCTATTTTTATACTTTCATTTTCGGTATGAGATATCTTATTCTAATTTTTACTTTTACTCTGTTTCTTAATGCTTATTCTCAGTCGGATGATTCATCTCTTTTTTATCCATCTGATAAGTTAAGTCTTACGAAGTTCTTTAATCAAGAAAACAGAAGCTTTATAATTGATACTAGTACTTTCTTTACTAATGTCAATTACAATATCCAATATGGAAACGCTCAATCCTTTGGATTAAAATATAAACAAGAGCTTAATTCTTTCTTCGACTTACAACTTAACCTTATTAAGTTCTCCAGAGATGGTCTCTTTCAAAATGAAGAAATTAAAAACCATGAATTCGATTTCATTGTTAACTTCTCAAATAAGGATAGTAATTATCATTCTACCTTTCATTATGGAAGCGAAAAATACCTTTTTGAAGAAAATGGTTCTGTATTAGGTTTCAATAATCAATCTACAATTGATCCTATTCTCTTTTCGGTATCTCTTGACCAGGCTAATAATACTGGACTAAACCGTTTTTTTAATTACAATCAATCCTTTCAACTCTCTGAGAAGTTAAAATTGGTTAACCATTCCTCATATTACTCCAAATACAGGATTTTTGAAGATAGCAATCCTAATCTTGATTATTACTCTAGTATATATATAGATAGCACTCATACTTTTGACTCTACTCATTTTAGTTCCTTTTATAACCAACTTGGGTTTAATACCTCATACTTTAACGTTAGATACCTTTTTAAGCAACAATCGAGCTCTCAGTTGCTATTAGATTCTGTTTTAGTTGACCATGGTTTCTCTTTGTCTTCTACTCAATTTATAGCAAACTATTCTATTAATGCTTATCTTGATTATTATAGGTCTTGCGCTTATAATGCAACTCTTAATGTAAGTAATCCTGATTCTTCATTTCGATTTCTTTTAGCATCCAATGAGCCTCTTCATTCTGTTTTTACAAATCGTTATCTATCGAATCATTCTGAGTTCAACACTAATTATTCTAATTATAAAAAGCATCTTGCTAGCATTATTTTTTCTAATGACAAATTCCATTTATCATCTGCTTTGTCTTTTCACGATAACTATGTTTTTTTAAATCAAGACCAGCTTTATAGTCAAAATTCTGATTTATTTTATCATTTAAAATCCTATTTATCTTTTAATTGGAAATGGCGTCTTTTAAATGCTTCTCACTCTTTTACTTATCAACATTCGTCTGATTCGGATGTATTTAGAGTTCCTCAATATACTTTTCTTTCTAATTTATATATTAACCCTATTTTATTTGAGGAGTCCTTAATTCTAAAGCTTGGTTCTTCCGTTAGCTATTTTTCTTCTTATTATGCAAATGCGTATTCGCCTTCCTTAGCTACTTCTTATCTACAAGATAATCAGTCGATTGGAGACTTTCCTTTTTTATCTTTTTATGCAAAAATTAATATTGAAACTGTAAATGTCGAGTTTCACATTTTAAATTTGTTTGACAAATTATCTGATCAGACTTTTTACTTAATCCCAAATGCTCCTTACTACCGCAGTCCTTTCCAATTACTGATAAGTTGGCAATTTGATTGATTTTTTGACGAACACAGAATAATTCTTTGATGAATTAGTTTATTTTTCGATGAACTTGTGTTTTTTTTTGATGAGCCCTTAGTTTTTGACTTCCTTTTATATAGCTGACTCTATATGTTTGTATTCTTAATATATAGACATTTTGTTGCGATTAATTATAATTTTATTCATATCACTTAACCTTTCTTTCGTTTCTTTCTCACAGGAATCGGAGGAGTTCCATTTTAACTTTGGTTTAAATTATCCTACAATTGGTTTTGTTGATTCCAAAGGAAATCAAAGTTTACTTTCCGATTTTAATAATGTTTCTTCCAATCATCTCAAACTTGGTTATAAGCAAGTTGTTTCTGATGATCTTGGTTTTATTGTTTCTTTAATAAGCAATAGATATGATTTATTTGCTAGGTATGAATTGTCTCCATCTGTTTTCAATTACGTAAAATACGATCTCGATTATGTGTCTGCTTCCCTTGCCATTACTTTAGATGTTAAGCTTAATGATGATCTTAATTTTGTTCCTAATATTGGGTTAAATTATAATTATTTAATTTCTGGTTTTCAAGTTCTTTATGGCGAAGTATTTAATTTAAAAGAGAACGAAGATTTTGTTCCTTTTAGTTATTCTATTACTCCTGGTTTCTATTTATCTAAGAGTCTTACTCCTTATATGAGCTTTCATTTTGGGTATAATTTTGTTTTCGATTTTATGACTGAAGAAGAAGTTTCAGAACTCCAGTCGTATAATTTGGAAAGCCATACTGTTTTTGTAGGTGCTGCTTTTAATTTGGGTTCTTTAAAAAAACACTCTCGTAATCAAGAATTAGTAGAAAAGAAGCTTCTTAAATTGGAGCGTTCTTATTCGACTATTGTTAACGCTAGTGAAGATCATAAATTACATGTCGATAGCATCTTTATTTCTGGAACTAATTTAAATTCTAAACTTCAATCTGAAATTGAAAATCATATAGCTAGCTTAGATATATCTCAAGATTCTTCTGATCCTGATTTTGTCTTTTTATTCCCTTCTAAGGACTCAATATATTATAGTCTTTTTGATGACACTATGCTAGATTTATTATCTACTGCTAATAGTCAAGATGATTTAAATATTAAGATTGTTGGTTATGCCGATTTAAAAGGAGATGATCAAAATAATTTATATCTCTCTAAAAATAGAACCGAAACAATACGAAATTCTTTAATCGACAGTGGAGTTAGTCCTAATAGAATTAGGGTAGAGTTTTTAGGTGAAACTTCGATGTTTGATTCTAATGTATTCATGTCTAATAGAAGAGTTGAAATATTTATAAGCACCAATTAATTATGAATAGACTATACAAAATAATATTTATTTTATTCTTGGCTAATACGGCTTATGCCCAATTGCCTGGCATTCCTTATCAAGCTGTAGTTTTATCTAGAGATGGTGGTCAAGAATTACCTGGTTACGATGATAATTACAACAACGTTTTACGTAATTCTAAAGTGTCCATAAAGTTTACTGTTTTCGATGAGCTTTTAAACATGGAGTATTCCGAAATTCACGATAGTGTTTTGGTGGATGCTTATGGCATGCTCAATTTAGTAGTGGGAGATGGCTATGCGATGTTTAATGAGTTTAAACAAATTAACTGGGATTTAACTCAGAAATGGCTCGATGTTGATATAGATTTTGATGGTGGTTCTAGTTTTGATAACCTCGATTATATCTCTTTGCGAATTATACCTTATAATACCGATGGTCAGCAGTTAAGTTTATTAGATTCTGTTTTGGTTTTAGAAAACGGATCATCAGTAGACTTGAGGCCTCTTTTACAATTTGAAGCCGACGGACAAGGAACCGATGATCAAAACCTAGAGCATGCATTTCTTACTGGAACTAATTTGCAAATTGATATTGAAAATGGTTCTTCCGCTAATGTCAATCTTAATTCATTAGCTAGCGATTCCGTTTTTGTTACAACTCTTGCTAACGATACTATCTTTCTCAATCAAATAGTAGAAATTTAGGCTTACAAATTATAGAAGAAACTTCGGTTTCTTTTAGTGGCCAAGACCTTTTTAACACTCCTGTAAACATTACTGACCTAAGCCTTATTAGAGTGTATAGAAACGGAATAAGAATCGATTTTAACATTATAGATATAAATACCATCCAGTTAGAGGCTGAAGCCATTTGCTTTGAGGATGATATGATACGAATAGAACAAACTTACTAAAGACTAATTACTATTTATTAACCAATTTTTTTAAACTATGAAACTAAATTTTTTTACAAATGTTAAGCTAGGAGCTTTTGCTCTTTTAACTTTAACAGCTGGGCTTGTACAGGCACAGCAAATAACTGGCGATATTGCTAGAGAAGCTGTTATTGTACCTGGTACTACAAGTATTGATGGAGCGGTAAAAGTTATCGACAACAAGGGTACCATTAAGTACCTCCAAGTTCAGAATGGTATTACTACTCTTTCGAATACTACCAATGATGTAACTACTACTACATGGCAATTAGGGGGTACTTTGACTGATAGTACTTGGATTGATGTTGACACTAAAGTATTCGGATTAGATGGCATTGACCTAATAAACACGGAAATTGCTTCTACAGATGCTACAACTGGTTCTGATCACGGAACAGGTTCTGGTTATACTCTTTTGGTGCGTGATGAAGCAACGGGAGCAATTAAGAAATTACTTGCTACTGATTTAATTCAGTCTGGTCACCAAGTATATACTGCAACAGCAGATCAAACTACTTATACTATAAACAGTGGTGGTACTCCACTTCCTGATTTTAGCAAAGTTTTTGTATTCAGAAATGGTGCAAAGCTTGTGGCTAACCTAGACTATACTATTTCGGGTGATGACGTAACATTGGTTCCTGCTACTACAGGTAATAATATCTGGGCAGTTTATGCGGATGATACTATTGAAGTACAATTCGTTAAATAACATTTTTATAATTCATTCAAGTGAAGGGGGGAAGACTACTTTCACTTGAATTTTTTTTAACCAAAACATTATGATACAAATTTTTAAACTCTTGAGATTAGCTCTTTTTTTATTTGCTTTGTTAGGCTTTAACAATTTGTATGGCCAACAATACAATGTTACAAACGCAAAAGGAACTATACTTTCCTTAGTTAATAACCAGGTTTTTGTAAGTGCTGTTACCCCATCCGATGCTTTTGAGGCTGATGTGTGGTTTAACACTTCTGACAGAATTACTTATGTTTATGATGGAGCTATTTGGAAAGAAATAGATGAGGATAGAGTAACTACTAGCTCAACAGCGCCAACTGATCCCGTTCAGGGAGATGTATGGTTCGATAGTAGCGCCGTATTAATTACAACAAATATTTACGATGGATCTTCTTGGCTTCTGGTGTCTTCTTCTGACGATCAGTTATTGAGCATTGATGGCGATAGTTTGCGCTTGGAAGATGGCGGAGCAGTTGCTTTAGATTCTTTGGATAATCAGACTTTATCTCTTGTTGGCAATACTTTATCTATTGAAAATGGTAATAGTATTGTTTTGATTAATCAATTAATAGATAATGATGGTGACACACATGTTCAGGTAGAAAAAAATACAGATGATGATATTATCCGTTTTGATGCAGAAGGGCTAGAAGCGTTTACTGTTAGTTCTAGTCAAGTAATTGTGAAAAATGAAGTTGATTTAATCGTTGAAGGGACTGGATCGAGTCAATTAGCTAGTGCTATTCCCTATGTTTCTTGGGTTACTATTGCAGATATATCTACTTGGGACTCTAATAGCATCACTTTAGCTAGTCTAACTGCTGGTGTTGTTGGTTTTAGTGCGACTCATAACTTTGCGGAACCTAATATTACAGGAAGAGGAATTACAGTTTCTAATCCTGCAATTGTAGTCGGTAATTTAGCCACTTCTTATTGGATTTACGGACAAGATACCGGCTTTAATGGTCGACGTTTCGTAAAGGCTCAGTTTCAGCTTTCAGGTTCTGATTTACAGGTTCGTTTTTTAGATGCTAAATTTGTTCAAACGACTCTTTCATTATCTCCTGCCCAACAAACGGATGCTTATTTTACAAATAATGGTGTTAGTAGTTCTCTTACTATTGTAGATGCTTCGGTTAGTTTTATTTCAACTATAACCTCTACTTTTTTTATTGCCGACAATAGCACTTCTAGAGTAGGTATTGGTACAGAAACACCTAGTGAAAGGTTAGAAGTTGTTGGAAATACACGTTTTAATGGTAATGTTAGTATTGATACTGTGCCTTCTAATTATAGTTTGGATATTAATGGAAGTTTTAAAGTACAAACATTAGGACTTAGCAATAACACTGCTGTAGCTAGTAGAACCAATGGAGGCCTAGATTTCACCTCTCCTGATTACACAATGTCTGATGCAATAATCTATACCTCTTTTGTTACTGGCTCAAATGTTTCATCGACTCAAATAATTTATGAGAGTGGAGGATCGGGACTTGGTACAGACCTTGTGCTTTCAGGAAATCTTTTAAGAGTATATGCAGGAAGCACCTCTGCTAGTTATACTTCTTCAACTATAAGTCCTAACACTTCTTATAGTGTTGCTGTGGTATATGATTTAACAGGAGATGAGATACGTGTTTATATAAGGAAATTAGCGAACGCCCCTTTAAGAATCTCAGATTTAGCAGATTCTGAACCGTTTACAGAATCTTCTTGGGCTGGAAGTGGTGGTACTGGAGTAGGTGCCTTGAATGGCTCAAGTGTTTCGGGCTTTTCTGGTAATTTCTTGGGTACTGGTTTAAGTCAGATAGTTTTATATACGAGCAATGATATTAGTGCAATTAGCACCGCTAATATTAGTCGTAGTTTAGTGTTTAGCTCAGAAGGTAATGTTGGTATTGGCACACAAAACCCTACACAAAATCTTTCTGTTAACGGAGATGCAGGAAAAACGGGCGGTGGTTCTTGGTCTACTTTCTCAGATAGAAGAGTAAAGACCGATATACAAACTTATTCTAAAGGCTTAAATGAAATAATGGAGATTAATCCGGTTACTTTTAAATACAAAGAAAATTCCGGTTATTCTAATACCTCAAAAGATTACGTGGGTATAATTGCCCAAGAAATAGAGCAGGTATTGCCTAGTATGGTCGATCAAATAGATGATAGCCAAGGGCCTAGTGGTTTGTCAGATAAACGAGTTTTCGATTCTTCAGAACTTTTATGGACATTAATTAATGCCGTAAAAGAATTAAAAACAGAGAATGATTCTTTAAAAGAAAAACTAAAACAACAAGGTCTAATTGTTGACTAAGGCAATTCTTTGAGTTGTAAAATAGCTGCGGTTAGCCTTCTTGCTCCTATGGTATTGAGGTGCTGCTTGTCGTAAAAGTGGGTTTTGTTATCCCACTTCATTAGGTCGTTATAATTGTAATAGGTTCCAAGTTTATTGATCTTGTCGTCGAATTCTTGGTTGTTGCTATGAGAGAAGTAAAAAGCAGGAGAAAGAGGAGCTTGAACTAAAACGTAATTTATATCCTTGCTTTTTAGAATATCTATTGTTTCCTCTAATTCGCTAAATAAATCGTAGTTAAAATCCCATCTTTCTTCTTGAAACTCCTCTACTTGGTAGTAGCTTAATTTTCGTTCTACATAACCTCCAATATGGTAGGTATCTCTCCAATTAATTTTTAGTGCTTCATTGCTTTTAAAAATAGCATGGTACAAAGAGAATATATAGGTGTTGAAGGTTTTTAAGTGGCCCCACGCTAATGGTAAAGTAGAAACAACTTTAGGGTAGTTGGATACCATGTCTAGAGAAGATTCTATTGCGTCGGAACGAAAGATAGAAGGGTCAACTTCTAGAATTACTAGTTTTGGGTTTAGCTTGTCTAAATGTCTTTTTAAAAGCCATTTGGTTTGTATAGGGGTTTGAGAGCTAGAGCCCATATTAAAAGTCTTAATTCCTTTCTGTTCTAAATAACGGCTATCTATTCCTCTGTATGCATGGGAAGAGCCTGTTATCAGTACATCAATATCTTTTCTTTTTTGTAATTCGTTTAATCGGAAAGCCGAACTACCGCCAATGCGCTTGTACACAATATTAGGAGAATCTTCCGGGAAGTGCAAACCCCACACTACCACATAGGAAGCGTAGCTAATTACAATAAAAATAAGAATGGATAATATTCGTAAATATTTCATGGTTTAGAATTGAAAGTAAATAAATGGCAATTCTTGTGTAGGACTAAACATACTAATGCAAAACAAAATAAAACTATAAAACAGCCAACGCAAAATTGCTGGCATTTTATAGCTGTTTTTTAAAGGATTGACTTCTGATTTATTGTTCCACTCTACCACAAGTAAAAACAACAGCATTCCAGCAATAATTTTCAGATTAAACTCTTGCAGTGCTGGTTTTGCCCAAGTAGAGAAGTCGAATATTTTTGAATAAATAGCAAATGCTTGTTCTAGGTCTTGGGCTCTAAATAATATCCAGGCCAGACAAACTAGTGTAAAAGTAGACAGCATTCGCCAAATATTTATTAGCGATAGATTATGGTTGTTTTGGCTAAAGGTTCTGTTTCTGTTCAGCACAAAAAGAGGAACAAATAAAAGTGCGTGAGCCAATCCCCAAAATAAGAAAGTCCAGTTGGCCCCATGCCAAAATCCGCTTACTAAAAAGATGATAAAAATATTACGAATAGTTTTTGCTTTCGTCCCTCTAGATCCGCCTAGAGGGATGTATAGATAGTCTTTAAACCAAGAAGATAGCGAAATGTGCCACTTCCTCCAGAACTCGGCTATATCTCTGGAGAAGTAAGGAAATGCAAAATTCTGACTCAAATTAAATCCGAATAGTTTTGCCGTTCCTATAGCTATATCAGAATACCCAGAGAAGTCACCATAAATTTGAAAAGCAAAGAAAACAGCTCCAATAAGTAGGGTTGCTCCATTGTGGTCTCCTGCCTGACTAAATATCTGATCGACTATAATAGCACAGTTGTCGGCAATTACCATTTTCTTGAAAAAGCCCCACAACATCTGTTGCAGACCAGAAATAACCATTTTATACTCTAGTTTTTTTGGTTTAAAAAATTGAGGTAGTAAATGGCTGGCTCTTTCTATTGGCCCGGCTACCAGCTGAGGGAAAAACGAAACAAAAGCTAAAAAGGAAATTAAAGAATTAGTAGGCTCTAGCTTTCTTTTATAAATATCTAAAGTATAGCTCAGGGTTTGAAAGGTGTAAAAACTTATTCCTACAGGAAGGATGATGTTTAATCTTGTTACATCTATACTTTGGCCAAATAAGGTAAATGCATCCGCAAAACTTTGAGCGAAAAAGTCGGCATACTTAAAAAACCCTAGCATTCCTAAATTAACTAGCAAGCTAAGAGCTAGCCAGTATTTTCTGTTGTTTTGAGAACGGTGAAGTTTAAGCCCGATGCTATAGTCTAAGAGAGAACTTATTGCTATTAGAGAAAGAAAACGCCAATCCCACCAGCCGTAAAAGACATAGCTAGCTACTAGTAATAATAAGTTTTGTGTTTTTAAAGTATTTCGAAGGAGCCAAAAAAGCAATAGTACTATTGGTAAGAAATAGGCGAAATCTAAAGAGTTGAAAAGCATGCTATTTATTTTAAAGTTGGCCTTTCTGTAATTTCGTGGTATGCTATAGCATCACTTGCATAAAAGTGAAAAACCATGCTTTTTCTTGAAGCATTAGGGTTTATTTTGGCTTGGGCTCCGTGCAATAGATTGGCGTGCCAAATTAGAACGTCTCCTTTTTTAGCAAGGAAAACCTCTTTTTTTAAGTGAGTGTTTTCTTGTAATACTTGCTCAATTTTGTTTTCATAATCTTGATACGATTTGTTTCCTAGCTTAAAAGTACTGCTCTGGTTGTCGAAATCCTTATTCATTATGTAAGGAAGTTTATGAGAGCCAGGGTAGTAATGAAGCGGACCGTCTTCCGGACTAACATCTTGTAATGCTACCCATACAGCTATGATGTTTCCATGAGGAAAAGTAGTCATATGAATAGAATCGGAATGGGTTTTTTGCTGGCTCGATTCGTAAAAGTTAATGCTCTGAAATAAGTCCATTTCTTTGGCCATTAATAGCTCGATACAGTCTTTAAGTTTAGGAAAGGTAGCAACGCTCTTAAGTAATTTAGATTTTTTGATGGCAAACAAAATTCTATTCTTCGACCATTTTATTTTTTTGGCTTGCAATAGCTCTTCTACTTCTTTGTTTATAAGGTCTATTTCTTCCTTTTGGAAGAATGAATCTAAGATAACAAATCCGTCTTTTGACCATTTTAACAAGCTGTCTTGTGTCTTTTTATCTAAGCTATTAAAGCGTTCTTGCTGAGGTAATAGTTGGGCGCAATCTTCTCTGTCCATTATTGGCTCTTGACCATTAATACCCTCAAAATCCTGACTATTTATAGAAGAGTAGTAGTTCTTCTTAAGATTGTATTTTTTGTATAGTTCCGTATTGTGCAATAATTTTTTACGGTTAAAAAAATTGCTAACCTTATAGCTCCACTTATATTTTCTTAGAAAGGATATAAGCATCAGGTTTTTTGTTTTTTCTTTTTAGCAGCAGGAAATAAAACATTATTTAGAATAAGTCTGTAGCCTGGGGAATTAGGATGTAGGCTTAGGTCCGTTTTAGGATCGCCAACCTTGTGTTGGTAGTCTTCTGGGTCGTGTCCTCCGTAGAAAGTCCATGTTCCTTTTCCTAGCTCGCCATGTATATACCTTGCTTCATCAACAGCATCGTTTGCGCCTAGTATTAAAACATTCGACTTTATAAACTCTTTTTTAAAGGCAGTTGTTTGGCCCATAAATCCTTTGATTATCTGTTCGTGATTTTGACAAAGCATAGTAGGAACAGGGTCCCATTTAGCAGAGAATTCAAATAATGAGAAAAAGTCTAATGGTTCTTTTAACTTCCTTGTTCTGGTAGCATCAATTTCGGAATACTCATAGACATTAGGGTTTTGCTCTAAACCAAAGTTTTCGAAAGCGATAGTCTGGTCGTAGTTTAGTTTCTCTTGAGCATTTGCATCGGAAGGATCGCCGTCAAACATATGCTGGCAAATATCGGTACCCTGAGCTGCTAGAGCTATGTCATAGGTATCCGTTGCCGAACACATAGCAAATAAGAATCCGCCACCAAGAGTGAAATCTTTAATTTTTAGTGCTACCGCTAGTTTTGCTTGCGATACTTTTTCAAAGCCTAACTCTTTTGCAGAGGCTTCAAAATCTAATTTTTGTTGTCGGTACCAAGAAGCATTTTTATAGCTGGCATAAAACTTTCCGTACTGACCGCTAAAGTCTTCGTGATGAAGGTGAAGCCAGTCGTAAGTAGGTAGTATTCCTTTCATTACTTCTTTGTCGTATACCAAGTCGTAAGGAATTTCGGCGTAGGTAAGTGCCAGAGTAACAGCATCGTCCCAAGGTAATTTTGTTTTAGGAGAGTATACCGCAATACGAGGTACTTTCTCTAATTTAACCACGTCTTGGTTTACTTCCGGATTGCTTATTTCGTAGAGTATTTGAGTGGATTGAACATCGGCAATTACCTGAAAACTAACGCCTCTTATAACACATTCTTTTTCCAGAGCAGGCTGGTTTTTAATCATAAAGCTTCCACCTCTATAATTAAGAAGCCAATCAACAGTTACTTCATTTTCTAAGCTCCAGAATGCTATTCCGTATGCTTTTAAATGATCGGACTGACTCTCATCCATAGGTATTAATAGGTAAGAAGCGAAGCAACTAATGTGCATCAACCATAAAAATGGTAATATGATAATTGCTTTTCTATTCATCTAAAATGGTTGATCTTCATCTTCTTCCATATTCATAGAAGAAGAAATAATATTACTTGTGTTTGGGTAGGAATCATCAGAAAATCCTCCTCCAAAACTATCTAGGTCGGTAAATTTAGCTAGGTGAGCGATAAATCTTAATCGAATATTTTCCAAAGATCCGTTACGGTGTTTAGCTATAATGATTTCACCTTGTCCGTTGCAATCAGGGTCTTCCCCTGGGCTACTTTCTGGCCATTCGGTGAAGCCGTAGTATTCTGGTCGGTAGATAAAGCATACAATATCTGCATCTTGCTCAATTGCTCCAGATTCCCTAAGGTCGGATAGCATTGGTCTTTTGTCTCCACCTCTTGTTTCTACCGCTCTACTTAATTGCGATAAGGCAATAATAGGAACGTTAAGTTCTTTAGCAATACTTTTTAACGATCTGGAAATAGTACTTATCTCTTGTTCTCTGTTTCCTCCTTTGCCACTTCCTCCAGCACTCATTAGTTGAAGGTAGTCAATGATAATCATTTCAACCCCGTTTTTAGCACTGCACAATCTTCTGCACTTTGCTCTAAGCTCAAAAATGGTAAGAGCAGGAGTGTCATCAATAAAGATAGGAGCTTCGGAAAGCTGAGTAATTTTTTGCTGAAGTTGTATCCATTCGTGGTCTTCAAGGCTTCCTTTTCTTAGCTTTTCTGCTGAGATACCTGATTCGCTAGCAATAAGTCTGTTTACTAACTGAACCGATGACATCTCCAAAGAGAAAACCGCAACAGGTTTTTTGAACTGAACCGCTGTATTTCTAGCCATAGATAATACGAATGCTGTTTTACCCATACCAGGTCTTGCTGCTAAAATAACAAGATCCGATTTTTGCCAACCAGATGTAACTCTGTCTAGCTCAGCAAATCCGGAAGGGACACCACTTAATCCGTCGTCTTTATTTTTAATTTCTTCAATCTGAACCAATGCTTCTCTAATAAGAGAACTCATTTTGTCGTAGTTTTTTCGGATGTTTCCTTCCGATACATCGTAAAGGTTTTTTTCCGCTTTACTTAGCAAATCGAAAACATCGGTAGACTCATCGTATGCATCTTTTATGATGTCTCCAGAAATTCGAATTAATTCTCTTTGAATGTATTTTTGAGAGATGATTCGGGCGTGTGTTTCTATGTTAGCAGCAGAAGCAACTCTGTCCGTTAGCTTAGATACGAAAGCAGGTCCTCCAACTACTTTTAAAGAGTTGGTCTTTTTTAATTCTTCGGTAACGGTAAGAATATCAACCGATTTAGCCGCATTAAATAAATTCTGGATAGCAGAAAAAATAGCAGAATGGGCAGGTTTGTAAAAACTCTCTGGTCTTAATATTTCGATTGCATTAGATAATGCATCGCTTTCTAGCATTAGAGCACCTAATACCGCTTCTTCAACGTCAACTGCTTGTGGGGGTAATTTACCTGCAATCAGTGCGCTGCTCTCTATTGTGTTATTTATTTGATTTTTTGCCATTATTCTTTTGTAACTCCCATTTTTCCAAACTTCACTATTCTATCGTCAATTCTTTTTTCGGGAGACTTTTTTTCTAAAGCCTTAGTTTGTTTGATTATTTCTTTTTTAACAATTTCGAACATTTTGCCAGGGTCGTTGTGAGCTCCTCCGATTGGTTCTTTTATGATGCCATCAATCAGTTCATTAGAAAGCATGTCTTCTGCTGTAAGTTTAAGCGCTTGAGCCGCTTGTTCTTTGTAATCCCATGATCTCCAAAGAATAGAAGAACAAGATTCTGGAGAAATAACCGAATACCATGTGTTTTCAAGCATCAGCACTTTGTCTCCAATTCCTATTCCTAATGCACCTCCTGAGGCACCTTCCCCAATAATAACACAAATAACAGGAACAGATAGCTGCACCATTTCAATAAGGTTTCTTGCAATAGCTTCTCCTTGTCCTCTTTCTTCCGCTTCCAATCCAGGAAAAGCTCCTGGTGTGTCAATAAAGGTAATGATTGGTTTTCCGAATTTTTCGGCCATTTTCATCAGACGCAATGCTTTTCGATAACCTTCAGGGTTTGGCATTCCGAAATTTCGGAATTGACGCATTTTGGTGTTCTTTCCCTTTTGATGGCCTATAATCATATAACTTTTATCTTCGATAATAGCCCAGCCCCCAATCATTGCTTTGTCGTCTTTTACTGTTCTGTCGCCATGAAGTTCGATAAACTCATCGCAAATATTCTCTATGTAATCTAGAGTATATGGTCTCTTAGGATGGCGAGAAAGTTGTACTTTTTGCCATGCACTTAGGTTGGAATAAATGTCTGTTTTCTGCTTATCAATCTTGCTTTTCAGATCTTTTATAGCCTGACTTACGTCGACACCATCTTCCTTCAGTTTTTCTGCTTGCTCTAATTTGAGCATTAATTCCTGAATTGGTTTTTCAAATTCTAAATATTCCATATTAGGTTTTAATCTAGTAATTTATTAATTTTTGATAATTATAAAATCAAATCCAAGTTTAGAAAAATTTATGTGATTACCTTTGTCAATGGACAATTAAATTTATTAACAATGATACTTTTTCCTAACGCTAAGATAAACATCGGCTTGAATATCCTTTCTAAAAGGGAAGATGGCTATCATAATTTAGAGACTATATTCTATCCAATCGCTTGGAAGGATAGTTTAGAAATAATTAAAAGTAACGATCAACAATTTAGTTCTTCTGGTATAAGTATTCCTGGAGATGGCAATCTGTGTCAGCAGGCTTATGATTTGCTTGATCGGGATTTTGGTTTGGAAAGCGTACATATTCATTTGCATAAAAACATTCCTATTGGAGCTGGTCTTGGTGGAGGTTCTTCTGATGCTGCTTTTACTCTAATGGGTCTAAACGAAATGTTTGATTTGAAATTAAGCAGCATTCAGTTAAAAGAATATGCTTTAAAGTTGGGTGCTGATTGTCCTTTTTTTATTGATAATAAAGCATGCTTGGCAAAAGGAATAGGTGAGGAGCTGACTGATGTAGTTCTAAATATTTCCAATGTTTTTTTA
>TARA_B110000908_G_scaffold158887_1_pt1 | contig 14729 bp, 16 predicted proteins | sample TARA_B110000908 | Tara Oceans TARA_B110000908 (sample SAMEA4398067) | marine metagenome | biome: Polar Biome; feature: [DCM] deep chlorophyll maximum layer (ENVO:01000326); material: water (ENVO:00002006), including particulate matter (ENVO:01000060) such as... | depth 36 m
CGTGTCATGCGTGAAGAAAGTCAACGTTTGCAAGCGGCGATTGATGCGATCCGTCAGGCCTATATCGCCCAGTCCCAGGGCCGCGACCTTGGCAATGAACCGTCTGTTGCTCGCAAGTTAGACGAAATTGCAGCTGCTGCCCGTAAAACAGAAACCGCACTCGCTACGTTCTCGACCCGTCGGGATGCATCGGCGCAAGAACCGCGCATAGCCCCCGCAGTTGTTGCTGCTCCTGATGACCAACCCGTGCTGGCGCTTGGCACAACTGCTGAAGATATTACACCACCTTTGCCAAATGAAGATTTTATTCGCGCAATGAACTTCCCGGAAACTGCCGAAGATGAACTTGGTTTTGTAGCACTGCGCCGCGCCCTCAAAGATCGCGAAGCCAGCAAACTGATCCAAGCCGCACAAGACGTGCTGACCCTTCTTAGCCAAGATGGCATCTATATGGATGACCTTCGCCCAGATCGGGCTCGTCCAGAAATCTGGCGCCAATTTGCGGGCGGCGCACGTGGACGCCCCGTGGCTGCATTGGGCGGTGTACGGGATCGTTCATCGCTGGCACTGACATCAGGACGCATGAAACAGGATCCGATTTTCCGCGATGCGGCACACCACTTCCTACGTCGCTTCGACAAGGTTTTTTCGGAATTTGAACCCCGTGCCAACGACAGCGAAATATCTGCACTTTCAGATACGCGCACGGCACGAGCATTTATGTTACTCGGCCGTGTCGCAGGCACATTTGATTAGATTGTATCGGCGCAATCTGCGCCAAATACTGCCGTGTTTTTCCCATCAAAAACAGCGCCATAGTTGTCTGCTCCAACAACAACGGTCACAACAGCGCTTTGCATTTCAGATCCTAACACCCTGATTTGACCCAATTCAGAAGCTATCAGGCGGTCATCAACGTCAATGCTAAAGCTGGTAGAGGCCTCACCCGCCAAACCATTCAGCGGCATACGCAATCCTTCTGCGCCGTCTGCTACGTTTAAAGTGGTATCTTCACTTTGAAAGGGTTGGAAGACTTCTACGCCAGACCCACCACTTTGCGTATCAAAGATTAGTTTTCCAACCGATGGGCGCAGATCAAACAGGACTTCAGCTTGCGCAATGGCAAACTTAGACTCGTTGGTAATCACAAACCGATCCACTGGGGCCCCTTCTACGAAACGAACACTCATGTTCACTGCGCAACCGTGGCTGTCAGCGAGGACTGCGTTGGGGACTACAAAAAGCATGGCGGATATAGCAAGGATGGGTTTCATATCTGTCTCCTATTGGTCGCCCACGAGGTAGAGTATACAATTACAAAGGCAAACATGCGTCGGCATCAGGTTCGTAACCCACTTTATATTATTCGGACTTAGAAACGATGTATGCGATCACATTCTCGATGTCGGCTTCTTTCTTCAAACCAGAAAATGCCATCGTAGTACCTTTGACCGTTTTACGTGGTTTTGCCAGGAACGCACTTAGGGTTTCGACGTCCCAAACCAAATCAGAACCAGCCATCGCTTTAGAGTATTTGAAGCCTTCGCTCGCACCTGCATCTGCACCAACGATCTTGTACAGCGACGGACCAACACCGTTTTTACCTGCTTTGACCGCATGGCATGCTTTGCATTTCTTAAATACCTTTTTACCAGCGTTCACATCACCAGTCGTAGCAACCGCAAGGGTAACTGGGGCAGCGGGTGCTGCCTCAGCTTTCTGTTCTACTTTGTCAAAGATCAAGCGCATCGTCACTGGGGATGTGCGTGTGATACCCGGCAACTTTGCCAATTCCATCAACGTATCGATACCGGCGGTGATGCCTGCATCTTCGGTACTCAAAAAGATGATATCATTTGTATTCACCAGAACTTTAGTATCGCTCAAGCGCGCAACAAACATCTCTGCTTCAATTTCGATCTCAACCCCTAAGAAGGATAAGGTACCTTCGATGTCGATGATTTCAGTTGCACCAACAGCCATTTTATCCATCGCGTCCAGATCGACCTTCGTGCTTAGTTTGGCCGTTGCAACACCTTTAAAAACGTGTTCGCCAAAGCGTTCATTGCGAATATCGATGTTGGTTTGAACTGACGTCAAATCGATCTCAACGGTTACAGTACCATCCGCTTCAACCATGCCAGAAATGGATTCAAAGCTGTGAACTTCACCGATCACGTCCTTTTTGACGGATCCAAAAGCCAGCTTTGAGGCTTCGCTATCAAGTGACCAAGCTTTGGCGGCATGTCCACCAGCCAATGCAGTTTGTCCAGCCAGTGCAAACACAGTCACCCCCGCTACACGCATTATTGTTTTGAGCATTTTCGTCCTCCCCATTAGTTTATATGCGCCCCGTTCAAGAAGAGGCGCATATAAGAAACACATCAGGGTCGGTTTATATTCATCCAAATATGAAAAAATTATGGATGACCAAACTTTTCCTAGGACGGCATATTGGGGAAGTAGTCTTCGCAATCGCCCTCACGGTACACATCCGCCGTGCAGCAGTGCAAACCACCACCAAAGGCATATGCATCCCGCAACTCGACCTCGATAACATTCATGCCCAATTTATCCATTTGTTCAGCCTGATAAACCTCGGACTTTTCAACGCAGACAGTTTTAGGGTCTAGCACCAACACGTTCATCGACAACCATGTTGAAGAATAACAAAGCGCGGGTGGCGAATTATGCGCTGGTTGCGCGGCATCGACAATTTCCCAACCATTGTCATTGTACATTTTGCGCTGTTCTTCTGGCAGACGGCGCTGTGGGTTGTTCAGGATCAGGCCCGGGCGCAGTGGTGTGAACGTCGCATCAATGTGGATAGGATAAGGATCACCTGGAAAATTGACTGTGTGAACGCGGTGATCAGGGAAATGACGGCGCAGCCATTCGATCCCCTTAAGGTTCGTTGTGAACCCATGTTGAACCACCAGATCGCGACCAAAGCGCAAGACATCAGCGGCATCAAACAACGGCTCTTCTTCGGTCGTGACAAAGAACTTCTCTTCCGCCCACTTCAAACGCTGAGTGTCGCCAATCTTTTCACTCAGATAATCTGGGTGATAATCCGCATTCGTCAAACGAGGTTTCGGGGCTGCCTCGTGACGGAACTTCGGATCATCCTCAAAATACTGCTGTAGCAACGGGCGATAATTCAGATATTCAAACCAACGGCAGCGATAAGACATCGTCGCCTCCAGTATCTCGGACCCAACAGTCAGCAAAACATCCCGCGGCGGCATGCAACCAAATTGGCTTTCGGCATGAAAATCGGGAGTTGTGACAGGCGTCGAGTGATCAATGCTGTCGGGGCGATCCACGCAAACACCTCGTTTTACAAGCATGTCCGCAAAGTTGTTGAGCAACTCGTTGGCACGATCAATCGTCTCCTGTGGACGGCGACCCCATTGGCCACGCATATCACTATCTTCTGGCACCTTTGCATCCAGCGCAGGTTCTTCGGGCGGGATCTGGCAATCGTCGGCACAGCCAACGATCACATGATGCAGCGGGTCCCATTCGTTCCAACTGTTTACAACTGTTTTTTGGGCGGGGGTGTGAGATGTTTGTGTCATTGGGAGTTGGTATCCAGCGAATGCATGCCAAACAAGGCGGCAAACGACCCATCAGGCATCTAAATGCGACCAAAAATCAGATGTCGAAACTGCCAAACGGAATATAGCGCACCAAATCGCCTTCATTGATCATAAGTGCGCCCTCGGGCAGCTCAACCAGACCATCAGCCCAGCTAAGCCCACTGATGCGCCCTGACCCTTCAGACCCAAAGACCTCAACGCGCCCATTATTCATTCGGGCCCGCAAATATTCGCGACGTCCTGCTTTTTTTGACTTAGAAAACCCTGCGGGCACATCATAGCCAACGGGCTCTGCCCAGCCCGCCCCCGCCAATTGCGCCATCGCGGGGCGTGCAAAAATCAATGTACAGACCATCGCGGCAACTGGGTTACCAGGCAAACCAAACACAGGGGTGTTGTTCCACATCGCCAACGCCAAAGGCCTGCCCGGCTTGATCGCTATGCGCCACAGTTGCATTGTACCTGCGTCCGTCAAAAGCGCTGAAACATGGTCTTCGTCTCCAGCAGAAGCGCCACCACTGGTCAGGATCACATCTGCCGTAGAGGCGGCATTATCCATCATGACCCGCAAAGCAGCGCGATCATCTGCGCATCGGCCCATGTCCACGGCATCGTGTTCCATAGACGCAATCATCGACAGCAACATCGGGCGATTAGCATCGTAAATCTGATCTTGGTCAGCGGTCTGTCCCGCCTCAATCAATTCATCTCCGGTGGAAATAACAGCAACTCGCAACGGCATCCTTACGGAAACCTGATGTACACCGGTTGCGGCCATCAGGGCCATATCTGCAGCCGTCACACGACGACCAGCCTTTAGAATTATATCACCGGCCTGGACATCCTCGCCCGCACGTCGTGTGTTCGCACCTGACTTTATTGGTCCATTAAACGCAATCTGCCATGCATGCGCAGTTACGTCTTCCTGCAACACCACTGTATCCACACCAGATGGCAGAGCAGCGCCTGTCAAAATTCGCACCGCGTGGCCCACAGGCACTTCGCGTTCCAACATCGGTCCCGCTGCTGCACGTTCTTCCAGCAATTGCATCGTGTGGACACCCTCGAGACGACCGCCAGCAAATCCAAACCCATCCACAGCTGTATTCGGCAGCGGAGGGTTGGCGCGTGGTGCTAAAACATCGGCAGCCAAAACCCGCCCCATCACTTGACCAATAACAATCGTTTCAACACTTGTGATGGGTGTTAAACGATCCCGCAGCATCGCAAGTGCGTCCTCAACCGGCGTCCAATGCACCCCAGCTGGAAGGGCAAAGCAATCGTTGCGCAAGGGAGGTGGTTTGATGGCATCACTCATATGCTCAAACCAACCTCGGCCAAGATGAAATCAGCGACCGAAACTGTGTCATTCAGGTCAAAAACAGGACGATCAAGATCCATTGGCGTATCAGATGCTACTGCGCAAATCGTCGGATCATCGTTTGCGATCAGTGGATTATTTGTCTCTGCTCGAAAGGCCTCTACTTTGGGATGCGCGTCGCGTTTATACCCCTCAATCAAGACCAGATCGACGGGTGCAAGTTTGCTCAGCAATTCGGTTAAAGTCGGCTCATCCTCGTTGCGCAATTCGTGCATCAATGCGTATCGATTGCGCGAGGCAAGCAAGACTTCCTGCGCACCTGCGACGCGGTGGCGGTAACTATCCTTACCTGCGTGATCCACATCAAAGGTATGGTGGGCATGTTTCACGGTCGAGACAGTAAACCCTCTTCCCGTGATCTCTGTCACCAAGCGCTCCATCAGACCTGTTTTGCCGGCGTTCTTCCATCCGACGACACCAAAAACTCTCATAACATCATCTCTGCACGGGCCAAATCTTCAGGGGTGTTCACGTTGAAAAATGGATCAATTTGGTCGATTGGAAACATCGCCAACTTACCGTCATGGCTATCCGTCCACTGCACAACTTTACGCAAACCTTGATTCAACGCTTTACATAAATCGTCGCGCAATGCGACAGGCCACAATCCAAATGTAGGATGGCGCGACTTACCCCGTTTTGGGTCAGGTGTTGCAGCCAAGGCTAACGGGTGTTCCATGCCATCAGCAGCCAGTTGCAGCTGTGCCACCAGATCGTGAGGGAAAAACGGTGTATCCGCAGCGGCCGTCACTATACTTGTCACACCTTGCTCTGCCGCCCAATCAAGGCCCGCCAAGACCCCCGCCAAGGGACCTGCGAAACCTTCAATACTGTCGGCGACAACTGGCAATCCCAAATGAGAAAACCGTGTTCCATCACCATTCGCATTCAGCACAATACCCTGAACTTGTGGGGATAAGCGCCCAATCACATGGTCCAAAAGCGTCGAGGTTCCTAAGGGCAACGCCCCTTTGTCACCACCACCCATTCGCGTGGCCAATCCGCCCGCAAGTATCACACCCAGGGGCGCACTCATGTTTTGCCCCCTTTGCGACCAGATTTGCGCGGCTCATCTTTCACACTAGCAGGATCAGCGTCCCAAATCAGACGGTCCTTGCCACTGAGACACATAAACCTTTGTCCCCGCATTCGACCGATCAACGTCAACCCAACCTGTTGTGCAATTTCCACACCCCACGCCGTAAATCCTGAACGTGATGCCAGCACAGGTATCCCCATCATCGCAGTTTTAATCACCATTTCCGAGGTCAATCGGCCCGTCGTGTATAGGATCTTATCCTCGGCACTCACGCCTTCTTTCAGCATCCAACCTGCAATTTTATCAACTGCATTGTGGCGCCCTACGTCCTCCATATAAACCAGCGGGCGGTCTTTATGACACAACACGGTGCCATGAATGGCACCCGCTTCAAGGTATAGGCTGGGCGTGCGATTGATCTTGGCAGCCAGTGTATAAAGACATGAGGTCCGCACAGGGGTTTGGGCCAGTTCAAGCCCCTCAAGTCCTTCCATCATATCACCAAAAACGGTCCCAACCGCGCAGCCGCTGGTACGGGTTTTCTTGGCTAATTTTTCTTCGTGATTGGTCACAGTTTCAGTGCGAACCACTACTGTTTCAAGTTCCTCGTCGAAATCAACACCAGTGATCACATCATCATCCACTAACATCCCCTGATTGCGCAGAAACCCCAGCGCTAGATATTCCGGGTAGTCGCCAATTGTCATGGCTGTCACGATCTCCTGACGATTCAGGAAAATCGTCAAAGGGCGTTCCTCGACCACAGACAACTCTGCTTCGGCACCAGTATGATCTGTGCCAATAACATGCCGCGTCAGACCTGCGCGTGCAGGATTAGGTGCCAGTAAGTAGTCGTTCAATTCATCTGATCTGGCCAATTGCATCCCCATCCCAAGACAGCTAATCGTTTGGGATAATCTAAGAGTTTCACATGACATCCACCACCACCAAATCCGCCTACTGGGTAGGCGTTCGCGACGGAGCACCTTTTATATTGGTTGCTGCGCCCTTTGCCGTGCTGTTTGGCGTCATTGCAACTGAGGCGGGGTTGAACCTGTTTAAAGTTATGAGCTTTTCATTTGTTGTGATCGCGGGCGCAGCCCAATTCACCGCACTTGAGTTGATGTTAAAAGAAGCGCCCACAATCATCGTGCTTATTTCGGCATTGGCTGTGAATCTACGGGTTGCGATGTATTCGGCAGCCCTAACGCCATACTTGGGTAAGGCACCACTTTGGCACCGGGCGTTGATTTCGTACATGTTGGTCGATCAAAGTTATGCATTGAGCCACGCCAAGTTCGAAGACAAACCAGATATGACCGTCACTGAACGAACGGCATATTTCTTTGGCACTTGCACATTGGTCATCACCGCATGGTTCATCTTCAGTTTCTTGGGCGCGGCTCTTGGCACCCAGTTGCCCGCAAGCATTCCAATCGATTTCGCATTACCTATCGCATTCTTGTCGATGATCGCACCGATGATCCGCAGCCTCCCGCATTTAGTGGCCGCAATTGTCGCAATCATTGTCAGCCTTTTGTGCATCACGGTTCCTTATTCGCTAGGCCTTATCATCGCAGGTTTTGCTGGTATGGCCGCGGGATCACAAACCGAGGTCTGGTTGAATAAGAAAAAAGGGGACGCACAATGATTAGCGATGGCACCCTTTGGTTCATCATATTCACACTGGGAATCGGCAGCTTCTTATTGCGGTTTTCATTTTTGGGAATGGTTGGGGATCGGCCACTACCAGCATGGGCGCTTAGGTATCTACGCTACACGGCTGTCGCTATTATTCCAGCACTTGTGGCCCCAATTGTAGCGCTGTCGAACGAGGCAGGTACGGGCCCAGAACTTGGGCGATTGATCGCAGCGATCATCACCATTAGCGTTGGAATTTTCACCCGCAATGTAATTTTTGCAATCTTTGCTGGTGCAATCACCTTAGGCGCAAGCGTCTATCTGATTGGATAGCCAGCCTTTGATGGCCCTTAAAGATCAACCTTGGCGATACCGTCGACAATCGTACCTTCATCGTCTTCATAATATTTCTCGGTTTCGACACCCGACAATGTCGCAAAATTTTCCATCAAACGTTTCGGGAACAATGTCCGTGACACGCCCGAAAATCCATCCAATTGCTGTAATAGACCGATGGTAGAAGCCGCACATTGTGGCGAAGATACGCGCCCACGGGCCATTGCCAACCGGATCGCACGTTCTGCTACCAACGGCGAAACTTCAACAGTTTGCAATACAATATGAAAAGCTGAACGTGCATGTGCGCCCTTGTATGCGGCCAAAACCACGGGTCTGATTCCGTAAAGAACGTCATCGCGCCGGGGCACTTTTTCGTTACGGAACGAGCCTGCTGGGTCGAAAATCACACGCTGCGATCCATTGATCATCAATGCTGTGTGTGCGCCCGATTGCGACGTATTGTTGATCATTGTGATCAACGTCAACGTCGCAGGACCATCAGCGCGAAACGCTGTGGCTGCTATTGTTTCATCACTGGCTTGAGGGCCCGCTGGCACGGTCAAACATGCTGCCAAAAACGCCACGACAATTAGACTGGCCAAAATCCGCATAGTTCAAACGCCCCCCAGCGTAATCTCGTTAGATTAAGTTGCGAAAACCGCCATGAAAATCAGGATACCAATCACAACCACAACGGACCACGTTCCGAATTTTATGAAGCCCTCATATGTGCTTTTCTGCACTTTGGTATCCATACTACCGTGTTTATATTCAGCCATGAGTCGCTCCTTGGACTTAATAATTTCGTGCTAATTACATCAAGATTAACCCGCTGTCACCACGTCAAAGAGGCACAGGGCACAAACAATGCTAAACGTGATTAGACACCTTCAGACGGTTTTTCGCCGTCATCTTCCAGATCTTGCGCTAATCGAAAGCCTATCCGGTTGGGTTCAGCCTGCTCCACAGCTTTTGGTACAGCTCTAAGCATCACATTTAGCTGACTGACATGCTGCACCAATTGTGTCGGACCGCCTGCAGGGTCAGATCCATAAAATGCAACGATATCAGGATTATAACACCCCATACCTTCAATCCGAAGCACGCCTGCATCACCGCCTGTAAAACCCATTGCGGCCTCGTGTTCGTTATCCAACTGTTCTTCAAAATTCTTAAGATAGATAATTAAACGCTCGTACGCCCATTGCGCTTGGCTTTTTTTCTGGATGGGTGTTTTCGCAACGCCCCTAGGCACCGCCTTGTCACCAGCGTTCGGCATTGCCGGATCGGAGTGCACCTCGTGAACACGTGGTAGCGCGTCTGCTTCAATTGCTTCTGCTGCTGTCTTTACCTCATCGCCCATGTGCTATCCTTTACTTTGATACACCCACGCGCCGTCGCTGCGCAGTTCACGCGTCGCAAGGCCCGTTTGGTAAAGGTGCGATAAATGCGCGACAGACTCAACCAGTGCTAGGCCATATTCCCCCTCGCCTATCGGTCTTTTGAACAGGCATGAGAAACACTCGGACGCAGCTTTGGGTTCTGCAATATAAACAGCCAACCGCTTCAAGGCACTATGATGATTATCGATCAACTGGCGCATCCGGTTGGGCAGGCCAGTGAAGGGCAGTTTATGACCACCCAAAACCAGATGATCCTCGCGCACCAAAAGATTCAACCGCTCGCAAGCTTCTAACCATTCGCCAATCGGGTCGGCCATAGGTTCGGTTGCGTAAACGCCAACATTAGGGCTGATCGAGGATAGTATTTGATCCCCTGCCAGAACCAAATTGTCATCCCTGCTCCAGAACGTTGCGTGTTCCGGCGCGTGACCATTGCCCATATGAATGTCCCATGTTCGGCCACCCATTGTGATCTGGTCATCTTGCTTGATCCGCGTATAGCCCAACGGCATCGGCGCTACGATATCGCCAAAGTTGAAGGGACGTTCTTTGGACCGCTTTTCGTATAGTTCAGCATCCATTCCAGCCAATTTATAAAATGCCAAACTTTCGGCGTTTGGCACCTCTTGAATGTCCAACGTCAGCATCCGCCCCGTTAGCCAGGCAGTCCGCGTCGTAACCAATTCAGCCCCGAAATCGCTTTGTAACCAACCGGCTAGACCAATGTGGTCTGGGTGATGGTGGGTCACCACGACGCGTGAAATAGGCTTACCACCAAGCGGCCCGTCCATCATAGCCTGCCAGATCGCCTTGCACTTCTTTGAGGCAAATCCAGTGTCGATTACCGTCCAGCTGTCACCTTCGTCCAACGCATAAATATTTACGTGGTCCAGCTTCATCGGCAGCGGAAGTCGGAACCACATAACCCCAGGAGCCACTTCAATTGGGACCCCAGTTTCAGGCGGCGTTTCCCACGGGTAGTTCAAACCTTTTGGTGCGATATCAGCCATCAGGACGCCAACTCTTCAAGGCTAATGGCGTACAGATCGTCTGCGCCCGCCTGTGCGTGGGCCAACAAGCCCGTATATTCGGGCATCAAGCGTTTGATGTAAAAACGAGCCAGCTTTTCGCGTTTACCTGCTTTCGTATCCGCGAGGGCAGCCGTCAGATGTAGATGCCCCCCTAAGATACGGGCAAAGGCACGTAAGTACGGCACCGCACCAGCGAAGCGTTGGTTCAAGTCACCCTCGGATGTCAGCCAATCTGTTGCCTCGCGAAGGCTTTCACAGGCCTGCCAAACATCATCCGCCATGTTGGGAAAACGATCCCTAGCAGCTTCTGCATGGGCTTCGATTTCATCGATCAAACGGTTGGCAACCTCACCCCCATCCATCATCTTACGTGCGACTAAGTCCATGGCTTGTATACCATTTGTGCCCTCGTAGATCGCAGTCACACGCACGTCGCGGGCGTATTGCGCGACACCTGTTTCCTCGATCACGCCCATGCCGCCGTGGACTTGTATAGCGGTGTTGGCGACCTCGATACCGACGTCAGTGCCGAAGGCTTTGGAGATCGGGGTCAGGAATGCGGCGCGGGATTTCCATTCGGCGTTTCCTGTCGCTGTGCCCATGTCTATTGCAACGGCGCAAGACAACGCGATCGCGCGGGCTGCAAAAACATCAGCTTTCATGGACAACAACATGCGGCGCACATCGGCATGATCAACGATTGTGCCACTACCACCCTCAACAGGTGTGCGGCCTTGCTTGCGGTCCATCGCGTAGGCCAGCGCATGTTGGTATGCGCCTTCAGCGGCACCGATACCTTGGCCACCGACACCAACACGAGCGTTGTTCATCATGGTAAACATAGCAGCCATTCCGCCACCTTCTTTGCCAATCAACCAGCCTGTGGCTTCGTCATATTGCATCACGCAGGTGGGCGACCCGTGTAGGCCCATCTTGTGTTCTAGGCTTACAACGCTCAGCGAATTGGCCACACCAGCGTTGCCGTTTTCGTCTGGCAAACGCTTGGGAACAAGGAACAGGCTGATGCCTTTCGTCCCCGCTGGCGCATTTGGCAAACGCGCCAAAACGAGGTGGCAAATATTGGCGGTGAAATCATTGTCACCCCAAGAAATGTATATCTTCTGGCCACTTACACGGAACGTACCATCACCGTTGTCTTCCGCCTTAGACGACAATGCACCTACATCAGACCCCGCCTGAGGTTCGGTAAGGTTCATCGTTCCAGTCCATTCGCCTGAAATTAGTTTCGGCAAATACAGCTCTTTGATCGCATCAGACGCGTGGTGTTCCAGCGCTTCGATCTGGCCTTGGGACATTAGGGGGGCAAGCTGCAAAGACAGACAGGCCGCGCTCATCATTTCGTTAACCGCTGTGGTCACAGTCATAGGCAAACCCATGCCGCCAAATTCGGGGTCAGCGGAGATGCCAATCCAGCCCCCTTCCGCGATGGCCTTGAACGCGTCGGCGTATCCATCAGCAGTGCGCACAACACCATTTTCAAGGTAAGACGGCGTCAAATCACCAGCCCGTTGAACGGGATACATCACCTCTTCGCACAGCTTGCCCGCTTCGGTCAAAATGGCGCGGGTCAAGTCATACGTCGCTTCTTCAAACCGGTCGGTTGCGCGGACTTGGTCCAATCCCACGACATGATCAAAAAGGAAATTGTAGTCGTCTAGGGGGGCACGATATGGCATTTGGACCTCTTAAATTCGGCGTATGTTTAACGTCGGTATTACGTCGGTATTGCGTAGGTGTCTCAATCAGGGGCAAAGGCCAGCTTGGCAAGCGGCAAACGGCCTTGTATTGGACATATTCAAGTTCAGCATGGGGGGCGACTTCCCCGCAAGCAACCTAAACGCAGCGTCACAGGGGGATGCGAATGACCACATTTTCAACGCTTCACCTTAGGGCAATTGAAAGCGATCTGGACCGTGCAGCACAGTTGTTGCGCAGCGGCGATTTGGTCGCGTTCCCGACCGAGACGGTTTACGGATTGGGTGCAGATGCCCGAAACGGCACCGCAGTTGCCAACATCTACGCAGCCAAAGGCCGGCCCAGTTTCAATCCCTTGATTGTGCATGTGCCTGATGTTGCCAGCGCCAAAAAATATGTCGTGTGGAATGATGCAGCTCAACTGCTGGCAGATCACTTCTGGCCTGGTGCGTTGACCATTGTACTGCCACTGCGGTCAGGGCACGGTTTGTCTTCTCTTGTCACCGCAGGTCTGGATACGTTGGCCATTCGCGTACCCAACCACACGACGGCGCAGCGATTGTTGCACCGTGCTGACGCGCCAATTGCGGCCCCTTCAGCCAATCCATCTGGACGCATTAGCCCCACAACGGCGCAGCATGTGTTGGATGGTTTGGCGGGTAGGATTGCCGCCGTTGTTGATGATGGCCCTTGCGGTGTTGGGCTAGAGAGCACAATTCTGGGGATCACGCCAAATGTGACGGTGTTACGATACGGCGGTGTCACAGCCGAACAGATTGAAGCCGTGCTGGGACTCGCAGTGCCACACAGCGCGCCCACAAAAATCACCGCCCCGGGGCAGATGAACTCACACTATGCCCCAAACGCAGCAGTTCGTTTGGATGTCGTCGATGCAAAGACAGATGAAGTTCTATTGGGCTTTGGCCCAATGAAATGTGATCTGAACCTATCCAAAAGTGGCGATCTAATCGAAGCCGCAGCCAACCTGTTCGATCACCTGCATCAATTGGACAAAACGGGCAAACCCATTGCGATTGCCCCTATTCCGCAGGTTGGCTTGGGCCGCGCGATCAATGACAGATTGCGCAGGGCAGCAGCCCCTCGTTAACCCGCAGGTCCGGACCTAAGCCCGTCCAGCCATTGATGACAGGGTCAACGGGTTCACACCGATGCTGTTCAGCGCTTTGGACCATTTCACATCATCATCAACTTCGAACACCAATTCAGGCGATGCCTCGCAAACCAACCAACCATTGTGGCGAATTTCGCCCTCAAGCTGGCCTGCCCCCCACCCTGCATAACCAAGCATCAATTGAGACCGCGCAGGCCCCGATGCTTTACCAATATCTTCGAGGACATCCAAGGTGCAGGTCATCCCGAAATCATCGTCTACCTTGAGGGTTTGCAAATTGGATTCATAATCACGCGAATGCAGCACGAACCCGCGCGCCGTTTCAACTGGACCACCTATATGCACTGTCAATTGCTGCACTGTTTGGCTGACGTCGATGTCGAGTTGTCCCAAAACATCGCCCAAAACCACATCTTGCGCAGGTTTGTTGATGATCAATCCCATCGCCCCCTCGTCCGAGTGCGCGCACATAAAAATCACCGATTGATCAAACCGCATATCGCCCATTCCGGGCATGGCAATTAACAGCTTACCTGCCAAATCCCCAGACAATTCAATCTTGTTCGTGCTCACAGGTCGCTCCAAGTTGGGGTCCTTATGCCCAGTGTGCGGCATCAACCTACTGTGGCGCAAGTGCCATAAGCGCACGTTTAAGGGATGCGCGAAACATAGCTAACCGCAACGTGACTTGGCATTTGGCGGATGGGTCGCCATTTATAGGGTATGACTAGATTTACCCTGTCCGCCGTCGCCCTCTCCGCAACGTTTGCCGTGCCTGTATTGGCACAAACCCCTGTGCCTGTGGTGGCTGAGGTCTTGCAGGGGTGGGAATTGGCAGATGGCCGCCGCGTTGCCGCGCTGCGCCTAACATTGGCGGATGGTTGGAAAACATATTGGCGTGCGCCCGGTGATTCTGGCATCCCCCCGCAATTCAGCTGGAACGGCGCCCGCAATATTGACAATTTGCAAATCACATGGCCGCAGCCCAAAGTGTTCCATGATGATGGCACCCGTTCGATTGGCTACAAGGGATCTGTAGTGATCCCACTGCACATTGCCGCCAAACGTACGGACAAACCGATCCGCCTAAAGGGGCGTATGGACATCGGTGTCTGTTCCGACATTTGCGTGCCCTATACTTTGAAATTTGACACAACGCTTGAAGCTGCTGGCGGTGTTCCGACACCGTCCATTGCCTCCGCATTGGCCTCTGCCCCGTATTCAGCAAGCGAGGCTGGCGTCCGTGCCGCGACCTGTCGGATCACCCCGACATCTGATGGCATGCAGATCGAGGCGCGTGTGACCATGCCGTCTGCCGGTGGTCGTGAAGAAGCGGTGATTGAGGCCGGCCAAGACGCTATCTGGGTAAGCGAGCCAAAGACAAAACGTCAAGGCGGTCAGATTGTTGCCGTGTCACAGATGTATCATTCCGCTGGTCCTGCGTT
>TARA_B110000908_G_scaffold15948_1_pt1 | contig 14723 bp, 15 predicted proteins | sample TARA_B110000908 | Tara Oceans TARA_B110000908 (sample SAMEA4398067) | marine metagenome | biome: Polar Biome; feature: [DCM] deep chlorophyll maximum layer (ENVO:01000326); material: water (ENVO:00002006), including particulate matter (ENVO:01000060) such as... | depth 36 m
GTGCTGTGACAGGGCCGATCATCCGACATACGCCATAGCCCAAAAGACCCGCGATCACGGATCCCAGCGCCGAAATCAAACCGCCCAACCATGGCCCATAAATGATTCCCAAAGCGCCCATGACTGCCGAGGACGGCACCGGCAGCACGATGTCTGACGCGATCAGCCCGATGCCAACCGCCCATGCCCATCCGCCATAGCTTTGCATCCAGCCCGCGGCCCCGAGCCGGGACAAATCTTCTTCGATCTGACCTCCCCATATCAGGAAAGGCACAATGCTGAGCGCGATCAGCGCAATAACGATGAGCAGGAGGCGGACCATATTATTCGTTGAGCATGGGCACAGTTGTCGCAAATGCGCAGCCACGGTCTAACCGACTTGGTGTTTCCGCGATTTACTGCGCAAGCAGCGTCAAACGATACCCAGCGGACATCAACAACTTCGGCTAGATTGAGCGTGACAGAAATGTCTGCGCGCCTCTGCCCCACAAAAATGTCCACGACGGCGTTGCCGTATGGATCTTACCATTTCTGATAGGCAGCACCCGATGGCGCATAAATTCAACTCTTCGCGTCGGCATAAGTTTGACAAGAAACGGTACAAGGTCAAGAACTGGAGGGAGTGCAATGAAAGCCTGCGTCAGCGTGGGGATGTGACGGTTTGGCTCTGCCAAGACATGATAGTAGCATGGCGGGCGGGTCGGGCACATAGATGGCGCCCAATCTCTAACCCGATGCGAGATGCACCGCCTGTAACAAATGCGGTCTTGCCTGAAATTCCCATGTACCAACCCTGACTGTGATGCGCTTTTGCCCATGCTACGCGCTGCGGACCAGAAGGGAATAACGACCTTAGGTCATATTCATAGGATATTTGATTGGTTTCAGTCGGATCATAGACCCATACATCTTGACTTCTTAGGCGTTGAGCGGTGTACCTGCCCAAAGTTTTTCGCCCACCAAAGGGGACCTGATCCATGCACGCATACCGTAGCCATTCCTGCGCTGACCTCACCGCCGCTAACGTTGGCGAAAATATCCGCCTTTCCGGTTGGGTGCACCGTGTCCGCGACCACGGCGGCATCTTGTTTATCGACTTGCGCGATCACTACGGGATCACCCAAGTGTTGTGTGATCCCGATAGCCCTGTGTTCGCCGAATTGGAAAAAGTTCGCTCTGAATGGTGTATCCGCATCGATGGCACGGTTAAGGCGCGTGCGGCTGATTTGGTGAACTCCAAAATCCCAACTGGTGAAATCGAAGTGTTTGTGCGTGACCTTGAAGTTTTGGGTGCCTCCGCAGAGCTGCCGTTGATGGTGTTTGGCGATCAGGAATATCCTGAAGAAACACGTTTGAAATATCGCTACCTCGATCTGCGTCGCGAGAAGATGCAGAAGAACATGATGATGCGGTCTGATGTTGTGTCCTCGATCCGTAAGCGCATGTGGGCGAAAGAGTTCAAAGAATTTCAGACGCCGATTATCACGGCATCGTCCCCGGAAGGTGCGCGCGATTTCTTGGTGCCATCACGTTTACACCCGGGCAGATTTTACGCGCTGCCCCAAGCGCCACAGCAGTTCAAACAGTTGTTGATGGTTTCCGGGTTCGACAAATACTTCCAGATTGCACCGTGTTTCCGCGATGAAGATCCGCGTTCCGATCGCTCGCCCACTGATTTTTATCAGCTCGACCTTGAGATGAGCTTTGTCACCCAGCAAGATGTATTCGACACAATCGAACCTGTCATCTCTGGTGTGTTTGAAGAATTTGGTGGTGGCCGTAAGGTTGATCACGACTGGGAACAGATTTCGTATAAAGATGCGGCGCTTTGGTATGGTTCCGATAAGCCGGACCTTCGTAACCCAATCAAAATGCAGATTGTTTCCGAACACTTTGAAGGCTCAGGCTTTGCGATCTTTGCAAGTTTGTTGGAGCAGGCAGGTACACAAATCCGCGCCATCCCAGCACCGAAAGGTGGCAGCCGTAAATTTTGTGACCGTATGAACAAGTTCGCGCAACAAGAAGGCTTGCCCGGCATGGGCTACATCTTCTGGCGTGAAAAGACGGCAGACGCTGTGGCGCAAGAATTGGGCATCACAGTAAAAGAAGCGCAGGGCAAACTAAAATCTGGCGAGATCGAAGGCGGCATGGAAGCTGCTGGTCCCCTTGCCAAAAATATTGGGCCAGAACGGACCGAAGCCATCCGCCTGCAATTGGGCCTTGGCCTTGGCGATGCGGCGTTCTTCTTGGGCGGTAAACCCAAAGCGTTTGAACCTGTTGCTGGGCGCGCCCGTAACGTGATTGGCGAAGAACTGGGTTTGACAGACATGAACCGTTTCGCTTTTGCATGGATCGTTGATTTCCCGATCTATGAAAAAGACGAAGTAACGGGCAAAATTGATTTCGAACACAACCCGTTCTCAATGCCACAAGGTGGGATGGAAGCGCTGCAAGGCGATCCACTTAAGGTTTTGGGTTATCAGTATGACCTAGCATGTAACGGGTATGAGTTGGTGTCGGGCGCAATCCGGAACCATAAACCTGAGATTATGTTTAAAGCATTCGAAATTGCAGGATACGGCAAGGAAGAAGTCGAGAAGCGCTTTGGTGGCATGGTCAACGCATTCCAGTATGGCGCTCCACCCCACGGTGGTTGTGCGGCAGGTGTAGATCGGATTGTGATGTTGTTGGCTAACGCCGACAACCTGCGCGATGTTATCTTGTTCCCGATGAACCAGCGCGCCGAAGATTTGATGATGTCAGCACCATCTGAACCAATGACGGATCAGTTGATGGAACTTGGTCTACGGGTCATCCCGCAAGACTAAAGTTTGTTTCAGTGTGTTGAATAAAAGGGCGGTGCAGGTGAATTCCTGCCCGCCCTTTATCTTTTGCGCTTCACTTTTCAATCGAAGGTTCCACGTTCGGCACGAAAGGAATTGGCACTAGGGCGGAAATCAGCCTACTGTCGGCCTTATGGCAAGTTCTGATAATTCATCCCCGATCCTTGGCCCAGTTGTTGATAACTGGACCGTCCCGCAATACCCAAATTGGGATGTGTTGAGCGGATCATATTGTAGACTTGAGCGGTTAAGCGCAGAGAAACATGCAGCGCTTCTGTTCCGTGTTTTTGAGGGGCATGATCAGGTTTGGAACTACATGCCCTATGGGCCGTTTTCATCGGCGTCTCAGTATCATCGCTGGGTCAGAGAGGCAGAGGCAATGACTGATACAGTCTACTATGTGATCAAGAACCTGCAAACGGGTGCTTTTGAAGGGGTTGCAAGCTATCTGCGCATTGCGCCCGAAGCTGGCTCAATCGAAGTTGGAAATATCAATTACAGTCCGGCGCTGCAGCGTACACCTGCGGCAACCGAAGCTATGTTTCTGATGATGCAATGGGCGTTTGATGCGGGATATCGTCGGTATGAATGGAAGTGTAACGCTCTTAACAAACCGTCACGTCGCGCTGGGCAACGTTTGGGTTTTAGCTTTGAGGGTGTGTTCCGACAGGCGGCAATCGTAAAAGGGCGCAACCGTGATACCGCATGGTTTGCGGCTATAGACAGCGAATGGCCTGCGTTGAAAGAGGCATTCAAAGCATGGCTTAGTGCGTCAAATTTTGACACGACTGGCCAACAGAATGAACGCCTTAGCGATCTGACAGGGTTGGTGCGCCAACGTGCGGATCCTTCATTATAAGTTAACTTTAGATTGCCATCCGTTCGGTAAGTCTGGCTTGGATCAGGCCAACAATACGTGCAGTTTCTGACGATGTTGCTTCACCGGTGACGCGCTTGGCAACCAAAGCCTCCGTGGCTTTGAGCATACCATGATCCTTTGCACTTCGCGCTACGCCACCCAAAAATTGGGCAACATAATCCAATGTACGATTGTCGGTGTTTTCGTCTAAAACATCGGCGACGTGGGCCATGTCATCTTGATATGCAATTGGGTCAGGGTGGACTATTTCATCTGTAAGGACCCTAGGTCCATTCGGCTGTCGTTCGCTTGGCAAACAGGCCAAAATGGTTTCCTGAAACATGGCGAGGGACGTAACGGGTTTGGCCAGAAACCCATCTGCACCCGCCTTAATCGCGGCTTCTTGTGAATATGGATCGCCCGACGTTCCTAATATTACCTCAGGTCTTGGTGAATTTGCCACAAGATCAATGATCAAATCCAACCCACTTCCGTCAGGCAAACCAAGATCAATGATTGCAACAGACGGGCGATACACCTGCAGGTGCCGTCGGGCAGATCGTAGGCTGTCTGCCCGTCTGATGCGTGCACCGCTGCGCAAGCACAACAATCGCATCGCCTCGCAAGCAAAGCGGCTGTCTTCAATTACCAGAACTGTCAGTCCCAATAAGGGGCGATTGGCTGTTGGGGCCGGTAAGTTCGGTGCAAAGGGGTCTTTGGTATCCATATTTTAGCCTCATACGATCATCTACGACTCAGGAAGCTACGCAACCTTGCCTAACAGCACGTTAACAATACATGCTAACCCATAGGGTGCGGCGGCGCGCCCCTTGCTCTTGCTCAGAAGGAACCGCATAAAGCCGCAATACTATTTACGCTGGAGAAGAACTATGATTGGCCGTTTGAACCACCTTGCGATTGCTGTCCCTGATCTTGAAGCCGCAGCGGATCAATACCGCAATGCGCTGGGCGCAAAAGTTGGGGAACCACAGGACGAACCAGATCATGGCGTGACGGTGATATTTATCGAGTTGCCGAACACTAAGATCGAACTGCTTTACCCCTTGGGTGACAATAGCCCGATCACCAGTTTTCTGGAAAAAAATCCGTCAGGCGGGATGCACCATGTCTGTTATGAAGTGGATGACATCATCGTTGCACGGGATCATTTGTTGAAAACGGGTGCGCGTGTTTTAGGGAGTGGGGAGCCAAAGATTGGGGCCCACGGTAAACCTGTCTTGTTCCTGCATCCTAAGGATTTCAACGGCTGTCTTGTCGAACTTGAGCAGGTGTAAAACATGGGCATTACTTCAGCGCTGGTCCTATTGGCGGTCATCTGGTGGATGACGTTTCTGATTGTCTTGCCTATTAAGGTGAAGACGCAAGGCGATGTCGGTGAAGTTGAACCCGGCACACATGCGGGATCACCGCATGTCCACAACCTTCAAAAAAAGGCCATCATCACAACTGGCATCGCGTTGGTTTTATGGGTTATCATATCTGCCATCATTCTGTCCGAGCGTGTCAAAATAAGCGAGATGGAGTTCTTCAAGCTTGAGAAGCGGATATACGATGGTACAGATGGGTAAAGGTTGCCGCACCTAAGATTGGAATGAACAGATTCAGCAGGGGAATTGAAAGCGGCATAGCCATCAATATTCCTGCGACCCATATGACTCCTACATGTTGCTTACGCAGGATTTTGGCTTGATCCCGTCCGACGCGGCGCATCGCTGCCAGCATGAAGTACTCTCGCCCCAGTAAAAATCCGTTGAGCGCCCAAAAGATAAACGGTGCCGCAAATGAGAAGATCGCGTACAGAAACAGGGCAAGAATATTGGCCCCGATTAGGACACCAAGAAAATTAATGGTGTCTCTTAGGGCATCTCCAAAAGGAACTGGCGGGACCTTTGGAAGCTGGGGATAGTGTTTGTCCTCAACCGCCTGTGCAACCTCGTCCAGAAACATCGATGTGATAGCCGATGCGACAGGCACCATTAGAAATATCGACAAGAACGAGATCAAAAAGAATGACCCCCAACTGATTAGGTCGTTTAACCAACGGACTTCGCCCAAAATATCGACGAAGGCGGACCCGCCTGCCAAGCTGTTGATCAGCCAGACGAATGCAGTGGTCATCCCGACCAAAAGGGCAATTGTTAGAACGATCCCCAACCCCAGAACACGGCGGAAACGTGGGTCGCCCATTTGGCCAAGGGCTGCTAAAAAGCTGGATAGGATCATTCAGAAACCCACGTGGTTATTGCATCGATAGACGGGCGCGGGCGTTCTGGTGGCGCAGTGGTTTCAGTCGCAATGTGGATAAAACCCGCGACGCGCTCATGATCGGTCAATCCCAAGGCTTCGGTCATAAAACCACGATCGTGACTGGGCCATCCGCTAAGCCAGTTGGCACCCCAACCCGCAGCAAGGGCTGCATTTAACAGCGCCAAACAGACTGCACCCGCAGAATAGGTTTGCTCCAATGCAGGAATTTTTGGTGATGGTTTTTGGACTTCAATAACGGCAACAGCCAGATGGCCTTGGTCGAATTGACCACGGCCCTTATTGATCTGTTCGTCATCCAAACCCAACGCTGCACCGCGCGTTTGGGCAATCGCAGCCATCCGCCGCATCGCTGGTTTTTCAATCACGATAAAGCGCCACGGCTCCAGCGTTCCATGATCTGGAGTGCGGGCCGCTGCCGATAACAACTGCTCTAATTCTACGCGATCGGGGACTGGCATAGCCAACGTTTTGGCTGGCCGGGACCTGCGCGTTTGCAGGAACTTCAGTGCTTCGGGGTTTGGTGTTGGCATATTGGACCTATTAGTAACTTGAGTAACATGTTTGACCGCAATGGCCTTCTTTCAAGGGCGCGTAATTCAAAGACCTAGCAACCCTGCCATCCGGTCAATCTCCGCGATTAGGAACGCATCAAAACGTGGCTTCGGTTGGCGTGATCCAAACGCTTTTGCAAATGGATCTGGCGCGATTGTTGAACTCCCTGATAGGGCTTCAATCGCGGCATGGCCGCAAAAGGGGACATAGACTTCGGAATACCCTCCTTCGTGGACTAGTACCAATTTCCCACCACAGATTTCTGCTGCAAGATCTTTGATCTTGAGGGTCATTTGGCGGAAGGTATCTGCTGTAGCAAGCATACTAGACAATGGATCGATGACAGCAGCGTCGTACCCGCAAGCAACGATAATAATATCAGGTTGAAACGTATTAATGGCAGGCGCGGCAACGCGGTCAATCGCGTGTAAGTAAGCGGTGTGGCCGGCACCTGCGGGAAGCGGCAAATTGATGTTATGGCCTTCGCCTTTGCCTTGCCCACGTTCGTCAATCCCACCCGTATTAAGGGGATAGTTTCCTTCCTGATGGAAGCTGATTGTCAGGACATCGTCGCGGTCATAAAAGATGGCTTCGGTGCCGTTACCGTGGTGCACGTCCCAATCCAAAACTACGACACGCCCAGCCAGCCCCTTGGCTTTGGCCGCTTCAATTGCGATGGCAATGTTGGCCATCAGGCAGAAGCCATTGGGGTTGTCAGGAAGGCAGTGATGGCCCGGTGGACGGGACAGAGAATAAGCGTTGTCTAGCTGGCCGGTCAGAACCGCATCAACCGCAGCGGTACAAAGCCCCGCTGAAAGGGCTGCGATTTCATAACCACCTTTGGCAAATGGTGCATTAGGGCCAAGTTCGCCGCCATTGTTGTCAGACAGTTCTTTAAAGGTGCTTAAGTAGCTTTCTGGATGGACGCGCAGTAGTTCTTCATCGGTCGCTTGGGGTGCAGAACGTTCATCCAATTCACGTGTTAGGCCAGTCACATCCATCAGGTTTTTGAGGCGGCGTTTGGTTTCAGGGCTTTCAGGCAAACCACCTGCAGCCAATGGCTGGACCAATCCGCCCAATGGCAACGTGAACGCGTAGTTTCCACCTGCATGCCAGAACGTATGTTCATCCCAAAAGAAGCCAGTAGTCATGTCACCCTCCGATACAACTCAGACAAAAGGGTGGCTGAGGGCGGACAGATTGTCCACCCGTAACGCCTATCAATCGGATTAGACGACTGGGCGCACCATCCCGACGATGTCATAGGTCTTCTGTAAGATAGGCGCAGTGATTTCACGGGCCTGAAGTGCACCCTTGGCCAAGATACGATCAATCTCGGCAGGGTCACTCATAAGACGGGCCATTTCTGTCGAAATTGGCGCGAGTTTAGAAACAGCCAGATCCGTCAACATCGGTTTGAATTCACCGAATTGTTTGCCGCCAACGTCGGTCAATACCTGATCAACGGTCATATCAGCAAGGGATGCGTAGATGTTGATCAGATTGCGGGCCTCAGGACGATTTTCCAATCCTTCAGCCTCAGATGGCAATGCATCAGCATCCGATTTCGCCTTGCGGATTTTCTTGGCAATCATGTCTGCATCATCGGTCATGTTGATGCGGCTGGCATCTGACGGGTCAGACTTCGACATTTTTTTGGTACCGTCTCGAAAGGACATAACGCGGGTCGCAGCACCCTCAATAACTGGTTCGGTCATTGGGAAGAAATCAACGCCATAATCGTGGTTAAACTTTGCAGCGATGTCGCGTGTCAGTTCGAGGTGCTGCTTCTGATCCTCGCCTACAGGTACATGTGTCGCGTGGTACACCAGAATGTCGGCTGCCATCAACGCAGGGTAGGCAAACAGGCCCAGTGAGGCCGCTTGAGAGTTCTTGCCAGCCTTATCCTTGAACTGGGTCATCCGCTGCATCCAGCCCATGCGGGCGACGCAGTTAAAGATCCAGCCCAGTTGCGCGTGTTCGGGCACCTGGCTTTGGTTGATCAGGATGGATTTCTCAGGGCTGATACCTGACGCGATAAAACCTGCGGCCAATTCACGTGTGCTGTGTTGCAACGCTTTCGGATCCTGCCAAACGGTGATCGCATGCAGATCGACCATGCAATAGATGGACTGAGCGACCTCATCTTGCATCGTGACAAAGCGTTTGATTGCCCCAAGGTAGTTGCCAAGGTGCAAACCACCGGATGGCTGGATGCCAGAAAAGACGCGGGGGGTGAATGTGGTTTCGGTCATTTTGGTGTCCTTAGGCGCTGGGCAAATCTGCGTTTCTGGCTTACCCACGGGGCTAAGAGACGTCAACAGGCGCTCTGATTTGACCAGACCGGAGAGCAGCGCAATGCACCAAGATCCCAACGCCCCACCTTTCAACCCAATGCCACCCGTGGTTTGGGCTATACTCCTTATTCTTATGGGGATTGAGTTGGCGTTTACCTTGGGAGAACAGGGTTTGATCGGTGGCACGCGCGCCGTTGGATGGCGGCTGACAGCGATCAGCGAATACGGATTTTCTGGCGTTGCGTTCGATTGGATGGTTAAGAATGGGCAGATGCCGTTTGAATATGCGATCCGCGTTTTCAGTTACATGTTCCTACACGGCAGCTTTACCTCAGCGATATTTTCATGTGTGATTTTACTGGCGATGGGCAAGCTGGTGGGTGAAGTCATGGGCCAGTTGGCTGTGATTATCTTGTTTGTTTTCAGCGGTGTATTTGGGATCGTGACCTTTGGGCTAGTGACTGATCAAGCGTGGTTAATCGGAGCATACCCAAGCGTCTATGGGTTGATCGGTGCCTATACATTTCTGTTGTGGCAACGGCTTGCAGGGCAAGGTGCGCAGCAGCTGTCGGCGTTTAGGTTGATTGGGTTCTTGATGGGTATCCAATTGGTCTTTGGTATCTTCTTTGCCACGGGTCAGGACTGGATCGCAGAACTAGCTGGATTTTTCTGCGGCTTTGGTTTGTCTGTTATTGTGATGCCGGGTGGGCTTGCGCGGATACGGGCACTGGTTCAGCGCGATTGATCAACCGCGCCGAATGGCCTTTTTGAACTCGGAAATTTTGAACGCACCGAACAATTGGCCTGATGCGAAATAGACGACAACTCCGAATGTTATCAATGCTATAAGGGCTAAGTAACGCACACCTTGCATACCCAAGGCAGGAGAGAGAACGACGTTACCAGCCCATAGACATCCACCCATCACAATGGATGCTGCAACGATCCGCCAGATACGTTTGCGCAGTTGGGCGTCAAAGCGCGCGACGTCCCCCATGCTGCGCGCGCCGATCATCAATAAGGCGACCATTGACCAGCCTGCAACCGTGGCTGCGATGGCGGGAGCGATCCAGCCGATGACGGGGGAAAGACCAATTGCAAGGGTTGCGTTGATGACCATTGCGATAACCGCAAAACGGAATGGGCTGCGCGTGTCCAAACGTGCAAAATAGAGCGGTTGTATGAATTTCTGGATGACGAAAGCGGGCAGGCCAAGACCATAAATGCTGACGGCTACGGCGATGGCGGCGGCATCATCAGGGCCGGTTTCTCCGCGTTCGAATAATACAGAAACTATTGGAAAAGGGATAACAATCAATGCGATAGATGCAGGTATTGTAAGTGCTAACGATATTTCAGCGGCGCGTGAGAATGCTGACTTTGCACCCGCGTCATCACCCGCTTGAAGGCGACGGGACAGGTCGGGCAGCAACACGATACCCACAGCAATTCCAACCACGCCAAGGGGCAATTGGTACAGGCGATCTGCAGCAAATAACCAGCTGACGGCGCTGTCGAATTGGCTGGCGGAAAACTGACCGACGACGAGATTTATTTGCATCACACCAGAGGCGAGGGCGGCGGGGACTGCAACCACGATCATTTTGCGCATGTCGGGTGTCCAGCGGGGGCGGGCCAGTTTCAAGCCGAAGCCTGCGCGACTGGCGGCGACCCATGTTAGGGCCAGTTGGGCAACGCCTGCGAGGGGGACAACCCAGATGATCCATGTGATCACGTCGGCCCCCATGTAATTTGCGCTGACCATTGCTATAATCATGAAAATATTGAGTAAAACAGGGGCGGCGGCGGCGGCGGCGAAGCGGCCCGTGGCGTTTAGGATACCTGAAAACAGGGCTGAAAGGGACATGAAAAGGATGTAGGGAAATACGACGCGCCCGAAGCCTATTGTCATGTCAAAACGGGCGTCTTGGGCAAATCCGCCGGCTGTCAGCCAGACTAATGCGGGCATGAATACCATTGCCAAGCCGACTAAGATTAGGACGATTAAGGACAATCCTGCAAGTGCGTCAGTGGCAAATTTATCTGCGTTATCATCACCTTCCAGCTTTTTCGAAAACATCGGTACGAAGGCTGCGTTGAAGGCACCTTCGGCGAAAAAACGGCGAAACATGTTGGGGAGGCGGAAGGCGGCGACGAAAGCGTCCATTATGGGGCCGGGGCCGATCAGGGAGAGCAGCAGGATTTCACGTACAAAACCAAGGATACGGGACATAAGTGTCCAGAATCCCACGGTTAAAAAGCCAGACATCATTCGGATTGGTTTCACGAGGGTGCGGCCTTTTGTATGTTCTTGGCGTTGTGGGTAACGGGTTGGATGGGGCGCTGGCAAGGGGGTGCGTGCGCTTTGTTAATCGGAGCTATGGCATGGTTTTAGACGGGGTATGTGCAGGTTTTAGAAGGCAGTTTGTACGGTTTACGTGCAGAACTGTACAAATGATGCGGCTGAAATGGTCTGGATTTTCACTGAATGATGGGAATTGTACAAATCGGGTGGGCTATTTGTACAATTTAAGTTGTTCGGCAAAATATACACCGAAAATTAGTTAATTAAGCAGATAAAACATCATCGTTAGATCAAAGTTGCTGAATTTTGTTGGCCAAAAAGGAGACCTCTTTTGCGTTGTTCGAAAGCGCCATCGCTTGGCGCAGACTTTCCTTTGCAGCGTCTGTTTTCCCAGCCCTTGCCAGCAGGTCACCCAACGCCGCGTGATAATGTTGATAGGTCTGCATTTTTGGAAACTCCGATACCTCGTCCATGATCGTCAAAGCCTGCTCCAGCGAGTCCGCATAAGACACCGCGATTGCTTGGTTGATGCGCACAACGGGGGAGGGTTGAATTTCAAACAACACTCCATATAGCGCGGAAATGTCCTGCCAATCGGTTTGATCCCATGTGGCGCTTTGGGCGTGGGCACCGCTGATAGCGGCCTGAAGTTGGTAGGGCCCAATTTCATTTTTTGGCAAAGTACGTTCGAGGATCGAAACCCCATCAAGGATTTTGCTACGGTCCCAACGATTGCGATTTTGCATTTCGAGTGAGACAATCGCACCTTGGTCATCGGTCCGCGCATTGCGCCGTGAATCGTGCAGCAACATCAGGGCCAAAAGCCCCGCAACTTCGGTATCATCTGGCAGAAGGGTGTGAAGGATACGTGCGACGCGAATAGCCTCGTTTGTCAGTTCGGTGCGCAGAACATTGTCACCGCTGGTGGCTGAATACCCTTCGTTAAAAATCAGATAAATCACGCTGAGAACGGAGGTGATGCGTTCGGGAAGGTCGGAGGCTTCGGGGATTTCGTAGGGGATATGCGCAGCAGCGATTTTTTTCTTAGCGCGGGTGATGCGTTGTTGCATTGCATCGGGCTTGTCGAAGAAAGAGCCCGCGATTTCGTCGGTGGAAAGCCCGCCCAACGTGCGCAGCGTTAGGGCGATCTGGCTTTTGGAATCAAGCACGGGATGACAGCAGGTGAATATCATTTCCAACCGTTTGTCAGGAATGGCGCCCATCAGGTTTTCGTCCATTGGCTGGTTTTCCAAATCTAGCAGATACGAAATCTCGTCCTGTTTGGCGGCGAAGTTTTGGGTGCGACGTAACTTGTCCAGCGCCTTGCGTCGCGCGACGGTGATCAGCCAACCCGCAGGCGACCTTGGCAATCCATTTTTGGACCAGTGTTTCATCGCGGAAATCACTGCATCTTGCAGGCAATCCTCGGCCAGTTGGAAGTCATTTAGCCCACCTACAAGGGAGGCAAGAATGCGCCCCCACTCTTCCCGAACGGTTTTGTCGATTATCTGTTTGGGGGTGAGTGGGGGGAACATTATGTCATCCGCATGGTGTGGTTGGTTTTATGTGTCCCACACCACAACTGGACGTACTTCGACCCGCCCATGATCCGCAGTGGGGATCATGGCGGCGTATTTTTCGGCCTCGTCCTGATCGGCGCAATCCAGCAGGTAGTAACCGCCTAGTTGTTCTTTGGTTTCGGCGAATGGGCCGTCGATTGTTTCTGCCTTGCCGTCTCGAACGGACACAGTGGTTGCGGTTTCAATCCCCTGTAAGGCATCGCCTGCAACCAATTTACCGTCGGCTTTAACTTTTTGTGTGAAATCGCCGTAGCCCTTCATAAATGCGCCAAATTCGGCGGTGCCGGGCTTTGGACCAGAGTTCGGGGCAGAGTAGATGAGACACATGAATTGCATGATATTTTCCTTATCAAAAACCAAAAGCACCATGCTCTTGTACCCTATAGACGAACGGGGTTGGGCAAGACCGACAGTATCACCAAATTATTTTCGATCTAGGTGTTTGGCAACGGCAGGGTATGTGGAAACTGTTACCACAGTTCGTGATACAATTCGACGATCTGTTCTGCTGTTGGCACCCGTGGATTGTTCTGGGGGGACCCTGATGCAAGGGCTTGGGACGCCATCAGCGCGAACATCTTGTCATCTTTGGCGTGGCCTAGTGTGGTGGGCGAGGGGACTTCGAGGTCAGCGTTCAGCTGTTTTAGTCCTGCGACCAGTTTTGTGCAGGCGACGGTGTCGCTGTCATGGTCTGTGGCCCATTTCATAACGCGTGCGACTTGGGCGTATCGTTCGGGGGCTGCGTCGACAGAGAACGCAGTGACCGCAGGTAATAACATCGCGTTCGATAATCCGTGAGCGACGTGGAAATGTGCACCTATGGGGCGGCTCATCCCGTGGACCAAGGCGACGGAGGCGTTGGAGAATGCCATGCCTGCTTGGGACGCAGCCAGCATCAATGCCTCGCGCGCGGGGCCGTTTTCGGGGTCGGCGTAAGCGGTGCGCACGTTGTCTGCGATCAGTGGCATGGCCGATAGCGCGAAGGCATCGGTGTAAGGGTGGGCGCGTTTGCTAACGTAGGCTTCAATCGCGTGGGTTAGGCTGTCGACGGCGGTGTCTGCGGTGATCCGTGCGGGTTTTGTGGTGGTGAAGGTCCAGTCAATCATGGCGGCGGTGGCGACGCAAGCAAGGCCCGAGAGGTTGTATTTTTCGGGTTGTTTGGTGTCGGTGATCACACACCAGCGGGTCAGTTCAGACCCTGTGCCGCCTGTGGTTGGGATCAGGATGATGGGTAGGCCGCACTTGTCGATTTGTTTGGGTACTTTGTAGTCGCGCACATGGCCTTCGTTGACGGCCATGAAGGAGATGGCCTTGGCCGTGTCCATCGGGCTGCCGCCGCCGAAGCCGATGATGCAATCAAAGTCGCCAGCGTCTAAGGCTTTTAATCCGTCGTCGACGCAGGTGTCGGTTGGGTCTTCGATTACGCCGTCGAAAATCTTTGCGTGGATGTTTGCGGTTTCTAGGATGTTAGTCAGGGTTTTGACGTGACCAATTTTGATCAGGTTGGCGTCGGTGACGATTAGCGGCTTGGAGAGGCCAAGTTGCTGGAGGACTTCGCCTGTCTCGGATGCGATGCCGCCGCCAATGCGGATGACGCGGGGGGATTGGATACGAGCGATGTCTTGCATGGATTTATCCTTTTTGGATGGTCCGTTCGTGGAACACAAACCCTAGAAAGTTGAGCAGAATTTGCGCGGCTAGAATGGCGGTGCCTCCAGTGTGATCGAAATCGGGGGCTACTTCGACCAGATCGATGCCTACGATATCGTTACGCTTTGCCACGGCCTGAAGCATTTCTAACACCTCGTAATACAAGAACCCCCCGTGGCTCGGTGTCCCTGTGCCTGGGGCGATGGAGGGGCAGAAGCCGTCGATGTCTAGGGTGACGTAAACCTTTGCGTCTTTGGGAATACGGTCAATCACGCCTTGTGGTCCGAGGGCACGCATTTGACGGACTGATATGATGTCTGATCCCATTGCGCGGGCGTCGGCGTAGCC
>TARA_B110000908_G_scaffold15051_1_pt1 | contig 14718 bp, 10 predicted proteins | sample TARA_B110000908 | Tara Oceans TARA_B110000908 (sample SAMEA4398067) | marine metagenome | biome: Polar Biome; feature: [DCM] deep chlorophyll maximum layer (ENVO:01000326); material: water (ENVO:00002006), including particulate matter (ENVO:01000060) such as... | depth 36 m
GAATCTCACGAAGAAGAACACCATGAAGGTGAAGAATCTGAAGAAGAAGAAATTTCTGAAGAAGGTGAAGAAGAAGTAGAAGAAACTTTGGAATCTGAAGAAGAAGACTTGGATGAAGACATCGACTTAAACGAAATCCTAAGAGAAATGGGATACGGAGATGACGATGAATCTGAAGAAGAAGTTTCTGAAGAAGTAGAAGAAACTAAGGAACTTGAAGAAGCTCAAGCTGAACTAGAAGAAGCAATGAGTACAATCAAGGAACTTAAATCTACTATCAATGAAGTAAACTTGCTTAATGCAAAATTACTTTATACAAACAAATTGTTCCGTTCTTATGATTTAACTAACGACCAGAAAATGAAAGTTGTTGAAACATTAGATAGAACAGGTAATGTTAGAGAAGTTAAACTTGTATTTAGCACATTAGCTGAATCATTTAAGTTTAATGGAACTAAGAAAAAACAAAAACAAAGTAAGATTAATGAATCATTCGCATCAAAAGCTGTTGCATCAACTGCTCCTACAAAGGAAGTAATTGCTGAATCAACAAATAAGATGGCTGATAGATTCAAGAAACTTGCGAACATTAATTAACAAACATTTAAGGAGAAAATAAAAATGGCAAATTTTGATTTATCTAAACTAATGGAAGGAAAGAACCCACAGTCAGTTATGCTTGCAGAGACAAGAGAACTGAAAGGTAAATGGGAACAAACTGGACTTCTAGAAGGTTTAAAAGAAAGAGAACAATCACAGATTTCTGTATTGTTAGAAAACCAAGCAAAACAATTGCTTGACGAATCCACTGCAACTGGAACATCAGCAGGTAGTGAAGAATGGAGTGGGGTAGCCCTTCCATTAGTAAGACGTATCTTCGGAGAAATAGCTTCGAAAGAATTCGTTAGTGTACAACCAATGAACTTACCATCTGGACTAATCTTTTATCTAGATTTTAAATATGGTACTGCTCAACCAGGTAATCCTGGATTTAGTGGTAATTCACTTTTTGGTGGAACAGGTACGGACTTAGGTTCAACTGATTCAGCTGTAAACGGTTTATACGGTGAATAGATTTGGATATTCAGTAAATGATACATCTATTGATATCGCTGCTGGTTCAGTAACTGCTACAACTGCTTCATGGGCAGATGTACAATATGATTCTGCATTATCTGCATCAGTTGCAGGAAATGAGATTCAAAAAGTTGTAATCGCTCATGCAGGATTATCAAGACCTGATTTAGATGCTGTAAGAAGTTTCTATATTTCAGCTTCTGATTTCGGAACTGCAGATGCATTTTACCCAGCTTACTCTAAAGTAAATGGTTCAAATATCGAATTTTTCGCAAAAGGTGGAGATGGTAAATTATTTGTAGATGCACTTACTGTAAAACACTCTCAACAGCCAATTGCTGAAAATAGAGGTGATTTTGAAGATAAAACTGGAGCTGATGTTGGTATTCCTGAAGTAGACCTAGAGTTGAAGTCTGAAGCAATTGTTGCTAAGACAAGAAAACTTAAGGCTGTATGGACACCTGAATTAGCACAAGATTTAAATGCATATCACAGTATTGATGCTGAAGCTGAATTAACTTCTATGTTATCAGAGTACATCTCATTAGAGATTGACCTTGAAATCTTAGATATGTTAAAAGCTAACGCGTTAACAACTGAATATTGGTCTGTATCTTTAGGTGAGGAGTATAACTCTTCAACTGGAGCATGGCTTGCTGGAACTAATTCAGCTGCTTATACTAAGAACTCTTGGTTCCAGACTCTTGGTGCGAAACTTAACAAAGTTTCAAACAAGATTCACCAATTGACACTTAGAGGTGGAGCTAACTTCGTTGTTGCTTCTCCAGACGTATGTACAATTTTAGAATCTATTCCAGGATTTGCAGTTTCAAGTGATAAAGATGCAACATCTTTCGCTGCTGGTGTAACTACTGTTGGTTCTTTATCAAACAGATATACAGTTTACAAAAACCCTTACATGACTTCAAACGAAATCTTGTTAGGATTTAAAGGAAGTAATTTCCTTGAAACTGGAGCTGTTTATGCACCATATGTACCATTAATCATGACACCTTTAGTGTATGACCCAACTAACTTCACGCCAAGACGTGGTGTTATGACGAGATACGCTAAGAAAATGGTTAGACCTGAATTCTACGGAAAAATCTATGTAAAAGATTTAGCTAACGTATAATCGTTAATTAAATTTTAAACTTAGATATTCTAATAGAGTATCAATAATTGAAGAGGGATTCCTGAAAAGGTTTCCCTCTTTTTTTATATTATACCCTCCTTTTCGTTTATTTTATATTTATAAGAGTATAATTGTATAACTAAGGAATAAAATATATGTCTCAAGCAAGAATTTGGACAGGAACATCCACCTTCACATCAGGCTCATCAACTCCATTTGGAATTTATGATACAGATGCATCATTTCAATCAGATGCACCTAAAGTTGCAAATTGGTGTGCTAAAAGATTAGGATATCCTATAATAGATGTTGAATTAGAAAGTGATAACTTATTCGCAGTATTCGAAGAAGCAGTATCTGAATATTCTTCACAAGTAAATCAGTTTAATATAAGAAATAACATGGGAGCTCTTGAAGGGCACTCAACGGGTTCTAATTACCAAGGAAAATCGGTAAATGGTTCAGAAATAAATAATGTTGTAACAATAGCAGAAGGATATGGTAATCTTGCTAACGTTGGTGGTAGAGCTGATGTTAAAAAGGGGTATATAAATGTAAATACTGATTCACAGACATATGATTTACAATCCTTATGGGGTAGTGTTTCTGAAAGTGGTGAAAGAATTGATGTAACAACTGTTTATTACGAATCTTCACCAGCTATACAAAGATTTTTTGACCCTTATTCGGTAAGTGGACAAGGAACTCTTAACTTAGTTGATGAATTTGGATTTGGTTCATTTTCACCAGCGGCACAATTTATTATGATGCCTATTTATGAAGATATGTTAAGAATTCAACAGATTGAATTCAATGACCAGATTAGAAAATCTGCACATTCGTTTAATATTGTAAATAATAAGATAACAATTTTACCAAAACCAGCATCGGAATATAAACTATGGTTTGAATATCAAGTTGTAAAGGATAGAAGAGAAGGTAACACTATCATTTTACCAGATGTTGTATCTGATTATTCAAACATAGGATATGATTTTGCTAAATATGCTAAAATTAATGATGTTGGTAGACAATGGATTAGAAAATATACATTAGCATTAGCAAAAGAGATGTTAGGTGCAATTCGAGAGAAATATAATACAGTTCCAATTCCTGGTTCTGAGGTTTCTTTGGATGGTGCAGCACTTAGAGCAGAAGCACAAACAGAAAAAGATTCACTAATTGAACAATTAAGAGAAAATCTTGATGCAGTTAGTAAAAAAGTAAGAATGGAGAATGAGGCAGCTATGGTTGAACAACAACAACAAGTGATGACTCGTGTTCCTTTAAACATATATGTAGGATAAAGTTATGCCAAAATTTTTTAACTCACGAGATTTGGATTTCATAAAAACTATTTCAGAAGAAGTAGTTGATTATTTAGTAGAACAAGCAGTAACCTTGTTCAAGGTATCTGTGGGTGAAACTACAACAAACTTATACGGAGAAGCTTTAGGGAAAGTATGGAAAGCACCATCTACTATGATGGCAATTGTAGATAGAGAGCCAATTAATATTACTTATGAAGGATTTGGTGCAGATAAACAAGGTACTGTTGAATTTAGATTCAATAGACAGAGAATTAGAGATACATCTTACGCAGTTCCAAAAGTTAGAGATATAAATGGTACATTAGTACCAACTGAAGCAATTCAAAACACCACAGTTGGTTATCCTGAAATTGGAGATGTAATCTTATACGATACTATCTATTATGAAATAGATAATGTGAGAGAACCTCAATGGATTGGTGGTTCACCAGAAATATACGATAAAAATTCAAATACATTTAACGATGCAAGTAATGTATTAATAGCATCTGCATTAATGGTAAGAAGAAGTCAAATACAAATAGATGATAGGATATATAACTAATTATGGCAATAGACCCGTTAAAAAATATCAATAAGAACAGAGCAACTCAATACAAGAAGGAAAGTATTGAGACTGGGAGAGGTGTAAAGTTATATGATGTGGATATGGCAATAGCTGAACACATGATAGATACTATTTTACCTACTGTTGAGATATTTGAAGAGAAGCAAAAAGTGCCTGTTGTATATGGTAATCCTGAAAGATGGAAATCTATACAAAAAGATGGGTATCTTAGAGATAAAAACGGAATGATTCAGATTCCATTAGTAATGTTCAAGCGAAACTCTGTTGCAAGAGATGATAGTTTGGCATCTACAATGAATCGTCATGTATCTTACTCTGCAGTTTCACGATATTCTAAAAAACATAGATATGATAGGTTTTCTGCAATAACTCAAAGTGAAAAACCTGTTAATTTTTATGATATAGTGATGCCTGATTACGTTACTGTATCATATGAGGTTATTATATGGACTGATTTTACAGAACATATGAATAAAATCGTAGAAGCATTCCAATATGCAACAGATGAGTATTGGGGAGATAAGGGTGGATTCAAATTTAGAACAAAAATTGATTCATTTGATAATACAACCGAAGTTGGTGAAGGAACACAACGAATTGTAAGAACAAACTTTACAATGGCGGTAAATGCGTATCTTTTACCCGAACAATTTGATAATGAATCAACTCATAAAAAAGTTGTTGGACCTAAGAAGGTAGTATTCGGAACAGAAACAGATTTAACAGGAAAAACTCTAAGTATGGGGAAACAATCCTTGGATTCTGAATATGCGGACATAATTGATTTTATGTCAATCAGAGGAAGTCAAGATGCAACATTTGTAGATGCAGATACCATAAAATTAACTAATGTTAGTTTACCAACACTTCCCCCTCAACTAAATGGGGTGTTTGATGTTGATGATTGGTTTAGAATTTATATAAATGGTGTTCTTATACCACATGGTAAGTACAATTATAGTACATCACAAGAATTAAAAGAAATTTATATGAATTTCGGAACAGGTTCTCTTGATGGGGATGGTAATATGGTTGCAACCAATACTGAATTAGGATATGTGTTAGAAAATTCTGATGAATTTGGTGTAACTGGTAAATTTTTGGAGTTATAATGGGTATTAAAGCATTAAAAAAAATATTAGAGCAAGTTCATGAATTTGATGAGTACAAACTTGTACCAGTAGACTTGACTAACCCTATTCATTTTATTTGGAAAGTGTCTGGTGTAAAAATGAAAGATTTAAATTCAAATTTACTCAAAAATAGGAAAGAACACTCAAGGTTTGATATATTTATAAATGGTCAGTTCATCTTGGAGAGAGATTATGAAACTGAGCAAAAAAATAATGACTTTTTAGTTAAATTTATAAGAGCAAACTTTCCATTCAATTTAGAAAGTAGCGATGATATAAAAATTGAAGGAGATATTGAATTGGTATGAATAAGAAAAAACCTAACATAGTAACTCCATTCGATGATAAACAAAGATTCAAAAATTTGGTACAAGAAGTGATTAATGATACAACCATTTTTACTCATGTAGCAGATTCTATTAGTTTAAGTGGTGTATTATTTACACTTACACTTTCTAATAAGAAATTTGTTTTTGAAGATATTAAAGTAGATGTATCAGCGGATTATGTTGATATTTATTTGCAAGGAATTAAAACTCCAGCAGATAGCTACTCAGTTACAGATAATGGAACAAATATAGTAATTAATTTTACACAAGCAATAACTTTAAACCCTGCGTTAATCCTTAATACGGATTTTTCAGTAAAAGGTAAAATAGTGAGTAGATAACATGGCAACATTAATTCAAAGTAAACAAATACAGGGAGTAGTAACTGCATCAGTAATTGAGGGAGATTTTTCCGTTGGTGGTGGTGGTTCGGTTAACCTAAGTGCAGCAAGTGGTGTAACTGGTTCATTTACCGGTTCATTTATAGGTGATGGTTCGGGTCTTAACTTTGGTGGAACAGGAATAGTAAGTCGTTCATCCCAATTAATACCTACCTTTGATGGATTATACTTAGAAATAAATGGAGATGGGATAGTTTCTTCATCTGCTCAATTATATGGTGATTTAGATTCAAGATATTTACAAAGTGAAACCGATTCGCAAACACTTTCTATAAGTGGTAATAGTGTTACTATATCAAATGGTAATTCAATCACTATACCAAATACACCAATTCCAAGTGGAACTGTATCATCATCAGCACAAATTGCTGGTTTAGGATATATAACATCTGATGACCAAAATCTTACATTCAATCAAGCAAGTAAAATATTAACTATTTCAGAAGGAAACTCTGTTGATTTATCAACTCTTGGTGGTGGCGGTGGAGGAGGTTCTTCTATATGGACTACTGATGGTGGTACATATAAAGTTAGTGCAAATTTAAATGTAACTGGTTCTATTACCGCAACTTCATTAATTGGTTCATTGGATTATACAAATCTAACAAATAAGCCAAGTGGTATTATAAGTGGTTCAGTATTAAGAACTCTTGGTGGTACTAATGTAGTTAGTGGTTCAGTATTAAGAACTCTTGGTGGCACAAACGTTATTAGTGGTTCAGTATTAAGAAACTTAGGTGGCACTAATGTTATAAGTGGTTCTGTATTAAGAACTTTAGAAGGTACAGACGTTATTAGTGGTTCTGTATTAAGAACTTTAGATGGAACTGGTGTAATTAGTGGTTCTGTTATTAGAACATTTGATGGAACAGGTATATTAAGTGGTTCAAAAACCGATATATCTTCATTAAACACATATACATCATCAGCCGATAGTAGATTAGCAAGTATTGAAGCAGCAACTGGTTCGTACTTAACATCTGAAACCGATTCTCAAACACTTTCTATAAGTGGAGACCAATTAACAATATCAACCGGTAATACAATAACAATACCAAGTGGTTCTGGTGGTGGAACAACTGATTATACTGCATTAACAAATGTTCCAAGTGGAATCATTAGTGGTTCAGTATTACGAACTTTAGAAGGTACTAATGTAGTTAGTGGAAGTGTACTTAGAAACTTAGATGGAACTGGAGTAGTAAGTGGTTCAGTATTAAGAACACTTGATGGTACTAATGTTTTAAGTGGTTCAAAAACTAATATATCATCACTTAATACATTTACCTCATCAATTCAATCCGAAGTAGATGCTTTATCGGCAGCAACTTCATCATATTTAACATCTGAAACAGATTCACAAACTCTTTCTATAAGTGGAAATCAATTAACAATATCAACTGGTAATACAATAACAATACCAAGTGGCAGTGGTGGAGGTTCATCCGATTTCACTACATTAACAAATGTTCCAAGTGGAATAGTTTCTGGTTCTTCTCAAATAACCGATGGTAGTAACCTCATTAGTGGTTCTGTATTAAGAACTTTAGGAGGAACAAATGTAGTTAGTGGTTCAGTATTAAGAAACTTAGATGGTACTGGAGTAATAAGTGGTTCAGTATTAAGAAACTTAGGTGGTACTAATGTTATTAGTGGTTCTGTTATTAGAACATTTGATGGAAGTGGAGTAATAAGTGGGTCTGTACTAAGAAACTTAGATGGAAGTGGAGCAATAAGTGGTTCTGTTATTAGAACTCTAGGTGGTACTAATGTAGTAAGTAGTTCAGCTCAATTAACTTATAATGGAAACAGAGTAGTATCAAATACAGATTTACCAAGTGGTGTTTATAACAATAACTTTGGAACAAGTGGTTCGGTTGAAGAATTTATAACTAAAATATTCTTTCCCAACACTACCCCAAGTATAACAACTGGTAATCAAACAATAGAAGAATATAGAGCAGATGGTTCAACAATTGTAACTATTGCAGGAACGGATGCTGAAGGACAATCTTTAACATTTGGAACATCATCAGCATACTCAGATGATTTAGTAAGAGTAGCAACAAATGGAGTTGTAACTTTAAACGCTCTAGCAGTATCATCATCATTTAATACTGATGCAGTTGGTAGTAATCATGGACATACATTTATTGCAACTGCAACAGATACATTCAACGCAACTGTTGAAAAGGATATTACAATATTTGTAACACCAAATGCATCACCTAAATTTAGAGAAGGTTCAACTGGTGGAAATATTATTACATCTGTAACTTCAAATCTAAATGAGAACTCTCCTAATGATACGTTAGTAAAAAGAGTATTCTTTACAGATACCGAAGGTGATTCAATCACTATCACTTCTTCATCAATTGATGGTAATCATTTTGATATTACAAAATATTCAACTTATGTTGATATTAAACAAAATACTGGTTCGTTAGATTACGAACAACAAACACAATATACATTTAGTATAACTGCTTCTGATTCACATTATGAAAATGGACAAGATTCTGATTCAAGAACTTTCTTACCAATTACAATTAATGTTACTGATAACTTAGCACCAACATTAAGTAATCAAGAAGTAAGTGGGTTAAATGAAAATTCATCAAACGGAACATCAGCAGGTAATATATCTTCAACAGATAATGAAAGTGATTCAATTTCATTTTTAACATTTGATTTACATAAATTATTATTAGATGGTTCAACTGTAACGAGTGGTTCATATGGTGGTACTTCTCAAGCAACAGACCCACATGAAAATCCTTTCAATATGGATTCAAGTGGTAATGTAACGAGAAAAGTAGGAATACATTTAAACTCTGATATAATTAATTCATATCAATATAGAGTTAAAGTAAGAGATAATTATAATGCTCAAATTTCATCTGCATCGGTTGTAACTGTACCAGTTGCTGATGATATTGCAGCAACTATATCAGATAATTGGTCTGCTGGTCCTTATATAAAAGAATCAGAAGAAAGTGGTACAACTATAAAAACAACAAATTATGGTTCAACACAAGCAGATTACAATTCAAATCAAAGTGGTACATGGGCATCATCTAATTCAGAAATTGCAATAAATTCAAATGGTAATTTATCAGTAGGATTTGATGTAAGTGGTTCTGCTAAACAAAGTGGACAATCACTAACATCAACAATTTCATTTACAAATACATTTGGAACTATAACAACTGATAGTTTAAGTGTACCAATTGTTGCAAATGATGCACCAACTGCAACATTTACTAATCAAACATCCAACTTAAATGCTAATTTAGCAACAACAAATACAAACTTAGTTCTTATAGGAATTACAGATACGGAAGGGGATACACCATATTCGGCTTCATTGAGTGGAACAGATGCATCTAAACTTAATTTAGATTATCAAAACTCCAATTCATCATCTGTTTATATAAGAGCAAATGAAGATTTATCTGCTGGAACTTTAAATTACAATCTTAAAGTTACTGATAACTATGCTAAATCAACAACATATAGTAGTAAAACAATAACAATCGCATCAGCGGATGGTGGTACAATTGGTGGAGATACAACTTCTTACATCATAGAATCAGGAGAAAATGCAGAAGCAATTAGAGATGCAAGTGGATTTGGTGCAGGTAACCAATCTACAATGACGGTATCTTATTCACCAAACTATGGTTCACAAGTAGTACAAGGTTCATCATGGAATTCATCAAATTCAGCAATATCAATAAATACAAGTGGACAATTATCACTTGCATTGGATATTAGTGGTTCAACTACTTCAAGTGGTGATGATATTGTTTCAACAATAGGATTCCAAGACCAATATGGTAATGCTGGAAGTGGAACTGTAACTGTTAATGTATTTGCAAATCAAGCACCAACTGCTACATTTACAAATCAAACATCAAATTTTGAAACTGATAACGCAACAACTGGTACTACAATGGTTAGCATGAGTATTTCCGATACAGAAACAGATACTCCATTCTCAGCTTCATTAAGTGGTACTGATGCAAGTTCATTACAATTAAGATACGTTGGTGCAACATCATCATCCGTTGGAATACAAGCAGCGGGTAATCTATCAGCGGCAACTTACAATTATAATATAAGAGTAACTGATAACTTTGATAAGAGTACAGATTATAATAGTAGAAGTTTCACAGTTGCAACATCAGCAGATTATGGAAAGGTATATGTGTACGATTGTGGATTTAACAACTCAACTTATAACACCGCACTTGGTATCGGTAGTCAAGATAGTTCAACTCCACCAATTCCAACTCCATTTAGTAATATTGGATTCATGGATGCAATCATTAATGATGATAAAATTGGTGATTCATCATTTACATATTCTTATGGTGGAACACAAACTGCAACTAAGTTAGCAGAAGGAAGTGGAGCAAATGTACACGATGTATTAAGAGCCATGGGTAGTAGTGGTGTAATAAGTAGAAATTCATCGAAACACTTTGTTATAATTTTTCCTTCAACAAGTGATATGAGTGGAATCCCAACAACTACAATTGATGCATATGGTGGTTCTGTTACCGGACGATACGTTTTAGAAGTTGGAACTGATGGAACAACAGTCGATGGTTCAAATACACTAGAATCATCACAGATTAATCAAATAACATTAGGAACTGCACACCTTGGATACACTAATTGGTATTTAGTAGGAGCATCAAATCAAGTTGCAAGTTCAACTAACTTTAATTTAGGATTAAATCCAGCAAGTGGAAGTGGAGGAGCATAGTAATGAAAGAATTTAAAAAAAGTATAATCATAAATAAGGAAATAAAAAATGCCATCGTATAGTTCAAAATTACAATTATCGAGTACTGCCCGAAGTGGCAATATTATATTAGCCGATATTGATAAAATCAAAGGCGCATTTAAAGTTTATACTTCAACTGCTTTAAATTCTGAATCAGTAAACTATTTTGCGGATGGTCAAATAGTTTATGTTGAAGATAGTGGTTCATTGTATAAAGCAAATGTAAGTCCTGCAAATCCACCAACTACATTCGTAGATTCAGTAATTTTTACTGCTTTCTCATTTAATAGTGGTTCATTTGTATCTGCATCATTTAATGGTTCAACAAATGCTTTAACCTTATTTGGAGAAGTTGTAGAAGGTTCGATTCGAGTATCATCTTCAATTGACTTATCATCACTTAGTGGTGGAGGTGGGGGAAGCGGTGATATTACTGCGGTATTCACATCCGATGAAGGTATTAAAGGTGGAACATCTAGTGGTAATGTTGTTTTAGAATTAGACCCAGGAGATGGGATTAGTTTGAGTACAAGAGGAATAAACATAAATACTGGTTCAGCTCACTTTACAGAAGCAGTTCAAAAAATAAACCTAGATGGTGGTTTAATATAATTAAATTACATATTTATACTAAAGTAAAACTATATAGTTGCAACTAGGTCATATGACCGAAAAAAATAAAGGTTAACACTTATTTAATTAATAATAACAAAAGGAAAAACAAAAAAAATGGCACAAATTATTCAACACAAAAGAGGTGTATTAGAAGATTTGAGTGGGGTAACCGCCAATAAAGGTGAATTACTAGTTGTAACGGGTTCAAGTATATCTGCATTAGCGGATGGATTGGTTTTCGTTGGAAATCACTCTGATTTAACCTCGGTGAACAAAATCTTAACTGGTTCTTCTTCACCAAACATGGCTTCTTATGATGTGGGTGTAAACGGATTGCCGTTCTACAATACCACAGATAAAAAATTACAAATATTAAGGCAAGATGGTAACTTAGATATTATCTTAGCTAAAAATCAATTAGATTTAGATGGTACAGGTATAGTATCTTCTTCAGCACAAGTATCTGCATTAGCAGGTATCAATAATTCAACACTTACTGTAACCGCAGGAACAAACTTAAGTGGTGGTGGTACATTTACTACTAACCAAGCTGGTAATACTGCAGTAACTTTAAACTTAGATACTGATGGAACAGGATTCGTTTCAGGTTCAACACAGATAATATCTTTAGTTGCAATTGATGAAGATAACTTCGTATCTAATTCAGCAACCAAAGTACCAACTCAACAATCTGTAAAAGCATATGTAGATTCTAAAGCAGCAGCTCAAGATAATACAGATGAACTAACAGAAGGTTCAACAAATTTATTTTTTACAAATGATAGAGTAAGAGATTACGTTAGAAGTATCGATGTAATTAGTGGTTCTAATTCAATCACAATAGATGGTTCTGCTATCGCACTTGGTGGTTCAGTAACAACTTTACAATTAGGTACAACTAATTCTACTGCACTTGCGGGTGATACTACAACTATATCTACTGCACAAGGTAATAAGTTAGGATTTATTTCCGTAACACAAGCAGTTGATTTAGATACAATAGAATCTAATACATCAACTAACAATGGTAAAGTTGGATATACTGATGCACTTGTAAAAACTAAATTAAATGCAGAAACTGTAATTAGTGGTTCATCTCAAGTAGATGCTACTTCAGTTGCTAACTTTGATACAAATGTAAGAGATTATGTTAGAAGTATTGACGTAATTAGTGGTTCTTCTCAAGTAAATGCAGATTCAATTACTAACTTTGATACAAATGTACAATCTTTCATAAGAGCGACTGATGTAATTAGTGGTTCATCTCAAGTTACTGGAATAAGTAACACACAAATTAGTGGAGTAAATCATTCAAAAGTTGATTTCGGTGGCTCTAACTTAACTTCTGGTTCTTTAGGATTAGTTGTAGGGGATGGTTCTTCTACTGATACAGTAAATGTTGGTGTAGATACTTTAGCAATTATTGGTACTGCCAATGAAGTAACAACTGCAGTAACTAATAACCAAGTACAAATTGGATTACCTGATAACGTAACAGTTGGTGGTAATATGGTAGTTAGTGGTAACTTAACTGTTAGTGGAGATACTGTACAAACGAATGTTACTAACTTGAATATCCAAGATAACATAATTAACGTTAACTATGGTGGTTCTGCTACTGATGGTGGACTGTATGTTTCTGATGTAACTGGTGGTAATTTAGTAAGTGGTTCTCTTTTATGGGATGGTAGTAATGATTATTGGAAAGCTGGAGCAAAAGATTCTGAAGCTAGAGTAATTCTTGGTAACGGAACTGATACTGCTGGAAAAATAACTAAGTTCTCAGCGGATGGTGTAATTACTGATTCGATTATTTCTGAAAGTGGTACAACTGTAACAATTTCAAATGATTTAATATTAAGTGGTTTAACTGCAAGTTCATTCTTAATTTCAAATGGTTCTAAACAATTAGTATCAGTTGCTTCAAGCACTGATGGTGATTTCTTAGTTTCAAATGGAAGTGGAACATATTCTGCAACAAACATTATTGATGGTGGTTCATTCTAATAAGATAACCTAAAATTGATTTAAACAATTAATCCCACACTCAAAAGGTGTGGGATTTTTTTATACTTTTTAATTTCTTATACTTATATAGGTGAAGTTGTTCTATCAATACACAGAAAAGCATAGATAGGGTATATTTATATAAAATAAATGGGAAAAGACATTAAATGGCAACATTAAAACTAAGAAGAGGTAGTTCTTTCACCTCACCACAGATATCAGAACCTTTTTTTAACACAATTAACAAAACAATGTTAGTTGGTTATGGTACTGCTATTGGTGAGCAAATTACCCTCGTAAAGCTAGGTGCTAATACGGGTTCAATACAGATAACAGGGGATTTAACCGCATCAAATATAACATTGACAGGTGATTTATCTGCAAGAAATGTTAATTTATCTGGTAATATAATTATTGGTGATGAAATCGCAGATAACATTATAGTACAAGCAGCTTTTAGTGGTTCATTAATACCATCTGCATCAAATGCATATGATGTAGGTACAACCACAAAAAAATGGAAAAATTTATTCGTTGTTTCGGCATCAATAGATGATGTAACTTTACCTGGTAGTAATATCTTATCTTCTTCACAACAAATTTCAGATTATACTAAATTTTTAGAAATACAAGGTGATAATGTAGTTAGTGGTTCAATTCAAGTTGACCATGATGCAACTACAAACTTTGTTTCTAATGAACATATTAATCACACTCAAGTTAGTATCTTTGCGGGTAGTGGTATGAGTGGTGGTGGTAACATTGCAGGTAATAGAACAATAACTCTATCAACTGGTTCAGCACACTTCTTAGAAGGAGTAAAGAAAAAGATTAATACAGAAGATGTAGTTAGTGGTTCAATTCAAGTTGACCATGATGCAACTACAAACTTTGTTTCTAATGAACACATTGACCATACATCAGTATCAATCACCGCAGGTGAAGGTTTAACTGGTGGTGGTACTATTGCATCAACAAGAACTATAAATATAGTAACTGCAAATGATGGTATTGACATAAACTCTAACAATATACAATTAGTTAACACTTCATCTACATTCACCAATGGTGTAAAGGCAAAACTAAATACTGAAACAGTAATTAGTGGGTCTGTTCAAGTAAATGCAGATAATGTAACTAACTTTGATACTAATGTAAAAGACAAATTAAATGTAGAAGATGTAATTAGTGGTTCATCTCAAGTAATATTAAACGATGCTGATTATACAGGATTCGATACAAACGATATCAGCGAAGGTTCTACTAATTTATATTATACCGATACACGAGTAAAAACTAAATTAAACGCAGAAACAGTAATTAGTGG
>TARA_B110000908_G_scaffold55399_1_pt1 | contig 14672 bp, 10 predicted proteins | sample TARA_B110000908 | Tara Oceans TARA_B110000908 (sample SAMEA4398067) | marine metagenome | biome: Polar Biome; feature: [DCM] deep chlorophyll maximum layer (ENVO:01000326); material: water (ENVO:00002006), including particulate matter (ENVO:01000060) such as... | depth 36 m
GCCACAAATGAGCTTACTTAAATCAAACCCATCGTCAGTATGTATATGAGCTAAGTTGTAGCCCGTCATAAAGCGATTGAGTTTAGGAAAACGTGCACTAATGAGGCTCTGCTTTTGTTGTACTAGTTCGCTGACTTGTTGATATATTTTCGCATCTTCACCTCCAGATGCAATTTTCAAACTCAAAGCATCGGTGGAAAGGGATTGCGTGGTGACTTGCTGGCCATTAGCTAGCACTAGGTTTAATGATAGTACATGGTTACTTGTGCGGCCATAGACTCTGGAACCTTGCCCACAAGCGTCTGTATTAGCCATTCCGCCAATAGTTGCTCGGTTACTTGTAGATAGTGTAGGAGCAAAAAATACGCCAAAGGGTCGAAGGTAATCATTTAGTTGATCGCGAATAACACCCGCCTGCACTTTTACCCAACCAGAGCTCAAATCGATATCAAGAATTTGGGTTAAATGCCTAGAGCAGTCGATCACTAAACCATCGGTTAGGGATTGACCGTTAGTGCCAGTGCCGCCGCCACGAGGCGCAAAGTAGATGGCATTAAATTCAGCTTGGGCTGCAAGGGTAAATATCGCTTTTAAATCAGCTTCATGCTTTGGGTAAATCACCCCCTGAGGTAATAGTTGATAAACACTATTGTCTGTTGATGCAATTAAACGATCAGCTTGATGAGGAGACATTTCACCAGAAAAACCATTACTATCAAGAACATTAAGAAACTTTACAAACTTTTCTGCAGGCTGGGTCAGAAACTGTTTATTAGTCATTTTTAGGGGCCATACAAGGTAATCTGGAGTGGAATAATTATACCGTAATATGCGAATCTTGCCCATGATCCAATTGTACAAGAGAGCCAAAAAGAGTGGTTTAAATGGCGTTTTTAAGCTATTACCTGTATGCTCCAGCGCCACAATACTTCTATTACAGAGATACTCCATGTCATTTGCCGAACTTGGTCTTGAGCCACGCCTATTAACCGCTATAGAAAGTAAAGGTTATACCGTTCCAAGCCCAATTCAAGAGAAAGCCATTCCAGCTATTTTGAAGGGCGAAGACGTGATGGCTGCAGCTCAAACAGGCACAGGTAAAACTGCTGCCTTTACGTTACCTTTGTTGCAACGATTAGCCAAAGGTAACCGTGCTCAAGCCAACCAAGTGCGCGCACTGGTACTGACCCCTACTAGAGAGCTGGCCGCTCAAGTAGCAGAGAGTGTATCCACTTATGGCACAGATTTACCACTAACTTCTGCAGTAGTGTTTGGTGGTGTTAAAATCAACCCACAAATGATGCGGCTGCGCCGTGGTGCAGATATTTTAGTTGCAACGCCTGGACGCCTGTTGGATTTATATCAGCAAAAGGCTGTGCGTTTTGATCACTTAGAAGTGCTCATCCTTGATGAAGCTGACCGTATGTTAGATATGGGCTTTATTAATGACTTAAAAAAAATCTTATCTTTTTTACCAAAAAACCGACAGAACCTAATGTTCTCAGCTACTTTTGCAGATCAAATCAGAACTCTTGCTAAAGGCTTAATGAATAACCCAGTTGAGATCAATGTTAGCCCTGCTAACAGTGCCGCACCTTCGGTAAAGCAGTGGTTATGTCCTGTTGATAAGAAACAAAAACCAGCGCTTCTACTTGAGCTAATTGTTAGTAAGAATTGGTCTCAGGTATTGGTTTTTTGTCGCACAAAACACGGCTGTAACAAACTAGCAAAGTGGCTTGTTGGTGGAGGCATCAGTGCAGACGCTATCCACGGCAACAAGAGTCAAGGTGCACGTACTCGCGCGCTAGCGCAATTTAAGTCAGGTGAAGTGAAGGTGCTAGTGGCTACAGACATTGCCGCTCGTGGTTTAGATATTGAGCAGTTGCCACAAGTAGTCAATTACGACCTACCTAACATTAGTGAAGATTATGTCCATCGTATCGGCAGAACTGGACGTGCCAATCAAACAGGTGAAGCGATCTCTTTGGTATGTGCAGATGAAATTGAATTTTTAGAGTCTATTGAATTACTTATTCAAAAGCATATTGAGCGTGAACCTATTGAAGGGTTTTATCCATTGCATGAGTTGCCACCATCACGCGATATGCGCACAATGAAAAACAAAAAGCCAAAAAAGCCAAAACTAAAATCTGCACAGCTATCGCTTGAACCACCTAAAAAGAGAAAGCCTCAAGTTAAGTCGCCTTTATCTTCATCTAACCAACGAAGAGCTCCCAAGGCACCCGCTGGAGAGTCTAAAGCAAATGGCCAAAATCCATGGAACAAATCTAACGGACCTAGCAAGCGCCCTGCTCGCTAGCCTTTGGATAGAAATGATTGGGCATTATTAACTCACTAAAAAATGCCCAAAAAAATACCCTATACAAGCCAACCGAAGGGGAAGCGATTACCTGTATAGGGCACTGGTTTTACATGATGTATAACTAAGACTTGCGCTTTAGCTAAAAGTTCATATTTTATATGGCACGAACTTTTTGGCTGCCTTTTTCATGGTGTGTGAACCCGGTTGGCGCCAGATTCTTTGCTTGATCTGGGGACAACACTTGAAATTCCATGGTGTCGTATAAAAATTCTTCACGAAATGGCACTAACCCACTAGCTAATAACTCAGGGTGCTGCTCTAAAACTTCTTCAGAAAACGGTATAAAACATTGCATGATTAGCTCCTGTTATCATCAAGATCTATTAAAGACTGATAAGATGGATAAACAGTGCATCAATAATGGAGAAATAATGGATATTTTGCTTTATTGAGCTGTAATTGAAAAAACCAAGCAATGGCTTGGTTTTCCCTTACTCAAAGACGCCTTACTTAAGTAAGTTACGCCCCTTACTTGCCTCAATCCGCATACGCAATGCATTGAGTTTAATAAAGCCAGCAGCATCTTGCTGATCATAAGCACCAGCATCATCTTCCATGGTGGCCATGGCCGCATCAAAGAGACTATCTTGTGATTTACGACCGATTACATCTACATTACCTTTGTAAAGTTTAAGCTTTACAGTACCGTTAACGTATTCCTGAGAGCGATTAATTAAAGCTTGCAGCATTTGGCGCTCTTCTGACCACCAGTAACCATTGTAAACTAGCTTTGCATAGCGCGGCATGATTTCGTCTTTAAGGTGGGCAGCTTCACGATCCATAGTGATGGATTCAATGGCACGATGTGCCTTAAGCATTATAGTGCCACCAGGGGTTTCATAGCAGCCACGAGCCTTCATACCTACATAGCGGTTTTCAACGATATCTAAGCGACCTATACCATTAGCCCCAGCCACGCGATTTAGTTCAGTTAACACTGTTGCCGGACTCATAGCCTGACCATTGATAGCGACAATATCGCCCTTTAAGTAATCTAGTTCAATGTAGGTTGCTTCATCAGGTGCTGCTTCTGGAGACACTGTCCAGCGCCACATATCTTCTTCAGATGGGTGCCAAGGATCTTCTAACATGCCACTTTCATAAGAAATGTGCAGTAGGTTCGCATCCATTGAATAGGGTGAGCTTTTCTTGTTTTTAAAGTCTACTGGTATAGCATGCTTAGCACAGTAATCCATTAAACTTTCACGCGAGGTAAGGTCCCACTCACGCCATGGAGCAATCACTTCCACACCCGGCTTAAGCGCATATGCACCTAGCTCAAAACGGACTTGATCATTACCTTTGCCCGTAGCACCATGCGAAATAGCATCAGCGCCAGTTTCATTTGCAATTTCAATAAGGCGTTTTGCGATTAATGGACGGGCGATCGACGTACCCAGAAGATATTCGCCTTCATACACAGCATTAGCTCGAAACATAGGGAATACAAAATCACGCACAAACTCTTCGCGCAAGTCTTCAATATATATTTCTTTAACACCCAAAGCTTGCGCTTTGGCCCGGGCTGGCTCAACTTCTTCACCTTGGCCTAAGTCAGCAGTAAAGGTAACCACCTCGCAGTTATAGGTTTCTTGTAACCACTTTACGATGACCGAGGTGTCTAGGCCTCCAGAATAGGCTAATACTACTTTATTGATGTCTGCCATGTTGATGAAGTTCCTGTAAGAAAATAAGGCTTTATAATATTCATAAATTATACATGGATGCTTCTAACAGCACAGCATTAGCGTATAAAAATTACCTGATTTTAAGTATTTTATTACCCCTAGTCCTGATAAAATGATCATCATTGTTTGATCCTACCCAATAGCCACTGAACTAGAGACCCCACATGCAATCATTGACTATAATCCGCCCTGACGATTGGCATTTACACCTGCGTGACGGTGCTGTTCTTGCCCGCACTGTGGCAGACACTGCAGCACAGTTTAATCGCGCGATGATTATGCCAAACCTATCGCCGCCTGTGGTAGATACTGCCATGGCTATTGCTTACAAAGCTCGATTGGATGCGCAAAACACCTCTTTAACGCCCTTGATGACATTGTATTTAACCGATAACACCAGCGCTCAAGAAATCCAATTGGCTTTTGATTCTGGCATTGTTAAGGCAGTGAAGCTTTATCCAGCTGGAGCCACTACAAATTCAGCGGCAGGAGTCACCAATATTGAAAACATCTATCCTGCTATAGAAAAGCTTGAAGAGCTTGGCATGCCATTACTGGTGCATGGCGAGGTGACTCACAGCCACGTAGATATTTTTGATCGTGAAAAAGGCTTTATAGATCAACAATTGGCACCACTATTACAACGTTTTCCAAAATTAAAGTGCGTTTTTGAGCATATTACCACCAGTGAAGCTGCTCAATTTGTGACTGGGGCAAGCGACTTAGTTGGCGCTACCATTACCCCCCAACACTTACTATATAATCGTAACGACATGCTCGTAGGTGGTATTAAAACCCACCTATACTGCCTACCCGTGCTTAAGCGCAATACTCATCAGCAAGCATTGCAGCAAGCAGTATCTACAAGTAACACGAAGTTTTTTTTAGGCACAGACTCGGCACCTCATGCCCAAGGCGCTAAAGAAAGTGCATGTGGATGCGCAGGCTGCTACTCTTCACCAGCAGCTATTGAACTCTATGCTCAGGCATTTGAATCCTTTGATGCCTTGGATAAGCTGGAAGCATTTGCCAGTTTAAATGGCCCCGATTTTTATGGCTTAGCTCGCAACAGCGAAACTATTACCTTAACTCGACGCAGCTGGCAGGTACCTTCCAGCCTAAGCTTTGGCAATGAATTAATCATTCCTTTGGGTGCTGGTGAAACACTTAACTGGAAAATGGAGGCATAGTAGCGTGATTAGAGATCGTTTTCGGGGCTATTTGCCTATTATTATCGACGTGGAGACCGCGGGCTTTAACAGTCATACGGATGCCCTTCTAGAAGCTGCAGCTGTGATTATTGATATGGATGAAGATGGCATACTCTATGCCAAAGAAACCATAGAATGTCACATAGAGCCTTTTGAAGGTGCAAATTTAGAAGCTGCCGCCTTGGAGTTTACAGGTATAGATCCATCAGATCCTGAACGGGGTGCTATTAGTGAACATCAAGCTCTTGACACACTGTTTAAACCCATCCGCAAAGCGTTAAAAGCAAGTGGTTGTAAACGTGCTATTTTGGTAGGACATAATGCTGCCTTTGATTTAAATTTCATTAATGCCGCAGTTCACCGCTGCCAACAAAAACGTAACCCTTTTCATCCCTTCTCTTGTTTTGATACCGCCACCCTGGCAGGCTTAGCTTATGGCCAAACGGTATTGGCTAAGGCATGTGCTGCTGCTGATATAAGATTCAGTAATGAAGAAGCTCACAGTGCTCGTTATGATGCACAAAAGACTGCTGAGCTATTTTGCACTATTGTAAATCGATGGAAACAACTGGGTGGATGGCAGGCAGAGGATGACGAATTTCCTTTTGCTGGTTTGGATTAAAAAACTAAACCTTTAGTTTGATTTGTCCTTTTGCGCTAACCATTTTTTATGCTCGCAGCTACCAGGAACAGGCTCATAGCCCCCTTTTGAGAATGGATTACAGCGCACTATACGCCAGAAACCCAAAACAAAACCCTTTAAAGCCCCGTGTAATTTAATTGCTTCAATAGTATAGCTTGAGCACGTTGGGTAATAACGGCAGTTGCTGCCTAGCATAGGGCTTAAAAGGTACTGATAGCCTTTAACTATGAGTATCATTACCTTTGCTAAAAAAGAGGTTTTTGTATGCTGATTCATGGGTCTACACCAACAAAATAGGCAGCCTTATCCTGAACATTACTCCTTCAGGACGACTTAAATTATGGGCTGATACACTGCCACCGTGAAACTGGCTAATTAAGCGCACAACATATAGACCCAAGCCAAAATGTGCGTGACCTGCACCTGCTGTGCGAGCGGAAACCATGGAATTGAACAAGCCAGCAAGCAAGCCTTCTGGAATTATTGAGCCAGTGTTTTCCACTTCTAAATAACAGTCATACTCTTGCTGATACAAGCGTAGTATTATAATGCTATCTTTGGTGCGAAAATCTCTAGCGTTATCAAGTAATTTGTCCAGTAATTGCTCTATCCGATAATCCACGCCAGCAACATATATTGCCTGATCCTCTGCCTCAAAAACGACATCTTCAAAGTCTTCGACGGTGCCAGGGTTTTGGTGATGGACGTAGGTTTTCACCAGATGAAACAAATTTAGGGGCTCTAACTCGTCCTCATGTAAAGCTTCTTCCAAGTTAGCTGCATCTGCTAGCTTCTCAACAATGCCACTAATTTTCACCAACCCTCTTTGGGCACTATCAATATATCGCTGCTGGCCTTCTATAACGCCATGCATTTGTAAATTTTCTAATGAAGTCATCGCTGCATTTAGCGGATTATTTACTTCATGACGCAAAGTTCGCGGCATGGTGTTCATAAATTCTTGATGTTCATGAAGCCTAGCGACTACACCAGAAAAGCTGCGGGCTAAGTCTCCTATTTCATCACCCGCACGAATTTCGTTATATAAACGGTTAGTTCTTAACCTGCCATCAGGATCTACAATAAGCTGGGCTTCTTTACCTAGCCGCCTAATGCGCATCGCTTGACGCCATGAAAACAATAACAGTACTAATAATATCGTTAGCATAGTGGAAAAGCTTAGCAGCGCAATATTTTCCATAGCTCGCCTTTGTAAGCCTAATATTTGCGCTGTGGATTGTTTTATAAGCACCACACCTAAAAGCTCACCTTCTTGGTCCACAATGGGTGCAGCAACAGCCAGTATTTGCTCGGTCGGGCCTTTATGCCAGCGGCCACTGACAAACTTTTTATCCAAAGCTCTATTAAGTAAATCACGTTCTTCACTTGCTGCTTGTACAGGATTTAAATAAGCCGGAATAGCAATAAACCAATCTAAACCTTTATTAAGCCAGCTTTGAATGCGCTCCAAAATACCTTGTGGGTTGATTTTTTCAGACGCTACCGGGCTCACTTGACCAACACTTGCACGCACTTGTAAGTGATTATCATAAATAACGACTTGCGAATCAGAGCGACTTAAACTGGATAGAATTCTATTCGCTTCAGGTGCCCGCATGGCTAACAGGTTAAAGTGACTTTCTATAGTAGTATCAGTGCCTACTAAAGTTTTCAAATGGCGCATAGTGCCGTCTTCACTGTCTACATCAGCGACAGCTAAACCAAACTCTTGGCGTTGATTTAAAAAATATTTCGGCAGTGCAAACTCAACTAAATAACCATCTACTAACGGCCTCATGACCGCCTGAATAATAAATGAGGATGACGGGCGTATATATTGTGCCGTGGACCAATCATCTTTAACATACCAGACTTCCATAGCCCCGGGTTTAGTGGCAACCATGACTAAGCGTCTTTTATTGCCATTTCTATCGGGTAAGGTAAGGCGTAAATGGTCGCTGATATCTAACCTAGAAGTGCCTTTGGTCCTTAGTACTGTTTTATCATCTTGAATACGTACTAAACCATAAATACGGTCATCCTTTTCACCCAGCAATAAGCTATAACCATCTTCACTGTCTTCACCGGCACCAAAATATTTCGCAAACAGTTGGTAATCTAGCCATTCATTGGTGTAGCCATCTACTTTGGCTGTGCCAATTAACGGATGGCTAAATACCACCTGCTGACTATCTAAATATGGCAACTCGGCTAACAAATCATCTCGGCCTTGAAACAAGGTCACAATACCCCGAGCAAGCTGCTCTTGCGCCTGAGTTTGCCCCTCGATCATAAACACACGAGTTTCAGCAACAAATCGATAGGACAACCAAGGAATGCTTACCAAAACCAAAGCAAAGACGAGCACTTGGGTGTTGAATCTAAATCGTAGACGTTTGTTAGAGTTATTCATTAGCGATCAGACCATCGATAGCCCATGCCATATTCTGATTTTATGGCATCAAAATCAGTGTCTATCAATTTTATTTTACGCTTTATGTTTCGAATATGTGTGCTTATGGTGTTATTAGACACATAGTGCTGATGGGTGGCTTGGGCTAAAGTGTCATAGGTAAGTATGTTACCAGGCCTGCGTGTGAGAGCCTCAATCATGCGAAATTCTGTGAGGGTAAGACCTAGTATTTCTTGGCCTTGCCACTTTGCTTGGCGACTTTCTTCAAGTAACTGTAAGTGACCAATATCTTTTACTTTTTGATCATTGGTTTCTGCAGAAACTATCCTAATATCGCCCAGCCTTACTAAGGTAGCCACTTTTTCGGCAAGAAAGTCTAGTGATACGGGTTTAGGTTGATAATCCCAAGCGCCCATTCTAAGACCTAAAATTCGGTCTATCTCTCCTATACGCTCAGTTAAAAACAACACCGGAAGCTCTGGGTGAATTTTCAATAAGGCTGCGCACAGCTGAAAGCCGGCATCAATATTGTCATGCATGATGATGTCAAGGATGACTAAATCGGGGCGCTGAAGCTTTAAACCAGACTCAGCTTCATCTTTACCAGCATATGCAGTCACTTGATAACCACGTTGCTCTAAAGCAAATTGATAGTTATCTCGTTGATCCTGATCATCTTCTACTATAACAATATGCTTGGCCAAAGAAGGCTCCTTAATTAATTCTCTAGTCGCTTCTCAAGTAACTCAAGAGTGAGTTGCAACGTCTTTTTTGCTTTCTTTTTTGCGCTATCAATTTGTAACTTAAGCTGTGTCATAGCAGTTATCGCAGCAGTTTTTGCGTCCCCACTTTCCTTGATACCATTCATCAAGGCATCAACTTTTAGACTCACTTCTTGGATTTCTTGCTCAGCACGTTGTTTGGCTATGGCCACTGCTTTGGCTTTACCAGCATCTGCTTTAATCTGCTCTTGTTGAGTCAGCTCTTTTTTTACCTTGGAGCCAGAATGTTTGCTTTCCATGCCTCCTACAAAAGACATGATACCCACAGCTGAACGCAAGCGCTGCATGAATGGTTGACTATGAGCACGTGCCTTAGTTGCTCCTTTTTGTAGTTCAGCTTCGATATAACTTGGGTCTTTTATAATAACATCATAACGTTTGCGAGCAGGTGTGAGGTATTCGTTAAGGTATTCAAATAACTGACCTTTCATATCACCCCAGCCAATGCCGTTTGCATAGGCGTTGCGCATAGCTAATGTTTCTTGCTCACTAGCAAAAGCACTATAGATTTCAAACAAGGTACAAGTTTCTGGGTCTTTCACTTGGCCAGGTTGCAAGCTATTAGTAGTGATCTGAAAAATAAGCTTCTTTAATTCATCAGCTGGGGCGAATAATGGAATAATATTGCCGTAGCTCTTGCTCATTTTACGACCATCAAGGCCTGACAATACCTTTGAGTCACCTTCTTCAACCATCGCCTCTGGCAATACAAAGTGTTCTCCGTAAGTATGATTAAAGCGCATGGCTATGTCGCGGCACATTTCAATATGCTGAATCTGATCTTTACCCACTGGAATTTGATGAGCATTAAACATGAGAATATCAGCAGCCATTAAAATAGGGTAACTAAACAACCCCATGTTAATACCTTGATCAAGATCAGTATTAGATTGGCGCTGATTCTCATCTACAGAAGCTTTATAGGCATGCGATCTATTCATCATACCTTTAGCTGTCATACAGGTTAAAAACCATGCCAGCTGGGGGATCTCTGGGATATCCGATTGACGATAAAAGGTCGCTTTGTCAGTGTCCAGGCCTAGTGCTAGCCAAATGGCCGCAATCTCTTGGCTAGACCGATGCAAGGTTTGAGGGTCTTGGCATTTGATCAGCGCGTGGTAATCAGCAAGAAAGTAAAAGCTATCGGTATCCGCTTTTTGACTTGCGGCAACTGCGGGTTTAAGTGCACCTAAGTAATTACCAAGATGAGGTGTTCCAGAAGTGGTAATGCCGGTGAGCACTCGTTGTTTGGCTTGCATGTATGAAATCTACTGTTACGCTTTAAAAAGGCTATTATACACAGCCAATTACACCTGCGTTAGCCCCAAAAAAAGCTTATCCAGCTTAGCCTACTATTTGCTTACGACACTGTCCTGTTAGAACTCATAATCCAGTCGGTAATAGGCCCAAAATATAGCTTAGAAACAGCTTACTTAAATTGCTTGCGTCAAAACCTATGCCCCGTTAAGGTATGTTCACTAATGCTATAATCAAGGACTTAAAATGGAACAGTTAGCAACATTTGGTGCAGGTTGTTTTTGGGGTGTAGAATCTTTATTTGCAGCACAAAACGGCGTTACGCAAACTTCTGTAGGCTATATGGGTGGGCACACTGCGCAAGTTAATTATGCAGCCATATGCCAAGGTGATACAGGCCATGCTGAAGTAGTCCAAATCACCTTTGATGACAGCATCATAACCTACTCGCAACTGTTAGAAATATTTTGGCAAAACCACAACCCCACTACACCCAACCAACAAGGTCCAGATTTTGGCACACAATATCGTTCGGTGGTGTTTTATAACAATGAAAGCCAGCGTCAACTAGCTCTTGATATGCGTAAAACGTTAGACGAAAGTGACGCATTTAGAGCACCTATCGTGACTATTATTGAGCCTGCAGTAATCTATCATCTTGCAGAAACCTATCATCAGAAATATCTGTTAAAGCGCGGTCAAACTAGCTGTTCTATCTAGTCTATTTAAATCATCTTAATTAGAGGTCTCGTGCTTCGTTAGTGTGAGTCGCTTTTTGACAAGTTAGCTGCACTACTGATGGGTAGAATCTGCTCGATATTTTCCGCCTAATGGCAATTTTGCACATTGGGTCACTTACCCTTTCCTCGGGAGCAAACACACATGAAATCTTCTGCTAAAGTTGTCGTTATAGGCGGCGGTGTTGTCGGCGCAGGCACTTTGTATCATTTAGCCAAAAAAGGTTGGACCGACGTGGTTTTGGTCGAACGTAAAGAACTCACATCTGGCTCTACATGGCATGCTGCTGGTTTGTTACCGCTTTTTAATATGAGCTACTCTGTAGGTAAACTTCACCAATACTCAGTTGATTTTTACCATGAATTGGAAAAAGAAACCGGCATGAGTGTAGGTTTCTCAGTGGTATCCAACATCCGTTTGGCCAACTGCGAAAACCGCATGGACGAATACAAGTATTACGCCGGTGTTGCTAAAACCGTAGGCGTACAGACTAAGTTCCTCACTCCTGAGCAAGTGAAAGAAGTATGGCCTCTTTGTAACACACAAGGGTTACTTGGCGCTATTCAACACCCAGATGATGGCTACATCCAACCTGCTGATCTTACCCAAGCCCTTTGTAAGGGTGCCCGCGATATGGGGGCTGAAATTTACCGCTATACTTCGGTAACTGCTATTGAGCAGCAAGTTGATAACTCTTGGATTGTTAAGACCGACAAAGGTGATATCGCTTGTGAGCACGTTGTTTCTTGTACGGGCAGTTTTGCTCGTAAAACGGGCGAAATGGTTGGCCTAGACATCCCTGTAATTCCTGTAGAGCATCAGTTCATTGTAACTGAGCCGCATCCAGCGATTGTAGAACGTAAAAAGCAAGGCTTGCCTGAGATGGGCGTATTGCGCGAATCAGACGGTGGCTACTACTTACGTGAAGAACAAGGTGGTTTGTTATTAGGCCCATACGAGAAACACGCACCTTGCGTTTACGTTGATGGTCCAGCAGATGACTGTGAATACGAGCTATTCAACGAAGAGTTAGATCGTTTGATGCCTCACATTGAATTTTGTATGAACCGTGTACCTGCCTTTGCCGAGGTTGGCGTTAAGGAAGTTTACAACGGTGCTATTGCCTATACACCCGACGGCAACCCTATTGTAGGACCCGCTCCTGGCCTTAAGAACTTCTGGCTCAACGAAGGTCACTCTTTTGGCATTACCGCTGCTGGTGGCGCTGGTTGGCAGTTAGCTGAATGGATGATCGACGGTGAACCTACTGTAGACATGATGGGTGTAGACCCACGTCGTTTTGGCCCGTATGCCACTCGTGGTTACTTGAAAGAGAAAAACGAAGAAGCTTACGCTAACGTATTTACTACTCACTACCCAGACGAAGAGCGTGAAGCTGCTCGTCCGCTAAAGACCACACCTTGCTACGATCGTATGAAAGCACTGGGTGCGGTATTTGGCAGTGTGTATGGCTGGGAACGCCCTAACTGGTTTTTACCCACCAAAGATTACGCGTTAACTGAACAAGAGTTAGCTACTGATGATGTAGACCAGGTGCTTTGGAATCAAAACTTCTCTGAACCACTTGATGGCGGTCCAATTGTAGAAAAGAATTCGTTCCGTAGATCTAACTACCATGATTTTGTAGGCAACGAATGTAAGCATGTGACCGAAAAGGTGGGGTTGCTAGACATGTCTGCCTTTGCTAAAGCCATTGTTAAAGGCCCTGGTGCTGAAGCATGGTTAGAGTATATTTTTGCTAATAAAATGCCTAAAACTATTGGCCGTATTTCACTAGTGCACATGCTCACACTTAATGGCGGTGTACGTTCTGAATACACTGTCTACAAAACTGGCCCACAAAGTTATTACCTTGTGTCTGCTGGAGCCTTTGAAACACATGACCATGACTATCTATTTAAGCTTAAGCCAAAAGATGGCAGCGTAGATGTTCAACGTGTGACAACTAACACAGGTGTATTAGTATTGGCTGGACCACGTTCACGTGAAGTGCTACAAAAAATCACCGATACTGACTTATCTAATTCAAGTTTCAAGTGGCTAACCGGTAAAAAAATCAACGTAGGTTATGCTACAGCTGAAGCTTTACGCGTTAACTTTGTTGGTGAACTAGGCTACGAATTACACCACCCTATTGAAATGCAAAATTATATCTTTGATGAAGTCATGAAGGCAGGGGCCGAGTTTGACATCAAACCATTTGGCATTCGGGCTATGGACAGCATGCGTCTAGAGAAATCTTACCGCTTAATCCCAAGGGAAATGTCTATCGAATACTCGGCGATGGAATCTGCCCTAAGCCGTTTTGTACGCTTAGACAAAGAAGGTGACTTCATTGGTAAAGACGCTCTAACTGCATGGGAGAAGCGCGGTGCTGAAAATGCCTTCGCTACGTTTGAAGTGCACGGTGTAACAGATGCAGACGCACGTGGTTCTGAAGCGATTTACAAAGGTGGCGAATTAATTGGTCGTACAACTTCTGGTGGTTACGGCTGGCGTGTAGGTAAGTCCCTTGCCCTTGGAATGGTAAAGACTGGCTTCGCTGATATTGGTACTGAAGTTGAAATTGAAATTTTGGGCGAAATGTACAAAGCTACTGTGGTTGAAGAGTCACCGTTTGACCCTACTAACGTCAAATTGCGCGCTTAGTCCGTAAACGCAATAATGAGAAGCGCTAGCCTAAGGGATGAACCTTAGGCTAAGTTTTAATAGAGGCGGCGTTGACTTCTATATGTGTAGGTTTAAAATGCCTGCTGTTAATAAGGTTAGTAAAAACTAACATATCATTTATTTTTTAGTGAGATCATGTGCATGAAAGTTTTAGTTGGCGTAAAACGCGTACTAGACCCTCAGGTCAAAGCCCGCGTTAAGGCAGATAAGTCAGGTATTGACCTAACCAATGCCAAAATGACGATGAACCCGTTTTGCGAAAATGCTGTAGAAGAAGCAATTCGTTTACGTGAAGCAGGCACCATAGAAGAAGTGGTTGTTTTATCTGTTGGTGCAGCCAAGTCTGAAGAAACTCTTCGTAATGCTCTAGCACTAGGTGCAGATCGTGCAATCTTAGTGCTCACCGAAGATGTTTTAGAACCCTTAGCCATTGCTAAAATATTTAAAGCTATCGTAGCCCAAGAAAGCCCAGACTTAGTTTTAGTGGGCAAGCAGGCTATTGATGACGAATGCAACCAAACTGGACAAATGGTTTCTGCACTTTTAGGTTGGCCTCAAGCTACTTTTGCCTCCAAACTAGAGATTGTGGATGGCACAGCTCAGGTTACACGTGAAGTAGACTCAGGTCTGGAAACGGTTAATGTGAACATGCCGGCGGTTATTACTGCAGACCTGCGATTAAACGAGCCACGTTACGCCTCTTTACCCAACGTAATGAAAGCCAAACGTAAGCCACTTGAAAAAATCGATATTGCAGACTTAGGCTTAGATACGGCTAATCGCATGACGACTATTGAAGTGATGGAACCACCTGCACGTGCATCTGGTGTGATGGTTGAAAATGTTGCCGAGTTAGTTGAAAAACT
>TARA_B110000908_G_scaffold102199_1_pt1 | contig 14666 bp, 16 predicted proteins | sample TARA_B110000908 | Tara Oceans TARA_B110000908 (sample SAMEA4398067) | marine metagenome | biome: Polar Biome; feature: [DCM] deep chlorophyll maximum layer (ENVO:01000326); material: water (ENVO:00002006), including particulate matter (ENVO:01000060) such as... | depth 36 m
AAAAAGAAAAACGTAACAGTGTAATCTTAATTCAAAAAAAAGAAAAAGAAAAAGGAAAAAAAGGAAAAGGAAAAGGAAAAAAAGAAAAAGGAAAAAGACATGTCCAACTACCTGAACAGTTTAAAAGTATTTTAAAAAATGTAAACCTTAATCTATTAACTTATATTGATGAGTTAGTTGACTATATTATGAAGATAAACATTAAAGAAAAAAAAAAAGTTAGCTTATTATTAAACGTGATCACTAAAAGTGATAAACAGTCATTAAAACCTTGGTTACACCAGTTATTAAGGACTAACATTAGTATAGGGGATGAAAAAGAAGAATTAACTCCACTCGAAATATTTAAAAAATTAAAAGATATACTTACTATTACATTATATTATGAATGGGATGATATTAAAGTTCTGAATTTAGAAGATCTATATGGATATGTTGATGAACAAACTATTAAAAATGAGTTTTCTATAAAAAATATATATAGTTATTTTAATGATCTAAAGAAATATACAGAGAAATGGGATGAAGATTATATTTCTTTAGATTGTTTAAATAATCATTTTGAATTATACGGTGGTTCAAATCAACCAAGAAATGATCTTATTAGATCAAACAAATCTATAGATGAAATCAAAGAAATTACTAATAAATATAAAACAAACCACACTAAAAACTTATTGAGTGATCTTCTTAAATATTATAAACTTATACGAACTATTAACAACAAACAAAATACTCGTCTAACGGATATTTACGCGTTTAAACGTGTTTATGACAACAAGTCTACAATTTATACTGAAATAATTGAGAATTGTATACTAATTTTTAATAATGTAAACAATGATATATTAAAAAATAATAAACACTTATTATTAAATTCATTAAAAAATGATGTTAAACGTATGGATAAATTAACATGTGTAGATCTACCTGATAATATGATAGATTCTTATGTACCTAATCCATTTGTTATAATTGCTAAAGAATTATGTGATCATAATTTATATAAAGACGATCATCGTCTTTTTAAGACCGAAAATGCTCGAAAATTATTAGAAACCAATAAAAAGAAGTTTGAAGAGTTAGGATATGTTTATGAGGGCCAATATTTAAATACTCACTTAATTTTACATGATTATAAAGTATTTTTGAAAAAAGTGTATAAAGAGAAATTAGATAAATTAAACTTAGTATCTAAATCATATATATTAAATGTACCTTTTATGGATGAATTACTTACTATTTTTAAAAACTCTTTTAATTATAGCTATATAGATCACGATATGTTTATTAGCTACTTAAAAAAGGAGTTTTTAACTAATATAATACATATTAAATTTAAGAATGAATTTAAGGATAACTTTGATGATAAATTTGATAAATTATTGATGGATGATATATGTAAGTATTTAAATGACATCGGAAATGAAAGATGTGATCTAATATCTTATATGTGTAAAAAAATTAATTACTACCAACGAATATTAAATAGTGAAAATAAATGGTATCTGACTATAAAAGACGAAATTAATAAACGAACTATACATACAGCTAACCCGGAACTAAATAATATTTTTATTGAAAAATCTAAACAAAACATACTTAATAATGTTATCATGTTAATTAAAAAGTATGATAAGTTAGATTATTCTAATATATGCACTCGTATAAACAGTAACAGTAAAAAAATAATAAACACCACGTATGATGAAATTATTAATAATTTTGAAGAAACAATAAAAACTACCATTAAAAAAGTAGTAGAAAATATAAATATACCCGAATTAACCAAATACTGTACATGCATTATAGAGTTTTTAACTAGTAAAGAAAAATATAAAAAACAGTATAATAACTTAGATGATGTAGAGGTTGTTAATAAATTATGTATAAATTATGATAATAGTTTGAAAATGTTAAAAGAACGTAACACACTCTATTTAAAAACATATAATAATAGGTTGAATAATGATGAACTATTTTTAATCAATATTAATAAGGTTAATACTTATGACAATGTAAACAGAGTTTGTATACTAATTACAAATATTAATTGTATTAAAAAATTTATCATGTCCACGTTTAAAGATACATCACATGACAAGTTACTAACAAATATAAAGAATTATAAAAAAACACTAACTAATTTTATAAAAGACAATGATGAGTACAATGCTTTTATAAAAAAAATGGAAGAAAAATATAGCAATGTTACATTAGATAATGAGCGTCACATAAAAGGACATAATTGCTTAATAGAATATTTTAAAGAAAAACGTTTTAATTGGGAAGAAGAAGATTATTATATCATACTTAAAAAATGCGGAGATTTAACCAATTTAACAAGTAATATAAAATATTACTATCCTAAATTAAAATTATTATATAATATGACTAAAGATGAATATATTAAAAATAAAAAAATGTTAGATTCTTTAGCCATATCAAGTATAATTTATTTTGAACGTACCGATTCAAAAAATGCACACATTGCTTTATATGATGCAACCAAATTTAAATGTATTAATAAAATAAAATTTTTTAAACTTATTTATATATCAAGATTAATGAATACAGGTATAACCTTAAATACAGACACTTCAATTAATTATTTCACATATAGTAAATCGATCATAAAGAGAGAGTTTCTTCATACTAGATTTATCTGGTATTATTTTGCACAGTTTCATAAGTATTTTAAACTTATAAAAAAAAAATTAGTTTTAACTATACCTAAAAAATGGTTTAATAAAAATATGAAGGACAAGTGCTTAAGGACCAGTCCCATAAATATATTAGATGGTATTTTTTGTCACCAACAAATGTCAGGTAAAGGATGTAAATATGCCACATGTAACCCTAATAAAAAAAAAAGAAAAAGAAAAAAAAATCTAAAATACACTTTTAAATTTATAGATTTATAGAAAAATTATTATTTGATATATTTAGTTTAGGAATAGAAATAATTTGTGCATTAGTTATATTGTAAAGTACTTGATCATTTTTTGAAATTTTTTTTAATTTTAGTGCATTTTTTAAAAAATTAATTAACTTAAGTTTATGACTATTTTCTAATTCTAACTCTCTTACATATTCTTTTAATTTAATAATTTTATGAACCGTAGAAATTTTATTCCATGGTTTATAAAAATAACTTTCTTCAGTTTCTGATATTTTTGTTTCTAACTCTAATATTTTTTCTTCATCGACAGAATTATTAGTTTCTTTCAAAGATTTCTCTAAAATACTCATTTCTTTTTCTATCTTTTTCATTATTGAACTGTCCTTATTATATGTTTTTAAATTTTGATAATATAATAATTCCATATTTTTTTGATAAAAGTTTAAGTCCATTTAATATTAAAGTAAGTATCACTTTAAATAATTTGAAGATTGTTTAGATTTATATATTTTAGTAATTTAAAAATTTGGTTTTTATTCATATACACTTTATCTATTTTAATTAAATCAAAATTCTCGTTAACAATCAACTTGTCAACTAAAAATTTGTTTCTTACTTTCTTATTACAATAAATATTGTATTTAAAAGTAAACATATATTATAATAAGAAAGTATTTATTTAAAATAAAATTATATTATATTATAATGACAAATATTAATATAGATGAATATATTACTCATATTAATAATAATAATAATATTAAAGGTGAAAAATGTATGATATGCCACATGAATGATACCTATACAAATTTATTAAAATTAAAATGTAATCATTATTTTCATAAATCATGTATATCGAAAAAACATAAAACAATAGTTAAATGTAAATATTGTAATAAAAAAACTACACTCTCTTCAAAAGGTTCTAAAAATAATAAATCCAAAAGTATTAAATGTAATATAATACTACAAACTGGTAAAAATAAAGGAAATAAATGTAATCGTATTAATTGTGGATATCATAAAAAAATCTAAATAAATTGATATAAAATATTTACTATTTATATAAATTGTGGGTCATGTGAACTATTTTTCCCAGTTGGTTCAGAATATTCAACTTCTTGATAATCATTCAAAAACGGTTTTTTACTTTTAATTAAATCATTATTCGAAATATTATATTTATTATTGATTTTTTTATTAAAAATAAAATACATAAATTTTTTTCTTCTATCACATACTTTTTGTATTTCTTTAAGTTTAGATGGATTTTTTCTACATTCCATTATTAATTTAAATGATTCTTCTAGTACTGGTAAATAACTCTCAAACAGTTTATCATCTCGTTTTATTAAAACATTATGACTATTTGGTATATTCCAATATATAACTTTATTAAAATAGTGAGTTTTTGCCATATGTGGAAACTCACTTTCCCATGTTGATATTTTACTAACTATCCATTTATCATATTCTTCTACTGTCATATCTAATCTTGGTGGATAAATATACTGTGCTTGATAATATGGACGATCGTCTTCACAATTATATTTTAACATCCATGGTTTTAATTCAGATATAACTTCTTCTCTAGTCCATCTTTTAATGAAATTTCTTGGATAAAATTCTAGTAAACACCCCTTTCCTATTTGTTTCTTAATATTTAAATCTATTTTAACCGGTTTATTATCAATATCTTCTGTTATAATTGGATCAAAATCAGTATCTAATAAATATTCTTCTCTTGAATTATATTCTTTAATATTACATTGCCAAAAATCACAATTATATAAGTTACAACATTGTAACTGTTGTTGTATTTGCCAAAAATAATAATTAGGACATATTTCACCATTTATTAAACCATGATGTTTAATAGGACGCGAGTAAGGACATTTAATTTCTAACATAGTTCCTAGTTTTTTTGAAAATTTTCCATCTAATGTGTGTGCACTACATATACCATCTGGTGATGCACCTAAAAATTTATATTTTTCACTAGGTAAACATCCAAATTCTGTAACTTTAACATTATAAATATGTTCATACATTAGTGTAGCAATTTGTTCGTATTTTTTTCCATGTACAACAAATTTATTATCACGGAATGGAAAGTTAGGATCACATTTTTTAAGAATAAAACTTTCTAATGGTTCATATGGATTTAAATCTAATGCAGATGCACAATCAGATGCGGTAACTCTACAATACCTATAATCATACCATTCTTGTGATCTTTGATCTGGTTGTGGAATATGAAATAATTTCATAAAATGAGAATAGATTTCTTGATATTCTTGTGGTATTTTTATTACACGATTAATTTCATCTATTTTAAGTTTATTATCTAAATCACGAAAACATTTAGTACCATTTTTAAAATTATTATTATAATACTTTTTATTATTATTAAGAAATCTATCTACAATATCACCAAATTCAATAAACGTAACTTCCGGATCACTCTGATTTATATTTTTAATATAAAGATTTTTTTTTATTTGTAAAATACTTTTATCTTTTGATTTAAGTAATTCTTTTAACTCAGATTTAATTGATAATATTATATTATCTAAGCTTCCAAATGACATATATTAATAATTATAAATATATGTTTATCAATTTTTATATATATAAAAAGTTGAAGATGTTAATTATAATAAAGTATATTTAATGTCATCTTTAGTAAAAAAAGAACAAAAATTAATACTTGTAGGAACCGAATTTTTAGATTATGCAATAAATAATACAGAGAAAAAAGGATGTGATACAGTTGGACAACATTGTTATGTTCAATGTGGTTTTTGTAAAAAAACTGCAAAAAATGCACATCCATTATGTTTCAAACATTATATTAATGAAAAAAATAAAAATTTAATGTGGAAAAGCCATTATCCTGTTGGTTGTTCGCATGAAAATTGGGACGGAGAACCATGGTGTAGTGGTTGTTGGACAATTGCAGAAAATAAACCGGTATGTTTTAAGTGTGTTAAAGCAGATTGGGGACAATTAGAAATGAATGATAAAAATAAAAATTTTAAATTCATGTGGTCTGATAAATCTGAATCATCTATAAACGAATTACTTGCTTCGCTAGGAAAATAGATGTAAAATACGTATATTACTATTTTTTATACCATTGCTATTTTTTTTTAATATTTATCTTAATGGAATCGTTAATAACATATATAAAATTGAACGGTAATTACATTAAATATGCACAAGAATATGATGATGAATTATGTGAATATTATCAAGAATCACACCTGAGTGTAACATTTAATAATAAATATTATTTTGTTAAAATAATTGAAACTGAAGTACAAAGTAATTCAGTTGAAGATTTAGAACATAAGTTAGTATTAAAAATAATTTATGATTTAGGACATAACTGTTTGAAAAATTATTTTAGTAAAAATAATTTTACTAAAAATAATTTTACTATTCTTCATCGAGGTAATTGTAAGAATTTTATGGAAAATAGTTTAGAAGCTCTAAAATATGGTATAATTAACTATGATGGATTTGAAACAGATATTAGATTAACTAAGGATGATCATTGGATAATTAACCACGATAGTGATTGTAATAGAATCCATCAAAAAAATATGATTATTAAAGAAACAAATTTAGTTGATATTTTATCAAAAACAAAAATAATAAAATTAAAAACTCTTTTATTTACTAATAATTATGATAATAAGTTACTTAATATAGAGATAAAAGAACCATATAAAACATGTAGTATCAAAAGTAAAATATTATTAGTTAATATATTACTACAATTTAAAAATAAATTAATTATATCATCTTTTGAATGGGATTGGTATTATTTTATAGCTAGTTATAATATTACTTTTTGTCATTTGATTTTAGATATAGATAAATTACCATCTAATTATACTAAATTAATTATATCTAAAAACGATTATCAGAATATAATATTAAAGGGGGTAAATTTACCAATTTATGGTGTATATGGCAGTACTAAAAATTTTGATCTAGTTAATATTAACATTATTGATTTATAATAATATTATTAATTATTTAAGAGTATATTAATAATATTATTATAAATCATGAATGTAAATGAAAATATAATTGCTGTATGTGGACCAGTTAATGCTGGCAAATCTTCACTTGTTGGAGTTTTAACAACTGGAGAATTAGATGATGGACGAGGAGGTGCCAGAAATAAAATATTAATTCATCAACATGAAAGAGAGACAGGTCGAACAAGTAATATTACTATTAATCCAATTATTTATCAAGAAGAAGATGGGTTATATTTAAAATGTGTTCCAAATAGTGTAAAAAAACTACGTATACCAAAAAAAAAATTATTTGAACCAGGTGAGTATATTAATAAATTAGGTTATAAAAAAAAGATTATTTCATTTATGGATTTAGCAGGTCATGAGAAATATCTTAAAACGACCGTTTATGGTGTTACTGGAATGTTTCCAGATTATGGTCTTCTTATCATTGGAGCAAATACTGGGATAACACGATTAACTAAAGAACATTTAGGTATATTATTATATTTAAAAATTCCTATTATTATTATTATTACTAAAATAGATATGGCACCTTCTCATATTTATAAGACCTTGAAAAATAGACTAAAAAAGTTAATAAGTAAAACTAGTTTTAATAAAGTTATTTATTATATAAATAGCACTAATTCTAATAAAGAAACAGAGTTTTATATTGAAAATTTTAATGGTAATCCAGATATTATACCTATTATTAGTGTATCTAATAAACAGGGTATTAATATAATGAATCTTCATAACATATTTTTTAATCTACCTAATCATAAAAAATGGGAAAATAACAGTACAGATGGTACTATTGTATATCTAGATAATAATTATATAGTACCAGGTGTTGGAATGGTATTAAGCGGTACGGTTAAAGGAAATTCTATTAAAGTAAAACAAAAAATGTATTTAGGACCATTTAATGGTGTTTTTAAACAAGTTGTTATTAGATCAATTCATAATAGCGTTAGAGAAAATATGGATATGATTGAAGAAAAAAAATTAGGATGTTTTAATATTAAATTTGTAAATAACAAAGAAACAGTTGGAAGAAAAATGATAAAAAAAGGAATGGTTATGATTGATGATATTAATAAATGGACTAATAATATTAGTAGAACATTTTTAGCTAAAGTAAATATTTTACATCATGCTACAACTATTAAAAATGGATATTCTCCTGTTATTCATTGTGGTCCAATTAGACAAACTGCTCGTATTAAAATAGTTAAACAAAAAAATAATAAATCAAGAATTAGAACCGGTGATACATGTCTTGTTGAATTTACCTTTACATGTCACGATGAATTTATAGAAAAAGACATGATATTATTTTTTAGAGATGGTAACACAAAAGGAGTTGGTGAAGTTATTAAAGTAATTTAATTATGATAATTTATCAAAGTTAGATATTCTATCATTTTACCAACATTCATAGTTCCTAGTCCAGTAACTGGATCCCATCCTCTTGAAGATAGAAATCCAAAATCACTTCCTCCATCTTTCCTTAAAGGACAACAATTATATTCAGTACAATAATTATTTCCAAATGTAACATCATTAAAAATACTACTATCGTCGCTATGCATTTTATATAATAAGGGATTAAGAAATCCTAATGATTTTTTTCCTTTTGATTTTTCAATACTATTAAGAATTGCAATAACACTTGCAGCAATAGGAGAAGAACATGATGTTCCATCTACCATTTCAAGATTACCTCCATTAATAACAGGACAATTATGTCCAATCATAGAAATATCCGGATATCCGCGACCATTTCTATTAAAATTTGAAGGTAATGGAATATTACTATTAAGATATTTATTAGAATGATTTGATTGCCATTCTGGTACATCATTATAAATAGAAAATCCTCCTCCTGTAGTCCATTGTGTCCATTTAAAATTAGTAGGAAATTCATCTGTTCCACTTGGACAAGTATTTTCATGACAAATTGTACTATTCCATTGAATTACTTTGTTACTACTATTTACAAAAGTAGCAGATACGCTAGTAACCCACGGTGAACTTCCTGGCATAACTGGATTTACTGGTCTCTGTTTATCACAATTCTCACTTGTTCTACCAGGTGCACCTGCATCACCAGATGCAACTAGAATAGAAATACCACGAAGACCAATTTTTACATATTCAATATTTACTCGATCAACATACATTTTTGATGTTAAATTTCCACAAGAAGTAATATTACATTGACTATCTTCTGCCCACCCCCAACTCATAGAAATAACATCAGGTACATCTTTAGTATTGAAAAAAGTAGTAGCAAAAGATAGTAACCAATCACTATCATCCCAAAACCACACAGATGCATTACTAGCAATAAGAGCTTCCATTTGTAAGTCTAACTGAGTTTCTGTATCTACAAAAGTGTCATTTCCAACAATATGTTTAATAGTATTATTTGATAACATATTAAGATGATCATTCCTATTCAAATCATCTTGAGAAAATCCACTAGATCCTTGATATTCTATTGCTGCTACAGATGCAGATACACTAGAAGTAGTAAAATTGTATAATCTTTTCATAACTTCTAATCCAATTGTACCTCTGTCAGGTATTATAGTATTATAAGATTTAACTTTAACGTTGGTTTTATTTCTAACATATTTTTTTTGAAATAATCCTTCGACAAATAAAATATTATTTTGTAATTCTTTTGGAATATTAATATTTCCAGATAGTTTTCCAGTTTTAGGTGATAATTTAATATTCCACATATTTGCAGCAGTATATGTACTGCTATTACATCTAATAGAATCTCCAAAATCTAAACAATCAATATCATAATAAGATAACCAATTTAATATAGGTTTTCTAATTAGTTCTGAAGGTGTTGAAAGATTTCTAATTTCTTCAATACTCATATAATTTCTCCAATTATTAGATTTAGGGTTAGATATATCTAATAATTTTTCTTGTAAATAATTAGTTTGTTTTGAATTTATAGGTAATACGATTGTAAAATCTACCATTTGAGAATTAACATTGTTAAAAAACAAGATTACTAGAATAATGTAAAGTTTATTAGTAAATTGCATATATTATTTTAAAATAATAAGTAAATCAATTTTTATATAAATATTTAATTTAAATTAATACACTCTTTATATTTAATATGTAGATCTAATCCTCCTTTACTTGCAAATTTTAAAGAACAATTATTACATGATTGCCACTCTTCTCCCTTTGTAATAGGATCTCCGCATTTATATAAGGATGCTAAATAATCATGTAATTGCAATATCATTGCTTGGTTTTTGGCATTAAATTTATTAGAAACAGTATTAATATTAATAGGTTGTCCTGTAAAAAAACTAATATATTCTGGATTATATTTAATTTTTTTTAAATGTTCTAGTAAATTATTTCTAATAAGTTTAGTTGGTTTATAAATATCTATAATTTCAAATATATATGTGTCACTTTCTGAATATGTTGACATACTATTGTTAATTAATTATAATATCTTTTATTTTCATTTTTTATTAATTAATATCTAAAATAAATTAATGTTAAATATTAAAAAGTTGATAATAAGAAGAATATTATTTCTAGGAATATGTATTCCATTAAGAATAACTGCAATGATTTTAGCTAAAAAAAATATTTTTTTACAAGAATTGGGATTATTTTATTTAATAGCTGGTATAGGTATTGGCTATAGGTATTTTTCAAATACACGCTTAATTGGGGCGGAAGTATTTAATACTAAAATTTGGTGGCATAACTATCGAATAATTTTTAGTATAATATGGTTATTATTTGCTTATTTTGCAATTACTAAAAAAAAATCGTATGCATGGATGTTACTCTCATCAGATGTTATATTTGGTTTTATAATTTTTATTTATCATCATACATCTTTATAATATTTTTATACATTTCTTCTACAATTAGGACACGTGTCGCTCTTTTCAAACCATTTTAAAATACAATCTTTATGAAAATTATGTTTACATAATAATGTATAAATATTATTATCAACAGCTACTGTTGATAATCCTAAATGAAGTCTATCCCATTTTGTTAATTTTTTTATTGATTGTAAACATATACTACATTTTTGTATTTCTTTTTTATTATTATTATTATTATTATTACTAGTATTCCATCGTTCCTTAGTCATATATATAGGTTTTGCACTCATTAACTATAGGTATATAATAAATTATACAATTATTCTACAGGTGCAATAATTTCTTTTGATAAATCTTTGCAACACATTAATCTCATTCGACAACAATAACGTCTTATTTTTAAACTTTGCATCAATTCAACAAGTTTATTATCTTTTTGTTCTTGTGTATAATTATTATTTAGACATATCTTTTCTTTTTTTAAATTATATTCAATAGATTTTTGACCGATTAAATACCCACAAGTAGGACAAGTAATATACTCCATATTAATATAATATATATATTTTATTATTTTATATCAATTTTTTTATATATGTGAATAATAAAAAATTAATAATATATATATATATATTATTAATTTTTATGAATCTAATATATGTAGATTACATATTACACCAAAATGATCACTTAAAAATATAGGTATTTGTTTATTAATTAATTTTATTTTAATATCATTAAATTTTATTTTTAATTTATTAATAAACAAATTACTCTCTTTTTTATTTAAGTAACATATAGGTTTTGTATTTATTAGCTTAGGTTTACTTGAAATAATGTTTCCACATATGAAAAACCCATCATATTGTTTTCTTTTTTCTTTTTGTTTTAAATTAAACCTAAAGAAATTTTTAGTAGTATCTTCAGAAAACAGTTCTTCATAATTATTTTGTTTCATTTTAAAATACTCTTCTAACATTACTTTTTTCTCTAAATTATTTTCATTAATATCAAAGTTAAAATCTCCTGTAAAAATTATATTTTTGCATTTCTTATAAAATTTTTTATAAATATATTTTTTTATATAGTTCAGATTTAATATTCTACATTTTTGAAATTCTTTCCACTTTTCTCTTAAATATGGTGAATCATAATTTCCAGATTGAACATAAATATTAGTTATAATAATATTTTTAAATCTAATAATTGAAAAACTATTATTATAATTAGAAATACCACCAATATAGAAACTTTTAAATTCTAATGGATTAATTTTTGAAATTATTAACGTTTCTAATTGATTTTCCTTATTTTTAGATATAATATCTACTGAAAAATAATAATTTTTAAATTTATTAGATTCTTTGAGTTTTTGTAAGATATAATTCGATACTTCTTGTAATAAATATATATCAGCATCTATTTTAGATAAATTATTAATAATATAGGGGAGTCTTTTTTTTATAAAGAATTCTTGATTTGATAATCCTAATAAATTTTGGGATATAATTTTTAGAGTCTTTATTTTATTATTATTATTTGATCTTTTACTACTAATACTATTAATTTGGCTACAGAATGAAATATTTTTTATAATTTGATAGTTAAAAAGTTTACTTTTTTCATTCATCTAAAACAAATTATATAAAAAATATAACCTATCATAAAAAATCTATCATTTATTAATAATGCAAAATTCTCTTAAAAGAAAAAATAATAATCTAGGAAATTTTAATAAATCATTCCAAGAAAGTTTAGAATCAGAAGATTATAAATCAGTATTTGGTGCATATTTTTCAGATACTGATTCTGTAAAAGATCCTAATAATAATTTTAATAATAAAAATAAAGAAATGAAACAAACTACTATATTAGATTTAAGTTTAGGTGATATTATATTAGAATTACGAGACATGTTTTTTATTTTATTAGAATTGATATCAAAAAGTAAAAATCCTATTAACTATATTACTTCTACATCTAAAAGAAAATATGTGTTTTCTATATTTTTAATTGTATTTGGAGGTCTACTATTACTCCTATCTAATTTAATGATGGAAAAAAATATATTATAATTTAAATATTTGTCTTACCCTTACCAGCTTCTTTTCTACATATAGGACACTTGTAATTATATTCTTTTAACCAAATCTTGATACAATCCTGATGAAAAACATGACAACATGGTAATTCCCATATATCGTTGTCTTTTTCTAAAGCACCTAAACATACACTACATTTACTTTCTAATTTTGTATCCAATTTATATTTTTTTATAGTTTTTTCATCTTTTAAAGTTACTTTAATATCCTCCATATTTGGAGGAATAGTATGAATAGAATTAATTAAACTATTAAAACTATTCATTAAATTATTTACATTTAAAATAGGAACATTTTGTTCATATTCTAATGCAGGCATATCATCATCTGATTCTAATGCAGGCATATCATCATCTGATTCTAATGCAGACATATCATCATCTGATTCTAATGCAGGCATATCATCATATGTATCTAATACATCAGTATTATTTGTACTTTCATTCGTACTATTTGAAATAATATTATTTATTGGAAAATTATTAATATTAAAATTAGGATTTAAAAGGGCTTGATTAATAAGTTGGTTTAAAATATTAATAGAAGGTGTTGTTTGAGGTATTATAATATTTTTAATTGTTTCTAACTCTATTTTTATTCCAAAATTATTATAAAATTCTACCAAATATGTGTCAACGCCATTTATATCATTAATACCATTGTTGAGTAAAATCATTTTTAGTTCTTTTATAATAAGATTTTCATCCATAAATTCTTCACTGAGTTCTACTCGAAGGGCGAATAAATCATCAAACGATAAACTGCTCATATATATATTATAATAATTTATCTAAAAATCAAATTTTTTATAATTTCTTTTTTTGCAAATCAAAAAAATTGATATAATCATTTATTCATAATCATATATAATGTCTAATTTCTTAGAAGATATAGAAACAATTAAAACTTTTCATACATTTTTAGGTATAATTATTAATCGTGTAGAAAAAGGTGAAAAAGTAGATTTCACAAGTGTTAGAAAATTAAGTGAAGTTATTAATAAATATTTAGAAACACGAGAGGATTCATCTAATACAACTACAAAACATATAGATAAATTTTTAGATAATATATTATCTGATTCATATGAAAATACAAAAAAAAGAAATGACGATGTTAGTTATAATACATTTAAAAATAATTTGAGTTATTATTAACCTCGATAATATTCATAATTTTTATTTAAAACAAAAATCTATCTAATTATTAAATTTTAATCCAGCCATACCTCCTTTAATAATAAGATAATTAAAATTATGTGCATAAATAGATAGAATACCATCCGTATTATCTCCAAGAGTTACAGTAGATGTAGATGTTCTTGATACGTTACGTTCAACTGGTTTATTAAATTCTATTTGTAATTGTGCATTATCAATTCTACTAAAATTACATCCACCATAATTACCCAATCCTCTTGAATTTGCACTAAAAGAATAAGTATAATAATGATGTTCATTTGGATTTTTAAAATTTTCATAAGGTTGTACATAGTAATAATATTTATAATCTTTCCATTGAACTCTTTCATGACCATTTAATAAAATTCTAGCTTTTTTTACATAATGTGTTTGAGGTAATTCATCCCATATATCTTTTGCAATATTAATTCTTGACGTCGTTGTATTTTGATATATAGTTTCATTAAATTTTGCAGGTGGAAAATTTAATTTTCCTGAAAAATTAAAAATTTCCCCTTCATCTATATTTTTTTTAGGTTGAACGAAAAAGA
>TARA_B110000908_G_scaffold4679_1_pt1 | contig 14626 bp, 13 predicted proteins | sample TARA_B110000908 | Tara Oceans TARA_B110000908 (sample SAMEA4398067) | marine metagenome | biome: Polar Biome; feature: [DCM] deep chlorophyll maximum layer (ENVO:01000326); material: water (ENVO:00002006), including particulate matter (ENVO:01000060) such as... | depth 36 m
TTTTTTTTGCGCAAATGGAAAATTACATTTTAAGACGGAGCCAGACAAATGACACGCCAAATGACCGGAGCGAAGATGGTTGTTCAAGCCCTTATTGATCAGGGTGTGGACACAGTATTTGGATACCCTGGTGGTGCTGTCCTGCCGATCTACGACGAGATTTTTCAGCAAAATCATATCAAGCACATTTTGGTACGTCACGAACAAGGCGCAGTTCATGCAGCCGAAGGGTATGCACGCTCAACCGGTAAACCCGGCGTTTGCCTTGTGACCTCTGGCCCCGGAGCCACCAATGCGGTGACTGGGTTAACCGACGCATTGTTGGATAGCATCCCGATCATCGTTTTGACCGGACAGGTTCCAACGTTCATGATCGGTTCCGACGCCTTCCAAGAAGCTGATACCGTAGGCATCACCCGCCCCTGCACCAAACACAATTGGTTGGTTAAGGACACCGATGCCTTGGCAGGCGTTCTCCACGAAGCATTCCATGTTGCAACCAGCGGCCGCCCCGGCCCTGTTTTGGTGGATATCCCTAAGGACGTCCAATTTGCCAAAGGTAACTATGACGCGCCAAAACCTTCCACCTCGCACTATCAGCCCAAAGTTAAGGGTGACATGGAAGAGATTACGGAATTGGTCGCGGCCATTGAAAAAGCCAAGCGGCCGCTTTTCTATACAGGTGGTGGCGTTATTAACTCTGGACCAGGTGCCAGCCAATTGCTGCGCGAACTGGTTGCCGCAACGGGTTTCCCAGTTACATCAACTTTGATGGGTCTTGGTGCATATCCGGCTTCTGGTGATAAGTGGTTGGGAATGTTGGGGATGCACGGCCTGTACGAAGCCAACATGGCGATGCATGGGTGCGATCTAATGATCAACATTGGAGCCCGTTTTGATGACCGCATCACAGGCCTTATCAGCGAATTCAGTCCCAATTCGACCAAAGCCCATATCGACATTGACCCATCCTCGATCAACAAAGTTATTCGCGTAGATATCCCGATTGTCGGCGATGTTGGTCATGTTTTGGAAGACTTGTTGAAAGTTTGGAAGTCCCGTGGACGCAAAACCAACAGCGAGGCAGTTGGCAAGTGGTGGGGCCAAATCAAAGAATGGCAGGCAGTTGACTGCCTTAAATTCACGCAGCAGGGCAAAATAATCAAACCACAATACGCCTTGTCGCGCCTTGAGGCTTTGACCAAGGATCATGACCGCTACATCACAACCGAAGTTGGCCAACACCAAATGTGGGCGGCCCAATATTTGAATTTCGAAGATCCAAATCGGTGGATGACATCTGGTGGTTTAGGCACGATGGGCTACGGGTTCCCCGCTTCTATTGGTGCACAAATGGGCCACCCTGAATCGCTGGTGATTAACGTCGCGGGTGAAGCAAGCTGGTTAATGAACATGCAAGAGCTGGGCACAGCGATGCAATACAATTTACCGGTTAAGCAGTTCATCCTAAACAACGAACGCCTTGGGATGGTCCGTCAGTGGCAAGAGCTACTACATGGTGAACGGTATTCATCTAGTTGGTCAGAGTCCTTACCAGATTTTGTGAAATTAGCCGAAGCGTTTGGTGCCAAAGGTATCCAGTGTTCTGATCCCGATGATCTGGATGATGCCATAATGGAAATGCTGAACTACGATGGACCCGTCCTGTTTGATTGCTTGGTAGAGAAGCACGAAAACTGTTTCCCAATGATCCCATCGGGTAAAGCCCACAACGAAATGTTGCTGGGTGAGGCAGAAACGCAAGGTGTCATCGACGCTAAGGGATCAGTGATGGTCTAAAACGTTTAGGCGGCGAAAAAGGTCGCCTAAAGCCCTCACCTTCAATGGTTCTGCTATATATCGGCGATACCGACAGTTGCGAACCAAACTAATTTGATGAATGGAACCGATATGTCTGCCCTAAAGTTGAAAAAAGGCGCTTCTGCAAAGTCCGCTTACAATCTACGCCCTACCTTTTCCGACGTTATAGAGCGCCACACTTTGGCAGTTAAGGTCGAGAATGAACCAGGTGTTCTGGCTAGAGTTATCGGGCTGTTTGCTGGCCGCGGCTATAACATCGAAAGCCTGACGGTAGCCGAAGTTGATCATCAAGGGCATCTATCAAGAATCACGATCGTTACAACTGGCACCCCACAAATTATCGAACAGATAAAAGCGCAGTTGGGCCGTATCGTTACGGTTCACGAAGTTAATGACTTGACCGTTGAAGGACCATCAGTTGAACGTGAGTTAGCAATGTTCAAAGTTGCGGGCGCAGGAGAGAAACGGGTCGAAGCCCTGCGTTTGGCGGATATTTTCCGTGCAAACGTTGTCGATAGCACACTCGAGACATTTGTTTTTGAGATCACAGGTGCACCAGAAAAAATTGATGCCTTTGCAGACCTTATGCGTCCTTTGGGCTTGGTAGACGTCGCAAGAACAGGTGTCGCAGCCCTGTCACGTGGCAACTGACCTCAACTTACATTATATTGCGATTTCAGTAGGTGCGTCCGACGCCGCATTGACTGGTATCGGGTTTGGAAACGCTAGAATCTTGCCCGTCGTTGCTTTGGTTTCACGTGCTGTGCTGATCAAGCTAGCCGCCACATCATGCGTCTCATAACTCTTCAGCAATGTGGGATTATTCACGCATCGTAGATTGCCTTCAATTTCTACATCAAATTCAAGTAAATCGCCGGCTGTCAGCTGACCAAGATACTCATGTTGCACACATCCACTTCCTAGGAAAGCAAGGTCGCCTTGATCTTCACACCAAACAACAGCTTTTCGCTCTAATGTGTCACTCCAGAGGATTACACCTATCATTTTGAATTTGACCTTCCTGTTGTGTCCATCAGACAAAATTTCGATGCCTATGCATATGACTGTTTCCGCAACGTAAGCTTGCATTTTGTGTCCAAAGAAGTAACATAATGACGCTATTACGTACCTGCGATGACGCCAACTAGCGTCAACTGGCGTCAATTTTGTGTGCAAACGCCCAATTAGCGCAAATCGGCCTCATCCTATGGGGTCTAATTTAACCTACGAGGCAAAGAATGAGTAACGAACTCAAAAAACCCGCCGAGTTGCGCAGCATGTTTGGATCCAATCTGCGCAGTTTGGCCAAAGACTTTGCCTCCATTTCTGAACTATCGCGCCAGCTTGGGATCAATCGAACCCAATTCAATAGATACCTTTCTGGCGAAAGCTTCCCACGGCCAGATGTCCTTGCCCGCATCTGCTTTTTCTTTGAAATCGATGCACGGGTACTTTTAGAACCTGTGGACCGCATGCAATCCATCCCCGACCCAATATCCAGCGGTTTTTTAACTGACTTCCTAGGTACCGGGACGCGAGATTTGTCAGAAGAAAAATTTCCAAGTGGGTTTTATCGCTTTTCACGTCGAAGTTTTTTAGAGGCCGACAAATTCGTCATCGGTCTTGTTTTCGTTAAGCGCCAGGCATCAAATACTTTCATTCGCGGTTACGAGGCCAAAGCCGCAATGGAGGGCCAAGGCTTGCCCAATAATCGCAAATCCCGCGAATTTCGGGGCCTAGTTCTACAACAAGAAGAAGGCGTGGCAGCCTTGATCTCACGTCGTAATTCGATGACCTCTTCCTTCAACTATCTTCACAGGGTTGCATCCTTTGAGAATAACTTTTGGGTAGGGTACGTTACTCGAACAGTACGCGAATCCACGACTGGTGATCGCGCAACCCGCCTTGTTTACGAACATTTAGGCCATGATTTGTCTAAGGCCCGCGAAACGGCAGCTTTAGCAGGTTACTGCGACATTGCCGAAATCAGCCCATTTCATCGACGCCTGCTTCAGCCAAATGATCCGTTTCGCTAAATCAAGACGTGCGATGTGTCGCCTGTAGAAAAGTAGAGTCGCTGTTGCACAAGCGAAGCAACCTTTCCTCCATAGTGTCGACACATCGCATGTACGGAGCAAACAGATGGAACACGCAACCGATATCAAAGCTGTCCGCCGACCAATAAGCGAAGCCAACGGGCTTCCAAATGCGCACTACATTGATCCAACTGTCTTTGAAGAAGAAAAACATGCTGTCTTGTTTTCAGGTTGGTCAGGCTTGGGCGTCGCTGCTGACGTGCCCGAAATTGGCGATGCCGTTCCGCTAACCTTCCTTAACATTCCCCTGCTGATGCTACGGGACAAATTTGGCGCTGTACGGGTATTCCAAAACACTTGCCGCCACCGTGGCATGATCTTGGTTGATGAACCTCGCAAAATTGAAGGGGCTATTCGGTGCCCCTATCACAGCTGGTGTTATTCCACCGAAGGGCGATTGGTCAGCACCCCGCATGTTGGCGGGCCCGGCCAAAACACACATGAAGGCATTGATCGTGCGTTACTTGGCTTGGTCGAAATCCGTAGCCATGTATGGATGGATGTAGTTTGGATTAACATTTCGGGCGATGCGCTTGAATTTACCGAAGCAAATGCTGAATTGTTGACGCGATGGGCTGAGTTTGACAAACCATTGTTTCACGGGGGCGAAGACAGCCGTTTTGAACTGTCTTTGGACTGTAACTGGAAGCTTGCCGTTGAGAATTATTGCGAAAGCTATCACTTGCCATGGGTCCATCCGGGCCTAAACAGCTATTCCCGCCTAGAAGACCACTATCACATCGAAGAACCCGATTGCTATTCAGGCCAGGGTACGTTGGTCTACCGTCAACTCAAGGGTGAGAACGACAAGACATTTCCCGACTTTGAAGGGGTTTCAGACAAGTGGGACACCGCTGCCGAATACATCACGGCCTTTCCCAACGTTTTGATGGGTGTTCACCGCGATCATACATTCGCGATTATCTTGGTCCCTCAAGGTCCCGAAAAAACATTTGAAAACATTCATTTATACTACGCACAGCCCGATACTGATGCTACGTTGCGTGCCCAAAACACTGAACAGTGGAAAACGGTATTTGCAGAAGACATCTTTGTGGTTGAAGGGATGCAACGTGGTCGCCATGCCCCACACTTCGACGGAGGACGCTTTTCCCCCGCTATGGATAGCCCAACGCATCTTTTCCACAAATGGGTAGCTGGACGTATACAGGGCCACCGAGAAGCGAAAACAGCAACTGAATGAACGCTTTGGATATACAGCTTTTGGCGGCGCATGATGCCGACGATACTGCGGCATTAATCGTTCTATACACCCAAGCCGCCGATCAGTCCCGCGACATTGACGCTACCTGCTTCTACCTGACCCATGCCTATGTCTTCGCTTTGGAGCAGGGCAGTCCAATGGCCGAAGTCCTCCGCGCTCGGTTAATAAGCCACGGCCGCGAACCTGCCGCTGATTAGATTGAAGGGGGTCGTTTTTGTGGCCACTCGGTGGCGTCATGCCAAGTCTTGGCCATTTGCAATAGTTTAGCATCCGCACCCCGCTTACCAATCATCTGTAACCCCATCGGCAGGCTCATTGGTCCACCAAACCCTATCGGAATATTCACAACCGGCAAACCTAACAGCCCCGGTGCAATCACAACCTCCATCCAGCGGTGGTAGGTATCCATCGGCTGACCGTTGATAGATGCGGGGTTCACAAGATCAACGTCAAACGGCCAAACCTGCGCCGAAGGTAGAACCAGAACGTCGTAGGTTTCAAAAAGATCCGCTGCTTTAGCGAACCATTCAGAGCGTGTAACGCTAGCTTTGTGAACTTCTAAAGCCGACATAGCCAAACCACGTTCGATTTCGTATATTGCAGCAGGTTTCAATTGGGCCCTATTGCTAGGATCGTCATAAAGGGCAGCCATCCCAGCGCCAACATTAAAGCTGCGCAAAGTTATCCAGCTGTCCCATATAGCGGCAGAAGAGAACGGGGCGGAAATTTCAGATACATCCCAGCCAAGACCGGACATCTGCCCAAGCGCCAATTGCGCCAAATCATCTATGCCTGTCTCATATTGATATGCCCCCCCCCAATCACCCAACCAGCCAACACGTGCGCCCGATACGTCATCGTTGATTGTTGGCAGCGCGGGGGGGGGATCAATCCCCATTGGTTGGCGTGGGTCACTGCCGGCCATCGTATCAAGCAGCGCAGCCAAATCGGAAGGATCACGTGCCATTGGACCGTTCGTCGCAAGGTGGTGAAGGAACGTGTCGCCCTTTGGTTCAGACGGCACCAACCCGAAACTAGGGCGCATTCCATATACGTTATTCCATGCGGCCGGATTGCGCAGTGATCCCATCATATCAGACCCGTCAGCTACACTTAACATGCCCGCCGCCAACGCTGCCGCAGCACCACCAGATGATCCGCCAGCCGATCTAGTCAAATCATATGGGTTTTTCGTCGCCCCAAAGACTGGATTGAACGTATGGCTGCCCAATCCAAATTCAGGTGTATTGGTTTTACCAATGACCAGCGCACCCGCCGCCTTTAAGCGCGTGACAAGGATATCATCTGTTGCCGAGACATTGTCTGCAAAAAGTGGCGACCCCATCGATGTGGGTAATCCCGCCGCATTTCCCAAATCTTTGATCGCAATTGGTATGCCGTGCAACCACCCCTTACGTTTCGTTTTGTCCGCAGCACGTGCCTCTGCAAGCAATTCATTGGGTTCGCGCATCGATATAATTGCGTTAACCTCGCTGTTCACAGAGTCAATCCGATCCAATGTGGATTGCATCAACTCAGCTGCAGAAATCTCCCCCTTTTCGATTAGGGTGGATTGGGCAAGGGCGGATTTATAATAAAGTGCTGTCATAGGCATATGAAACCTGCACCTGCACCACTACGCAAGCCTCATCTTACGAATTTTCAATCGCCAAACAAATTCCCCAAAGGAGACCATGCCCTTTGATCTGGTATATGCAGACGCATAACGTCCCCAACGCGTAATAATCCTTCACGTTCAACCCGCGCTGTCACCCCACGTTTGCCAACGGCTGCAGGTTTGAACCTGGCCCCGAAACCTTCGCTTTCCATCTCGATCTCGCGACCGGGCAGAACGCATGGGCGGTTGACCATATCAATTGAAATGGTGGCACCACTGGCCTCGCATTGCAAACGCGATGAAGGTGGAACATGAGTGAGGTCCACGATTCCCTCGATGATAAGCGAGACACCCAACAGCGTTGGATCAATGTCGGAAAGGCCCATAGTTGTAGCGATTTGGGCAATCTCTTCAGCGGACATAACACTTAGCTGGCGAACATTATTGATAGTGGTGCCTTTGGGATGCTGTGAGGTAACACGCACACATGAGGCGCGCGTTAAGCCGCTATGCGCCTCGCCCTCGAATCCACCGAACTGCGCCATTGCCTCGTTCATAGGTTCAGAGCGCATTGTGCCACTATTCTCAATTACACGACCCAACCACGTGATGCGTGCAGTGTATTCTGTAGGGATAAGTGCTGGCATAATCTGCTTCCGGCAAAGATTGCGTTGCGCACTGCATACCAAAAAAGACAGGGCCCTGCATATAGCAGGGCCCATGAATTTTTGTGAATGTTAAATCGAAACCTGTGATTAAGTTGGCGTCGGTTCCATGCCGTCGTCACTGGCAGGCGGTGTCTTCTTAGACTTTGCCTTTGGGATGGCCGTCACGCTTGGCGCATTCCCACCGTCAGATGCATCATTATCATCTTCAGGTGCCTGTGGTGGCAGGCCTGCGATCACGCGTTTGATTTCGTCACCGGTCAATGTTTCATATTCCAGCAGGCCTTGGGCCATACGTTCAAATTCAACTTCTTTTTCGGCAATGATCTTAACAGCCCAATCGTAGCCGTCTTTAATGAACTTCTGAACTTCTTTTTCAATCAACTCTTTTGTGCTTGCAGAAACTGAGAACCCTGCGGTCTTGCCCGCGTAGCCCTCGGCCGCCTCGGCATAGTCGATGTTGCCAACCTTGTCAGACATCCCCCAACGCAGCACCATCGCACGAGCCAAAGCAGAGGCCTGCATAATGTCACCGGCAGGACCATTAGAAACGGAGTCGGGGCCATATTTGTGAATTTCAGCGGCCTTACCTGCCATCGTCATAGCCAAACGCTGGTGGCATTCGTCTTTGAACATGTTCAAGCGGTCCATTTCAGGCAGGCTCATCACCATTCCCAAGGCACCACCACGTGGAATAATTGTCGCTTTATAAACCGGATCACATTTTGGTAGCGTCATACCCACCAGCGCGTGGCCCGCTTCGTGATAAGCCGTCATCTCTTTCTGTTCAGTCGTCATAACCATGCTACGGCGTTCAGCGCCCATCATGATCTTGTCTTTAGCCGATTCAAAATCTGCCATTGCAACAAACCGACGTCCAATACGGGCCGCAGTCAACGCGGCCTCGTTCACAAGGTTCGCCAAATCAGCACCTGAAAAGCCAGGGGAACCACGTGCAATGATCCGCAGATCAACGTCTGGGCCCAATGGCGTCTTGCGTGCGTGAACACCCAAGATTTTCTCGCGGCCTTTGATGTCTGGATTACCAACAGTAACCTGACGGTCAAAACGACCTGGGCGCAGCAGCGCTGGGTCCAAAACGTCCTTACGGTTTGTAGCCGCGATGATGATTACACCTTCGTTTGCTTCAAAGCCGTCCATCTCAACCAACAATTGGTTCAATGTCTGTTCGCGTTCGTCGTTACCACCGCCGTAACCTGCACCACGGGACCGACCAACAGCATCAATCTCATCGATAAATACGATGCACGGCGCATTCTTTTTCGCCTGTTCAAACATATCGCGCACACGGGACGCACCCACACCCACAAACATCTCAACGAAATCAGAACCAGAAATTGTAAAGAAAGGCACTCCAGCTTCGCCAGCGATGGCACGTGCCAAAAGCGTTTTGCCTGTGCCAGGAGGGCCTTCAAGCAAAGCACCTTTAGGAATTTTACCGCCAAGACGTGAGAACTTCTGCGGATTGCGCAAGAATTCAACGATCTCCTCCAGCTCTTCCTTGGCTTCGTCGATACCAGCCACGTCATCAAACGTCACGCGACCTTCTTTTTCAGTTAGCATCTTAGCCTTTGATTTACCAAAGCCCATCGCCCCACCTTTGCCGCCACCCTGCATTCGGTTCATGAAGAATATCCAAACACCGATCAGCAATAGGACAGGCAAGATTGTCATAAGAAACGCTTGGAAGCCTGATTGTTGCTGCTGTTCAGCGCGAACTGGCACTTTGTTGGCCAACAACATTTCGGTCACTTTAGCATCACCAGGTATAATACTGATGAAATCTTCGGATCCCTTACGGAAGCGAACCTGTTCGCCGTCGAGCGTCACGTTACTAACAGCGCCGTTTTCGACATCCGTCACAAATTCAGAATAGCTAACGTCGCGGCCCTGCACGTTGTTGCCCGCCCCACTAAACAGGTTGAACAATGCGAGAACCAAGAGGAACAGAACCACCCAAAAGGCGATGTTACGTGCATTTCCCAAGGAAATTTCTCCTAAATACCAGTGCGCAAACCAAATCGTCGCGCTTTTCTATAAGATAGAGATCAATTGCGCAGGTTCAATGCGATAAAAGTGTCGCAAAGAAGGTATCTGATCCCTGTATCAATTCAGCATGCCAATTCATGTTCTGATCACCGGCCGGAAACGCAACCAATTCATCGCCACACCAGACCGCTGGTAACGACAGTACAGCTTCCCTAGGCAACCCAAGTTCACGCCATGTATCCGATTTTCTAATTCCTGTCTCGCCAAGGGGACGCACTTTAAGTTCAGGATCGTCTTCAGGCCCTGTCAAACACCACCGTTCGTCCCAATGATCACCAATCTCACAAACTTCCTCACGCACAGCGTTCAATTCTCGAAACACATAAATATGGGTCTTCTTGCAAGAAACCTGACACCCATCCAATGTCGCCGAAGTTCCTTTTTTTATGGCCTTTTGAGCCTGAAAAACAGCGTTACGGCGCGGCGCATACTCAGAATTATTCATCCACATAATGGCGCGAACCAGTAACCGACGTGCAATCTCAACTGGAAGCGTTCGGTAGATTTTAAGGTCAATTTCAACCAAACCATATGCGATCACACATGCCTCTTTGGCCGCCAAAAATGTATGCCAATCAAGGGCGCTACGTGCGTCACCCATGTTGCCAGCGACGTCAGAAAGGCTTTGAACAGTGATCCCTAGTGGTGCCAAAACCTCAAGTGCATCGCGCATTCGAATGCGTTCAAAGTCACGATTTTCGTTGCTTGGATCGTCAGCCCAAGAAAGATTTTTTTGACGCAGATAATTTCGTAATGTTTCACGGTTTTCCCCTAAAAGGGGTCTTATCCAATTTATTCCGTTGGCAGGACGTCGTGGGGTCATCGCAGCCAGCCCATCAACGCCAGCCCCGCGCGCCAATCGCATCAAAACTGTTTCAGCTTGGTCATTCGCAGTATGGCCCAAAGCAATATTTGAAATATCGTTGCTTTGGGCCCACGCCGTGATCAACTCATAGCGTGCGACCCGCGCACTGCCTTGCAGGTTGCCCGCACCATCCCAGTTGGACCAATATTCGACGTGGTGCGCCACACCTAATGTACTGCAGAGGTCAGTGACCAACTTGATTTCTGCCTGCGCCCCGTCACGCAGACCATGATCCACGGAAATTGCATGTAACTCGACGTCATGCGTGTGAGCAAACGATGCCATCAGCACCAGCAGCGCCATTGAATCGCCACCACCAGAAACCGCTACACCAACCTTTGAAGGTGGATGCGGCAAAAACTGTGCTTCGATCGCACCGATTAGATCAGTTTCGGTCATAAGATCAGTGCCACTTTGGGCTCAAGAGCATCCAATGTTACGCATTTGCGAATTCGCCTGCAGCACAGCATCGGTATTTGGAAACCTTGAAGACACTTCGCCAAGAGTCACACAGGCTTCTTGGGTTTGTCCTAGTCGTCCAAGGGCAGTCCCCAGTTTCAGAAGTGCAACTGGCGCATCAGCTCCGTTTTGGTCTGCACTGAACGCATCTAAATACGCACGTGCCGCGGTACGGATATCACCCTGATTCTCAAGTGCCTCACCGCGATGAAGATCGGCCTTAACGCTTAACGGGCCACCTGGATAGGTCTGATTGAAGGTCGCAAACTGTTCTTCAGCGGCGCGAAAATCACCGGAAGCGAGCACCTCCGAGGCCCGTTCGAAATCTGCTGCCTCTTGGGTTGCCAATTGACCATTGATGTCCGGCGCTATTGGGAAAATAGCTGGCGTTGCGACTTGTGTTTCCCCACCCAAAGTAGAGGTTTCACCTAGGCTGCCAATGTCGCCACCTTCCAACTCCACCAAACGGAATTCCAGATCTCCAATACGGTTCGTCCCGTCAGCCACAACGCGACCAATGCGAAACTCCAGCTCTTCAGTCTTACCAGTTAAACGTTGTAATTCGCTTTCGATCCCTTCGACACGATCCAGCAACGTACCAACGCCAGTGCCACCTTGGGCAGTGCCTGTGGTTGACAGCTCACGCCGTAGTTTCTGGATTTCAACATTCAGCACCGTCAATTCCTGACGGACATCAGCCAAAGTTTGGTCGTCCTGTGCTGCGGCCCCTAGGGGCCACAACGCACAACAAATCACAACACTTAAGACGTATTTCATTTGTTTTTACCCTGTCAGGCCGCCAGCCAATACTGTGACTGCACGACGGTTCTTTGAATAACATGCTTCTTCACTGCATACCTCGATTGGGCGTTCCTTGCCATAGCTGACAATCTGCATCCGTGATGATGGAACACCCTTTGAAAGCAGGTAGCTTCGCGCAGCGTCAGCGCGACGATTGCCCAGTGCGATATTATATTCTCGTGTGCCCTGCTCGTCCGCATGACCTTCAACGATAGCTGTGTAATCTGAATTGGTTAACAACCATGTTGCCTGACCATCCAGTGTGGTGCGCCCTGATGTAGTCAACGATGATTGGTCGACTTCAAACAATACACGATCACCTACAGCCTGCTGGAAATACGCTGTCGAGGATGGGTCAGACGCGCTGCCTGCCACAATACCTGTATTTGCTCCCGCCGCATTTGGATCAAAGGCATCCGTCCCGCCGCCCGCTCCAAATCGGTTCGCATTTGTACATGCTGCCGTGGACAGCGCGGCCGCCAAAAGTACCATTTTTGTTGTTATTTTCATCTGCTTCGCCTCGTTTTAGGTCTAACTATTTTTTATGTTGCTTATCACGATTGCGGCAGGCTGTCATCGCACGCCACATTTCAGTTTGTTTCGAATTATTTCTGCAAGGGCGACCATGACGGATCAGACCCACCCTCTGGGGTGCGTACAGGGCGCAAATTTCGGCCCGTAATGTCGACTGAATAAAGGCTGGAACGGCCAGCGGCCCCTTGGGTCTCGCGGTGGAACATGATCACGCGGCCATTCGGCGACCATGTTGGGCCTTCGTCTAGGAACGAGGCTGTCAAAAGACGTTCCTCGCTGCCGTCAACACGCATCACACCGATATGGAACCGACCCTTTGATTGCTTGGTAAACGCGATCAGATCGCCGCGTGGGGACCACACCGGCGTGCCATAGCGACCTTGGCCAAATGAAATGCGCTTTGGTTCACCGCCGCCCGACGGCATGATGTAAAGCTGCTGTGTGCCAGAACGGTCACTTTCAAAAACGATACTATTACCATCGGGGCTATAGCTGGGTGCCGTCTCAATCGACGGTGCGCTGGTCAAACGGGTTGCACGCCCTGAAGACACGTCCATTGTGTAAATGTCGGTGTTGCTGCCTGTGGCTTGTGAATACACAACAGTTTGCCCGTTTGGCGCAAAACGCGGCGCAAAGCTCATTGAACCTTGGCCGCTTTCCAATACGCGGCGCTGCACATTGCCCACATCCAGAACATAGATGCGCGGGAACCCTGTCTCATAGGACGTGTAAAGCACACGATCACCCGTGGGGCTGAAACGCGGGGCGAAAACCAGCGAACGACTGTCCGTCAGGTACTTTACGCCAGCGCCATCATAATCCATCACAGCAAGGCGCTTTTTGCGATCAATCTTTGGACCCGTTTCAGAAACGAAGACCACGCGACTGTCGAAATACCCGCTTTCGCCAGTGATCCGGCTATAGACCGCGTCCGCAACCTTGTGCGCCATCCGGCGCCAGCCTTCGACGGTCCCTTGGAATTGCAGGCCACTGCCTAGTTCGGCACCTGAAAAAATATCGTATAGTCGGAATTTGACGGTCAGATTGTTGCCCGCAACATTCACGGCACCAACCACCAAAGCTTGTGCGTTGATCGCTTTCCAATCAGCATATTGAATAGGTGCGCCAAAATCAGACACGCTGCTGATGAATGCACTTGAGGGGATCTGACGAAACAATCCAGTGCCCTGCAAATCAGCAGCAACAACGCTGGCCAGTTGTGCGCCCATTTCAGCACTGTTGCCATTTTCCGGCACAAAGCTGGGCGTGGCAAACGGCAGAGGTTCAATCACACCTTCGGTGATTTCGATGCGCAGAGGCCCTTGTTGGGCAAGCGTCAGTGTTGCTGTCATCATCAACGCTATAAGTGCGGTAAAAATTCGAACCATCATTTGATGCGCATCCTTTCGGGATTGAACGTCATTTCAATGTCTTTCCATTGCTCATATTTGTCGCTGGGTAATTGGAAACCAGGGGCTCCGCAGCGGATTATCGCTCGTCTTGCCGTTTCAAACGCCTGTTTTACAGAGGCTGTCGTGCCGCCATCATTGCCGATTTGGCGGATCGAAGAGATGACGGGCTTACCATCTTGTGACAACGATACGGCCACAACGACGGTGGTCTCTAAGGCCACGCTTGAAAGCGATCCTACATTCCAACATTTCTGAACGGCAACGCGCAACGCGTCTTTCTCACCAGATGTCAGCGGAGGACCACTGGGGGCACTGGGCGTTTCAGTCGCTTGCCCCAATGCCTCGGCCAACGCGTCATGCACAGCCGAAGATGTATCAGCGCGTTCCGCCTGCGGTGTTGGCGTTTCAGCCTCTGCCGCCTGAACTTCCGGGCGTGCTGGTCGCCGCGCAGGTGGACGCATAGATGTTTCCGGTGCTGCGGCAGGCTGTTCAGCTTCGGTTACTATTTCAGATGCTGCTTCTTCAGGTGCTGTTGCATCTCGGGGTTCTGCTACCGTCTCACTCGTATCTGCCTGCTCAACGGCGTCTTGTTGCACAGGATCAGGACGCGCCTCCGGTTCGGGTACTGCAACAGGTTCTGGCGCAATGCGATCAGAGGGGCGTGGTACGGGTCGGTCACTTGTTTGTGGCGCAACGACCGCAATGTCGGGTTCGGGCCTGGGTAGGACCGGCGCTTCGTCAGACACTTCAGCCTCAGGCAGCGGAGCCAAATCCGTCACATCCGGCGCATCATCTGCGGATGGTGCAGAGACGACATCAGGCGTCTCTTGGACAGGCGTCGTGTCTGGTTGCGGCACGTCAACAGCTTCGGTCTCGATAACAGGCTGGGCGGGTTGGGCAACTTCAGTTGTAGAGGCTGGCGCATCTTGGGCTGCAAGCAACGCGGCAAACGCCTCTCCCGAAATGACAGAGACTTCTGTGGCTTCAATCGGCAGTTGTTCCGCACGAAAAATGCCGCCAAACATCAACCACCCGATCAATGCCGCGTGGCCAGTCGCCG
>TARA_B110000908_G_scaffold94871_1_pt1 | contig 14616 bp, 15 predicted proteins | sample TARA_B110000908 | Tara Oceans TARA_B110000908 (sample SAMEA4398067) | marine metagenome | biome: Polar Biome; feature: [DCM] deep chlorophyll maximum layer (ENVO:01000326); material: water (ENVO:00002006), including particulate matter (ENVO:01000060) such as... | depth 36 m
ATGGGTTACCGCGTAGTCGTAGTCGGAGCCACAGGTAATGTGGGCCGCGAAATGTTAAACATTCTGGACGAACGTCAGTTCCCGGTGGACGAGCTTGCCGTTTTGGCATCCCGCCGTTCTTTGGGTACGGACGTTTCATTCGGTGATAAAACATTGAAGACGAAGGACCTTGATACGTTTGACTTCACGGGCTGGGATATTGCCCTGTTCGCCGTCGGTTCTGACGCGACCAAGAAGTATGCACCAATTGCTGCCAAAACAGGCTGCATCGTCATCGATAACTCGTCTTTGTATCGCTATGATCCAGACGTTCCACTCGTTGTTCCAGAAGTGAACCCCGAGGCAGTTCTAGATTACCACAAGAAGAACATCATCGCGAACCCCAACTGCTCAACCGCGCAAATGGTTGTGGCGTTGAAGCCGTTGCATGACCGTGCGAAAATCAAGCGCGTTGTTGTGTCGACTTACCAGTCTGTGTCCGGTGCGGGCAAAGAGGGTGCGGACGAGCTGTGGGATCAAACAAAGTCGATCTATAATCCCACGTCCGAAGTGCCGCCAAAGATGTTCACCAAGCAGATCGCCTTTAACGTGATTCCGCACATCGACGTGTTCATGGAAGACGGCACCACTAAAGAAGAGTGGAAGATGGTCGCGGAAACGAAAAAAATCATCGACAAATCGATCAAGATCACTGCGACCTGTGTGCGTGTACCTGTGTTCGTCGGCCACTCAGAAGCGATCAATATCGAATTCGAAGAGTTTTTGGACGAAGATGAAGCCCGCGATATCCTGCGTGAAGCACCGGGTGTCATGGTCATCGATAAACGTGAAGACGGTGGCTATGTCACACCCGTTGAATGCGTTGGCGACTATGCCACGTTCATCAGCCGCATCCGTCAGGACAGCACGATCGACAACGGTTTGAACCTTTGGTGCGTGTCGGACAATTTGCGCAAGGGTGCGGCATTGAACGCGGTCCAAATCGCAGAAACGCTGGGCACTCGGGTTTTGAAAAAAGGCTGATATCCGCCGAAAGTTTGAACATTCAAAGGGGTGCCTCGAGGTGCCCCTTTTTCTTTTGGGTAAGGCCGTGCAGATTGTGCGAAATAGTTATGATCAAAGGTATTTACCGAATATGCGCGTCATCGCCCTTCTGCTAGCCGTTTCCCCCTCGTTCGTTTTCGCCGATACTATCGTCGCGCGGATCGCACCAACGAATGTTACTGTCTTCACGCAGGGTGCTGAGGTCACGCGCAAAGGGGAAATCACCCTACCAGCAGGTATCCATGATATTCTGATCCCAGATATGCGGCCCACGCGCGGTGGGCTGCAGACGCCAGAAATCACTTTACCTGGCGCAACTTTGATCTCGGAAAAGTGGCAGGATAGAAACCCGACGCCACAGACTGAACCCGATACTGCAGAATTCAAGGCAGCCAAGACTGCGCTGAACAACGCCCGAGATGCCGTAACTACAGTGAACGACGAGATCGCAGCGAACCTATTGGCCAAATCTGCGGCAAGCGCCCAGATCGAATTTCTAAAATCATTGGCGACCAGTGACACTTTACCAGATGGCATCGATACTTTGCGCGATCTGTCCCAGATGATATCCGAAGAGACATTAAAGGCGCATAAGGCCATTCAACAAGCCGACATCTTAGCGCGAAATTTGGCCAAAGACCTGCCTGATCTGCAAGGCGCGGTCGCTGCAGCGCAACGTGCAGTCGACACCTTATTGCCACCGTCCCAAGACTTCGCCCAACTAACCCTTACGGTGTCTGTACCTGAGGCGACAATCAGCGAACTAAGCATAACCTACCTGACAAGTGATGCTGGATGGCGGCCTGTCTATGATCTACGCCTGACAACTGGTGACACCCCCAAATTGGTTGTTGAACGCGGCGCACTTGTTGCGCAAAATTCAGGCGAGCGTTGGAAAAACGTAACCCTGACATTGTCGACTGTGGGGCTAGGCGATCAACCTGAACCAAACCAAATCCGCCCCCAACGCCTACGGATCTCAGAACCAAGACCAATCGCAGACCTGTCCCTTGCAGCGAGCCCCCAAGCAGAAACTGCCCGCGTTAGTTCACTTGAAATGCAGGAACCCATTTTAATTGAAAAGGCCAGCATGGCCACCGCAGACCTATCTGGCATCGCAGCGCAATACAGCTTTGATTACCCGATGTCTGTCGACACTGGTGCCGACTTTAATCGCGTCACGCTTGGTTCTCTTGATTTCGAAGCTGAGATTGAGGCCCGTGCGATACCATTCTACAATGAAACCGCCTTTCGAATGGTGTCATTTACAAACACCAGCGGCGAACGGTTGTTACCTGCAAGTGCCAACCTTTATGTTGATGGTCGCCTGATTGCAGACACCCAAATCCAACAAATCGTACCCGGTGCTGAAACTGAAATCGGCTTTGGCCCAATCCATGGCCTGCGGCTGACCCGCACCATTTTGAACCGAAACGAAGGGGATTGGGGCATCATCTTGCGCTCTAACGAAAACACCGAAACCGTACGCATCGGCGTTGAAAACATAACAGATAAGGCGTGGGCCGTCACATTGTTGGACCGTGTTCCATTTACAGAGCAAGAGGATTTAACCATCGATTGGTCCGCAACACCGCGTCCGACAACAATAGGCTACAAGGATCAGCGCGGCGTTTTGCATTGGAATCTAGATGTAAAAGCGGGGGAAATCCAGTCGGTCAAACTGGATACGACTATCACATGGCCTGACGGCATGGTCCTAAGATAGATTTGAGATAAATCGTCTGCTCACAAGTGTTGCAATGTATCGACGATATGCGATCTTTATCGCATATCGAAGGTGTACAAAAATGACTCAAACATTGAAATTACTAATTCACCGGCTCAGCATCATTTTCGGTGGTAACCTGCGTCCACCAAACACGGTATCGTCGCACGTTACCAAAGAAGAAATTCTACAAATATTTGTTAAGGAATTACCTGAACCAAGCCCAAAGCGCGATGCTTGGCAAAACGCTTAGACTTTTTGGAACTCGTGGGCTTTCGGATTGTAACACTCCAACCCACCATCACCAATATCCATCCATAAGCCGTGCATAGATAGCAGACCCTGATCGACGCGATCTTTGATGAATGGAAATGTCATCAAGTTATCAAGCGACGTCAAAACAGAGTGTTTTTCGAGCTGTCGCGCTTGAACTTCAGGGTCAGTCTCGTCCGCGACCAACTCGTATTTCGGGCGTAAAATATCCATCCAACGGCCAACAAAACTTGCCTGCTCTTCCAATTCAGGGGCATTGCCTTGACACATGTCGATACAACCCTGAACGCCACCACAATTCGAATGTCCTAGCACAATCAAATGGGTCACGTTCAAAGCAGTTACTGCGTACTCTACCGCGGCGCTGGTTCCGTGGTGAGCGCCGTCTGGCTTAAACGGCGGCACAAGGTTTGCGATATTACGGTGAATAAAAAACTCCCCCTGATCTGCCCCAAAAATTGACGTCACATGGACGCGACTATCGCAGCACGAAATAACCATAGCACGCGGACGCTGCCCCTCGGAAGCAAGGCGGCGGTACCACGCTTGGTTTTCCGCATAGCTGGTCGCTTTCCAACCATGATAGCGTTGCAGCAGATATGTGGGCAAAGGTTTCGCGTGATCCATTGTCTCATCCAAATTTTCAAAAGAACTGTCAGGATAGATAGACTGAATTCACCTCGAATTCGAGAGAAAAGAACAAGCCGCAATAACTATTTAGGAACGCTCTTGCATCAAAAGTAAGTCAGCCGTGGGGGCATGTTTAAGGGTGAAAGAAATGAAGCACGTAACACTGATAAACCCGACAGAGACGGTGAATGTCGATCAAGACAGATTAAGCGCTCTTTATACGCAATTGGGTGAGGCCAGCGCAGAGGACGTTGTATGTCGCGCAATGGAAGAATTGGCATTGCGCCTTTCCCATTGCGATCGTTTGTTTCGCACATCAGAGCGGAACGAATTGCGCAAAAGCGTTAGATCACTTATCGCGATTGCGGACCAAATAGGGATGTCAGCCGTCTCAACTGTCGCAGGCCACGTAACCGATTGTATTGATCAGGAAAACAACATTGCTTTGGCCGCAACATTAGGTCGTTTGATTCGGATTGGAGAGGTATCGCTGACCGCAATATGGGACTTGCAAGACATCACGATCTGAACCTACTTGCGGATGTAGTTGCAAGCGTTAGGCTATAGGAAAACTGACCTTCGAAAGGTGCCCTAATGTCCGTTCGTTTTGCAAATGCAACTCCCGATTCCATTCCCGTTCATGTCATTGATGAAAAAGGTCTTAAACATTGGGCAGATCAGCAATCGCCGATGACAAAGGCGTGGGTCGAAGCGAATGGGTTTCTCGGAACATTGCACCAAGCCCTTGTTGTTCCGGCGCAAGATGGCAGTCCACTTATGGCCCTTGCTGGATATGGCAATACTGCATCACGCAAGCGTGGGCGCTTTCACCTTGCAGGAGCCGCAGCTAAGTTCCCTAAGTGCGTGTATCATATTGCTTCTGGCATTGCGGACGAACATCTGGCTCAAGAAGCCCTTGGCTGGTTGCTACAATCTTATCGATTTAGTCGCTATAAGTCCGCGCCTCAAATGGCTGCGCAACTGGTGGTGCCTGATGGCGTAGACGCAGTCGAAATTACTGCTTTGGCCGTCGGTGAAATGTTGACACGGGATTTAATAAACACACCCGCCTCAGACATGGGCCCACCTCAATTGGAGCAAGCTGCGCGTGATCTGGCTGATAAATTTGGTGCATCAATAGATGTAGTTGTTGGCGAAGACTTGTTGACCCAGAATTTCCCCATGATCCACACTGTTGGACGCGCCGCAGACCGCGCGCCCCGTTTGATCGATATGCGGTGGGGTAGCAACGGACCAACTTTGACGTTGGTTGGTAAAGGTGTTTGTTTTGATACTGGAGGCTTGAACATCAAACCCGGCGCCTCGATGGGATTAATGAAAAAGGACATGGGCGGATCTGCAGCTGTTTTGGGATTGGCCCACATGATCATGGCCACCAATCAAAATATCCGATTACGCGTCCTTATTCCGGCTGTTGAAAATTCAATCTCAGCAAACGCGTTTAGACCTCAAGATATTTTGACGTCACGAAAGGGCCTTACGGTTGAGATAAACAATACCGACGCCGAAGGGCGATTAGTGCTCGCTGACGCGCTGGCGCTTGCCGATGAGGAAAAGCCGGACCTGATCATTTCAATGGCAACATTAACTGGTGCAGCGCGTGTGGCCGTTGGGCCCGATTTGGCACCGTATTTTACGGACGATTCTCAACTTTCAAATGCTCTTGAAGCGGCCGCTGAAACACATGCGGACCCCGTTTGGCGTTTGCCATTCCATGATGCCTATGAGGCCATGATCGAACCCGAAATTGCTGATCTGGACAATGCGCCAAAAGGCGGATTTGCAGGATGCATTACGGCGGCACTTTTCCTGCGCCGATTTGTGACCGATACCCCACGCTATATGCATTTCGATATTTATGGTTGGCAGCCGAATGCAGCGCCAGCGCGGGCAAAAGGTGGTGTAGGTCAAGCAACCCGTGCATTGTTTGAAGCCCTTAAGACCGCATTGTAATATGACGGACCCGCGCAGCACGCCCAATCCTGATCTGATCACCGAACAAACCCACGCAAGGGTTTGCGTGCCGCTAGCAAACCTGAACCGCTTTTCGGGTGAAAAGCGCGACAGACAGGTCTTAATGGGGGAACGTGTAACTATTCTTAGTCGAACAGATGCACATTGCTACGTCATCACCGAAAAGGACGGTTATGTCGGCTACCTTGATCACATAACCTTAGGTGCTGATCACGCAGTGACACACCGCATAAACGGTCTTGCCAGCCATATCTACACTGACCCAGATATGAAATCTCCCGACCTTATGGCGCTTAGCAACGGGTGTTTGGTCAATGTAACAGAACAACCCACCAAATTTGCAAAGACCAAACAGGGATACATTCCAGCCCAACACCTCTGCCCTATTGATCAGAACGATGACGATTTTGTCGAAGTCGCCAAGCTTTTCTTAGGAACACCATACCTATGGGGCGGCAATTCAAACACCGGGATCGATTGTTCAGGCTTGGTTCAGGCGTCGCTAACCGCATGTGGAATTCCATGCCGCGGTGACAGTGATCAACAAGAGGCGCAACTGGGCCATCTTCTTGAACCCAACGCGACCATTCGAAAAGGTGATCTGATGTTCTGGAAGGGCCACATCGCCATAGCGGCTGATACCGAAACCCTTATCCACGCCAATGCATTTCACATGGCCTGTGTGTATGAGCCAATCAATGAGGCAGTCGCGCGGATTGCAGCCCAAGGCGATGGGAACGTTACCGCGCACAAAAGACTTTGAATTAGTCGACTGACTTGATCAGTTTGCGTTCCAATACGCGCAGCACTACCTTCAGGTCATGCCCACGGCATAGTACCTGACCGTTCATGCTTACGACAGCATACATCCCCTGTTTGTCACGCAACTTTGGGCGTTTCTCAATTCGGTACATTGGATTTTCCGCTGTGCGTCGGAAAATCGAAAAAACAGCAACCTCGCGTAAACACGAAATCCCATAGTCGCGCCATTCACCAGCTGCGACCATACGACCGTACAGTGAAAGAATTGGGGCCAATTCAGTACGCTGAAAGGCTACCTGAAGGCTGGGCATTTCACGCAAATTCGAAGATGTGTTTGGTTGGATGGCCATAAATTACACTTGCGCTCTTTTATAAACAAATCAAGGCTCAGGGCAGAGCAATATTATCGTGACTTGAATATGTTACAGAATATGCGCAAGTTGGCGTAAACGGAAACATAAAAGGGGGCCTGACAATGACACCGCAAGACCGGGCAGAGAAATGCGCAGCCCTTATGTTTTCGCAAGATGCTGCAAGTCAAGGATTGGGCATCGCAATTGAAGAAATCGGCGAGGGACATTCAAAATTATCAATGTCTGTTGGGTCGACCATGTTGAATGGTCACGGTATTTGTCATGGTGGTTACATCTTCACCCTCGCCGACAGCGCGTTTGCATTCGCGTGTAACACCTACAATCAACTGACTGTCGCGCAGCAAAACCAGATTACTTACGTAGAAGCTGGAAAACTAGGTGAACGCCTAATAGCTACGGCATCCGAGGTATCAAAAACGGGAAGATCAGGTATCTATGATGTAATTGTGACGGGCGAAAACAAGCGTACGATTGCGTTGTTCCGCGGTCTATCACGCACAATCAAAGGCCAGCATTACCCAGAACCAAGCATCCAAAACGGAGTCTACTGATGAAAGATTTAACGCCCCCGAAGTCATCCCTAGACCCTATCGAAATTGCCAGCCGCGATGAAATTGAGGCGCTGCAATTAGAGCGCCTAAAGTGGTCCTTGCGCCACGCCTATGACAATGTACCGTTTTACAAAACGTCATTTGACGCGGCTGGAATACACCCCGACGATTTAAAACTCCTTAGCGATCTTTCGAAATTTCCATTCACCGTAAAAACAGATCTTCGTGCAAATTATCCGTTTGGGATGTTTGCGGTTCCTCGCGATCAACTTGCTCGTATTCATGCGTCATCCGGCACCACGGGTCAGCCAACTGTTGTCGGCTACACCCAAAATGATTTGGACATCTGGGGGTCTGTTGTCGCGCGATCATTACGTGCATCAGGTTTGAAACGCGGCGACATGTTGCACAATGCTTATGGCTACGGCTTGTTCACTGGGGGCTTGGGCATCCATTTAGGTGCTGATGCATTGGGACTAAGCACTGTGCCGATTTCAGGTGGAATGACTCCACGACAAGTTCGCCTTATCAACGATTTCCAACCCAATGGCATCACCGTTACACCGTCTTATGCCCTTTCAATTCTAGATGAATTCATGGCCCAAGGGCTTGACCCACGCGACTGTTCTTTGGACGTTGGTATCTTTGGTGCAGAACCTTGGACCAACGCAATGCGCCATGAGATAGAGCAGGCCTTTGATATGCACGCGGTTGATATCTACGGGCTTAGCGAAATCATGGGCCCCGGTGTTGCGAATGAGTGTGTCGAAACCAAAGATGGTTTGCACATTTGGGAGGATCATTTCTTTCCCGAAATCATCAACCCCGAAACGGGTGAAGTTGTTGCTGATGGTGAACAAGGTGAATTGGTTTTCACATCCCTTACAAAAGAAGCATTTCCGATTATCCGCTACCGCACGCGCGATCTTACGCGATTGCTTTCTGGAACCGCACGCAGCATGCGACGGATGGAAAAGGTCACAGGGCGTTCTGATGATATGATCATCTTGCGTGGCGTAAACGTATTTCCGACGCAGGTAGAAGAGGCGATTTTGGCGTGCCCAGGCCTTGCGCCCCATTTCCAGATCGAATTGTCCCGGCCCGGCCGCATGGATCAAATGCAAGTTTTGACCGAGGCATCCGACAGTTCGATGGGAGCTGAGGAACGCGCCAATGCAGGACGCACTTTGGCTGCTGCAATCAAACAATCCGTTGGCATTAGCGTTAAGATCGACGTCAAAGACGTCGGCGGCATTGCACGTTCCGAGGGCAAGGCGGTCCGCATCGTGGACAACCGCCCGAAGTCCTAGGCACCTTAACCCGACAGGAACGTTTCACAACGCCAAGCACGAGCATAAACTCTTTGGCCGTACCTTTAGTTAGACGTAAAGTATCCAAGGCGTTGCATTCATCGTTACAAACACTAGATTAGAATCATTCTAAGAAAGTTTCAGCATGCGTTTTTCTCTATCCCGCAAACGGTTCAAAGACCTGAGTGAACAAGAAATCCTCGCGCTTGCTATCTCATCCGAAGAGGATGACGCACGCATTTATCGTGGGTACGCAGAACATCTTCGCAACGACTATCCAAGCAGTTCAACCATATTTGATGAGATGGCGGCAGAAGAAGACGGTCACAGACAAAAATTGATTGACCTGCATCAAGAACGGTTTGGTCAAGTCATACCTTTGATCCGGCGAGAACATGTCTCAGGATTCTACGCCCGTCGCCCTGTCTGGCTGGTCGAAAACCTTGCGTTGGAAACCATACGTTCCGAGGCACATGCGATGGAAAGTGAAGCTGCACGGTTCTACCATGCTGCCGCGGCAAGAACGCCTGACGCAAAGACCCGCAAGTTGCTGGGTGATTTGGCGGCTGCCGAGGCTGGCCACCAAGCGACCGCGACACAGCTTGAAGCCAAGTACCTTAATGATGACAGTCGGTCCAGCGAAGATGAAACCGCGAAACGAAAGTTCTTGCTTACTTGGATTCAACCCGGTTTGGCGGGCCTTATGGACGGTTCAGTCAGCACTCTTGCACCGATTTTTGCAACCGCCTTTGCAACCCAAGACACGTGGACGACGTTCCTTGTTGGTGTTGCAGCATCTGTTGGCGCCGGCATTTCGATGGGGTTCACCGAAGCCGCATCAGATGACGGAGAACTATCGGGGCGTGGATCACCCTTCAAGCGCGGAATAGCGTCGGGCGTGATGACAACACTTGGCGGTTTGGGGCATGCACTACCGTACCTGATTACTGATTTTTGGACCGCCACTATAATCGCATTCGTTGTCGTCTTTATTGAACTTTGGGCAATCGCTTGGATCCAAAACAGATACATGAACACTCCGTTTTTCCGTGCAGCATTTCAGGTTGTCCTTGGTGGCGCACTTGTGTTTGGCGCGGGCGTCTTGATCGGCAGCGGCTGACCTTGCAGGGGGGGGCTTAGACAGGCTATCCCTAACGCATGATTGCCATATTTTTAAAGACGTTGCCTTTCTTTGCGATTATCGCACTTGGATACGCGGCAGGCCGGACACGTTTCTTCAATGAAGAAGCGACAGCCTATCTGACCAAGTTCGTATTTTTCTTTGCACTTTCTGCAATGATTTTCCGCTTTGCAGCCAACCTTGAATTGGCCGAGGTTTGGGACATACGGCTAATCGCTGCATATCTTTGGGGCACAGCATTTGTCTACGGGATCGCGACAATCGTTGGCTTCATGCGGCGCTTGGATGTCGCGACAACCGCGATTGAAGCCCAATGCGCTGTCATCGGGAACATCGGATTTTTAGGCCTTCCCATGCTGACCTTACTATTTGGCGAGGCAGCAATTGGGCCGATCATGATGATGCTTGCTGTAGACCTGATCATCTTTTCGTCCCTTGTGGTTATCCTTGTCACAGGATCACAGGATGGCCAAATGTCCGCGCGTATTTTCAAGACTGTCGGAATGGGATTGATAAAAAACCCGATGATCGTTGCCATGTCATTAGGGTTGTTTTGGTCAGGGTTTAATCTACCTATACCTGTTCCAGTTAACGAGTTCCTCGCGATCCTTGGCGGCGCTGCAACACCTGGTGCACTGTTTGCTATCGGTGCATCACTTGCGTCCAAGTCAGCCGAACGGATCGAGGTAGCCGGCTGGCTTACCTTTTGCAAACTCGTGCTGCACCCAGCCTTTGTGGCATTTGGTGCGATCTATCTTTTCTCAGTTGAACCCTTCAGCGCGATGGTCCTAATCGCAGCCGCATCCCTACCTGTCGCAGGCAATGTCTACATGCTTGCGCAACACTATGGCGTGGCCCCACAACGCGTGTCCGCCGCCATTCTTGTTTCAACAACCCTAAGTATCATCACAGTCAGTATTGTGATTGCTTGGGTTTCCATCGCCTAATTTCGTTGTGCCAAAAATACGCTCGGACTTTACCAATACGCTGCAACCCGCTAGCGAGGTACGCAACACCCGTAAGGAGAGATTGATGAAAACCGTTTCCGAAAATGCCTGTTTTGGCGGAACCCAAGGCGTCTATCGCCATACGTCCAAATCATGTGCATGCGACATGACCTTTGGTTTATTTCTACCACAGGAAGCGAAAGACGGCCCTGTACCAATTCTTTGGTATTTGTCGGGCCTGACCTGCACCCACGAAAACGCAATGGTCAAAGCTGGGGCGCAGGTTTGGGCCGCAGAACATGGAATTGCATTGATTTTCCCAGACACCTCCCCGCGCGGTGAAAGTGTTGCAGATGATGAAAGCTATGACTTGGGTCAAGGTGCCGGCTTTTACGTCGATGCTACTCAAGAGCCGTGGAACGCTAATTTCCAGATGTGGAGCTATATCACCGAAGAACTCCCAGCACTTATTGCTGAAAATTTCAGCATCGATATGGATCGTCAATCCATCACTGGCCACTCGATGGGTGGGCATGGTGCACTGACAATGGCAATGGCTTCGCCCGATCGTTTCCGTTCGGTTTCGGCCTTTGCACCGATCTGCAATCCAACATCAGCGGACTGGGGCCGCAAACAACTAAGCGCCTATCTGGGCGACGACGAGGCAACATGGGCCAAGCACGATGCGACCCTAATGATGGAAAAGGTGGGCTTCGAAGGTCCCATATTGATCGATACAGGCACCACCGATCAGTTCATCGACTTGTTGAAACCCGAAGCGCTATCAGCCGCGATTGCCGCCAAACGCCAACAGGCTACGGTGCGCTTACAGCCGGGATACGACCACAGCTATTTCTTTGTCTCGACGTTCATGGAAGACCACATCGCCTTCCATGCTGACGCCTTATATGCGGATTAAACCATGAGCCACTATGACCTAATTATCATCGGTTCAGGCCCGTCTGGCCGTTCCGCAGCAATCCAAGCTGGCAAGCTCAAGCGCCGCGTCTTGGTTATTGATCGCAAAGACCGTCTTGGCGGCGTTTCCGTCCATACGGGCACGATCCCATCAAAGACCCTGCGCGAAACCGTGTTAAACCTATCTGGTTGGCGCGAGCGCAGTTTTTATGGTCGCTCCTACCGCGTGAAACAGGAAATTAAAGCAGATGACCTAAAGGGCCGTATGCACATGACCCTCGATCACGAGGTCGACGTGTTGGAACATCAGTTCAATCGCAACCACGTCGAAACCTTGCTTGGCTCAGCCCATTTCATTGACGCCAACACCCTTGAAGTTGAAACCGAAGCTGGTGAAACGACCAAACTGACGGCTGACAATTTCCTGATTTCGACAGGGACTAAAACCTACCGCCCAGAATACATGCCATTCAATGGAACCACCATTCTGGACAGTGACGAATTCCTTGAGATGGCCCAAATACCGCGTAGCCTAATTGTCGTTGGTGCTGGCGTGATCGGCGTCGAATATGCCACAATGTTTGCCGCCCTCGATATCAACGTCACTCTGATCGAACCGCGCGAGACCTTCCTTGATTTCATAGATACTGGCATCATCCAAGACTTCACCCATCAGATCAAAGAAAACGGCGTTGACTTGCGCCTTGGCTCTGCCATTGAAAAGGTTGAGGACGCGGGTAAACATGTCGAAGTCACCCTTGAAAACGGGCGGCATATTCGTGCTGAAATGCTGCTATTTGCTGCTGGCCGAATGGGGGCCACTGACAAACTAAAACCAGAAGCCGCTGGTTTAGAGACTGATCATCGAGGCCGGATTGAAGTTGATCGCAAAACCTATCAGACGAAAGTTCCGCACATCTATGCGGCTGGCGATGTTATCGGGCATCCATCTCTTGCATCTACCTCCGGCCAACAAGGCCGTGTTGCCGCCTGTCATGCGCTGGATACCCCTACATTGAGTGAAAGCGCGTGGTTCCCATACGGTATTTATTCGGTTCCAGAAATCTCGACCTGTGGCATGTCCGAGGAAGAGATGCAGGAACGTGAAATCCCATATGAAATCGGCGAAGCCCGGTTTCGTGAAACATCACGCGGGCAGATTATGGGACTTGAACATGGTATGCTGAAAATGTTGGTTTCCCTCAAAACCCGTCGCGTCCTTGGGGTGCAGATTGTGGGTGAGGGCGCAACTGAACTGATCCACATCGCACAGGCTGTTTTGAACTTAAAAGGCACAGTGGATTATTTTGTGCAAAACACGTTCAACTACCCCACTTTGGCCGAAGCGTATAAGATTGCCGGCCTTGATGCCTTCAACCGCATGCCAATACCGGAAGAGTTCAAAGCACCCACCAAGAAGTCAAAAAAATGAACTTGTATATCGACGCCGATGCCTGCCCCGTAAAGGCCGAAGCCGAACGAGTTGCGACCCGTCATGCATGCAAAATGTTTGTCGTCTCAAACGGCGGCTTACGTCCTTCGGCCAATCCCTTGGTGGAAACCGTGATCGTTTCTGACGGCCCGGACATCGCTGATATGTGGATCGCGGATCGATGTGGCCCTGGCGATGTTGTCGTAACTGGCGACATCCCTTTGGCCGCAAAATGTGTCGAGGCAGGTGCACGTGTTCTCAAACATAACGGCGAAGCCTTGACCCACGCCAACATTGGCAACATCCTTGCCACACGTGACCTTATGACAGACCTCCGGGCGGCCGATCCATTTCGGCAAGGCGGCGGAAAAGCGTTTTCAAAAACAGATCGCTCCCGCTTTTTAGAAGCCCTTGAACGGGAATTACGTGTAGCTGCGAAACAATAACAGGAAAACATCAATGACTATCAAAGCCGTCGTTTTCGATATTGGGAATGTTTTTATTGGCTGGCAACCAGAAGACTTCTTTGACAGCGTTATTGGCAAGGCTAGGCGCCAAGCATTTTTTGCTGCCGTGGATTTACACGGTATGAACGACAAGGTTGATGCAGGTGCGAATTTCCACGAGACCATAGGGCAAACCGCAAAAGACTACCCTGACTGGGCGGATGAAATTCAGATTTGGCATGATAGGTGGATCGAAATGGCCGCACCTTTGATCCCACATTCTGAACGTCTAATGTACGCTTTACAGGCAAATGGCATACCAGTTTTCTCCCTAACCAATTTTGGCATCCAGACCTATGATTTGGCCTCCAAAACCTATCCGTTTATGCGCAAATTTGACCGCGATTTTATCTCGGGCCACATGGGTGTGATCAAACCAGCCCCATTGATTTATCAAATGCTTGAAGATGCATCTGGCCTGTCAGGTGGTGCACTAATATTTGCGGATGATCGATCCGATAACATCGACGCCGCGGACGCGCGCGGCTGGAAGACGCATCTGTTTGAGCACCCTAAAGGTTGGGCAGATCGCCTTGTTGCCGAAGGGCTACTAACTCAAGGTGAGGCCAAATGACCTCGATCCCGTTCATTCCATTTACTGAAGGCGATGCACTGCTTGATTGGATCGGGCTGACTGACGCATTGGCCGCAGGCCACGACTTGCCGAAGGCAGAAATTGGCGACACGTTTTTGTATCGTGGTCCCGACACAATTTTAAGCCGCGCAGCATGGATTGATGGCCTAGGAATCGCGATTAAAACGGCCAGCATCTTTCCCAAAAATCCTGCCTCAAATATGCCAACAGTTAACGGGGGCGTTAATCTATATTCCGATGTGGACGGCACCTTAGAAGCCATCATAGATTTCCATTTGGTGACCAAGTGGAAAACCGCTGGCGACAGTTTGACAGCTGCCCGCCACCTTGCCCGCCCCGACAGCCAAAAAATCCTGATCGTTGGTGCAGGCACAGTTGGTCGGTCATTGCATGACGCCTACAGCGCGGCTTT
>TARA_B110000908_G_scaffold94172_1_pt1 | contig 14519 bp, 9 predicted proteins | sample TARA_B110000908 | Tara Oceans TARA_B110000908 (sample SAMEA4398067) | marine metagenome | biome: Polar Biome; feature: [DCM] deep chlorophyll maximum layer (ENVO:01000326); material: water (ENVO:00002006), including particulate matter (ENVO:01000060) such as... | depth 36 m
ACGATGCCAACGTGCGGAAAGCAGATACGGAAGGCACAGACGAGCTGCACGAAGTGTCGGTCGTTGAGAAACAGATCCGGGTTCGGTTCATACTGATAATTGCCAGCGTAGGGTCTCATGCGGGGGAACGAGACGGTAAACGATGCCTTCCAGCAGTGCTTGTAGAGGTATTCGAGATGGGACGCGAGCGCGAGAGCTTCCGTTTTCCAGTCGGCCAGACCAAACAAGGCGCCAATTCCAATCCTGCGGAAGCCACCGGCGTAGGCCCGCTCGGGGCACTCCAGGCGCCAGTCGAAATTTTTCTTCGGCCCCGCCGTGTGAAGTTGGGTGTAGGTCTCACGGTGATAGCTTTCCTGATAGACCACCAGTCCTTCAGCTCCGTGACTCACCAATTCGCCATACTGGTCGTCTTCCATGGGACCTACTTCAATGCCAATGGTCGGGATAAACCCCTTGATGGCATCAATGCAGTCCTGAAGGTATCCCTCGGATACAAACTTAGGATGTTCCCCGGCGACGAGCAGGATGTTGCGGAAACCGAGCTTATAAAGGTGCCGGGCTTCGGTGACAACCTGGTCGATGGTTAAAGTCGTGCGCAGGATCGCATTGTCGCGCGAGAACCCGCAGTAGCTGCAGTTGTTGATGCACTCGTTGGAAACATACAACGGCGCAAACATCCGCATCGTCTTGCCGTAGTGCCGGTGCGTGATCGCCCGGCTTTTCCCTGCCATACTCTCCAGTGTCTCTGCGGAAGCTGGACGTAGCAGCGCCTCGAACCGACGCATCAGTGGCGTCGGGTTCTTAATCAGGGTAGGAAATTCATCGGCAAAGCTCACCGCCGCAGTGGTCGTGCCTCGACTGGCTTTTGTCAAAGAGAAAGTGTTCTCTGAGCGATCTCGTGCGGATCTGGGGCAGGCCGTTCACGAAGAGGGAAATGTGTGATTTGATGCGCTAATTCTGAGCCTCCATCCGCTTGAGCAGGTGGACGCACGTGTTTTTTTGAATTTTTTGTCCTAAATGTGTGACGTTGATTGCCGTCGTTGCCGCCCCTTCGCTGACCACTACCGCAATCGTTGATACCGCTGCCACCGAATCACGGATGTTCTATGAAGTCGTTCGTCTTGCCGAGGCAGAATAATAGCCGGTCATTCGCAAAAAATAAATTCCTAGCCATCACCCTCCCTCACTTTTAGCATAACTTCAGCCATGATTAACATTACGGAACTCAGCCTCGGTCACTTGTCCATGATCGTGTGTTTCTCAGTCATGCATTCAGTGGTTGCCGCTCCGGATGTAAAACAACCGGAGTCATCAAAACCATCAGAACCGTCAAAATGGGGATTAGCGGTGATCGAATATGCCCCCGGTGGCAGTGACCCAACGGTCTTCAAAGGAGCGACACACATTGCCTTCGGGCCGAAAGGTCAGGAAATCGTCACCGACCTTAACAACAACCGCTTTTTGTATCGTGACGGCCCCGGTGATCTGCTCAAGGTGTCGCCAATCGCAGTCCGTGGTCACCACTCAGTCGTCTACAACCCCGTAGACAAGCTCTACTATGCCAACGACACCGATAATCATCGGCTGATCTCCTTCGCGGATCTCTCAAGTGCAAAGATCACTGCCCAGACTGATAAGATCCTGGGTGTTCCATTGAAGCGTCCGCACGACATCGTGATCGATCCCGCCACAGGTTGGATCTATGCGCTCAACCCCAACTCGGGGCACGTCTTTCGTTTCTCAGCCATCGGCAAAAACGAGAGTGTTCTCAGTCTTGGAAAACACCTCGGCGGTTATTCCCGGAGTTTGACTTTTGCCAACGGCCACTTGTATGTCATCGGCTCTGCGGCGGGCCGTATCGTCGAAGTTCTCGATTGGGACAAGGCGCAGGTGAAGGTTTACAAGAGCTTCAAGAAAAAGCGCGCTGCACCTGCCGGATCCTGGACTAAAACCGGTTTGGTTCTTAATGACGCCGAGTTTTTCAACGGGTTCTGGTATGCGAGTAGCTATTTCACCGCATCTTACGCGGGAGGAACGAATCCTGATGAAAATAAGTTCATTCGATTCAAGACGCTTGCCGACTTCGTCTCAGGAAATTGGGAAGATCTTAGCAGCCTGGTTCCTGACGGAATAACCCCCTATTATTTCACAGTTCAGAAAGGTAGCCTGGATCTTGCTATTTTTGATCACGAAAATCTTGGAGAAGGAAACGACGTGATCCTCCGGTTTACAAACGCCAAGATTCAAACGCCAAAGGGGGTAAGTTTCAAAAACCAAACTCCAAAAACCAAGTAAGACTAGCTACTTCACATATCCTCCGCAGTGGACAGGATTGTCCACCCTCCCTATTGCCCGCTTAGCGGGAAAAAATGCCAAAGGAGGAGGGACAATCCTGCCCCTCGGCAACCCAAGCACCCAAGCCAAGTCTTCTCCCGCAGACGCGGGGCGTATTTCGTCTTCTTTCGTGGTCAAAAACGAATAGATTATTCCTTCAGAGAAGAGAGATACGCAATAAGATCACGGATCTGGTCTTTCTTAAGAATGGCGCCCAGGGGAGGCATCGTTGACATGGCGGTTGGCAGGTTGGCGATATCCGTCTTTTTGCAAACCGTGTCCTTTTTCGTTTCAGGATTTCTAACGACGACTTCGGTGTCTGTATTTTTCATCAGCATACCGGAAACCACACTTCCGTCTTTCATGGTGACCGCGATGGGAGAGTAGCCGGGGGCAAGTTTAGCGCTGGGTGTGATGATGGATTCCAGTATGTAGGATGCGTTCTGCCGACTAGCGAGGCCCATGAGGTTAGGTCCAGCATCTCCACCTCGTTTACCAACCTTGTGGCACAGTTGGCAGTTGGCGGAACCATTGCGGAAGAAGATGTTCTTTCCACGAGCCGCATCGCCACCAGCAAGAGTGATCTCGAAAGCAGCGAGCGGGTCTTTTTGATCGATGCTTGCTTCATAGGCTACGAGAGCTTTGGCGAGTGCCGGCTCGGAGCGTTTTTTGGCGGCTTGGAGAATCTCCAAGCGAATCGCGATGGGCTGCGCCTTGATGGTTTTTAATAGTTTCAGAATAACGTTCGAGGACTCTGGGTGCTTCAGCGTGCTGAGTAGGGTGATGGCAAGTTGCTTGTCGAAATTTTTGCCTGAATCGATTGTCTTCCGGGCAACTTCAAATGCTTTTGCTGAATCCATACGCGCCAGTGTCAGAAGCGCTGGTCCATGCATCTTGGTGTCCCGGTCCGCTGTGAGTTTGACCAGGAGGTCGCTGAAATTGTTAAGTTTCATCGACTCGAGTTTTTTCATAGCCGCCAACCTGATGCCGAGAAGATTCTTCGAGTTCATGAGCTGGCCGATTAACGTTTCAGTCGAGATTTCCACCTTGAAGTTCCCAGCTAGTTTGAGGGTCTCTGCGAGCAGGTTACCGGATGTGCTGGCGAGCAGAGGGAGTAGTGCGGCTCGGATTTCCTCGTGTGTTTTTGGGGCAATCTTTTGCTGACCTTTGATCGGGCGATACATACCGGTCGTGGGGTCGGTAGGAGGTGCTTTTTCAAAGCGCGCTATCAGGAACAATGCCTCGGTGCGGGCGTTTTCGCTCAGGCTGGTATCGGCGGCTACTTTGATCAGGCGTTGGACATTTTCATCACCTCCCGCGCGGATCATGGCATTGAGAATACGCATGTCGACTGGCCAGGTTGACTTTCCTAACAAGTGAGTTGCGGCGGCGAGGTCTTTGCGAGCGCCTTCGATGTAGTTGTCGTTGATGGCCTGGATGGCCTCGACTGAGATGGACAGGTCTTTGTCGTTAAGAAACTTACCAATGCGGGCGTCTTTGAGTCGGCGGAATGCGAGCACGATCGCACGGCGCACGGCGGGTGATTTATTGTTAGCGTAGGCGAACACGGCATCAGCATCGCCGATTTTTACCATACCCTGAACCGCTCCATGGCGGAGGTATTCATCCTGGTCGTTGTTTTTCTCAACCAGGGCTATGAGAGCGGGGATCTGAGCTTTACTGCCAATTTTCCCGATCGCAATCGCGGCAAGCATCTGGGTTCTTGGGTCAGGATCGGTGAGTAGTTTGGTGGCGATTTCGACGCCTGCCTTGTAACCACATCCGCCAAGCGTTTGCACGGCCTGTCCACGGACTCTGGCATCGGCGGCGGAGCAGAGTGCGACAAGTTGTTTCGCCGAGTCGGTATCCTTTTTCAAACGCGCAAGGTTTCCCAATCCCCAGACACCGTGCAGTTGGGTGGTGATGGGTTCAGAAGGTTGGGTGGCGGCGATGAAGATGTTACGATTTGCGGTGTCTCCAGCGAGGGCAAATTGTGAACGGAGACGCACACGCATGTCGGGATGACGGAGGAGTTCTGCAAGTCTATCAGGACTCAATTTTCCAAAACCCTTGGCGAAGAGTCCGCGCACTTCTTTAGTTTCTGGTTTCGCGAGTTCTTTTTCATCGTGGAAGGTAAAGATGTTTCCAAACCCGTGGGTCGGCCAGCTGCCGACGTAATCGGAGACGTATGCCTTGCCGTCGTAACCGAACTCGATATCGGTATTGAGAAGTCCAGAGACGAAATTTTCACTGCGTTCGATTTTAAAACCCGCTCCATCGGGCTCCATGCGGAAGCCGACCACGGCACTGCCTGAGCCTCTGTAATCACAGACAAAGAAGTGGTTATCCCATTTCTCAGCCAGTCCTGTGCCTGGGTTGTAAGCAAGACCGGATGGACCACTAGTCAAGAAGCCGGATGGGCGCAGGATAGCACGGGGTCGGAGCTTACTATCCATGTCCCACTGGCTTTCTTCCATCCAGTTGTTTTTGTGGCGGCGGGTGCCGTAGATAAGATTGGTGAAGTAGGGGAATGCCTGGTTGCCACGATGCCAACCGGAATAAGCTCCCTCGATGATATCGACGACGCGTGCCTTATCACCCATGTCCATATTGTTATCCACCGAAAAGAGGTTGCCAAAACGATCGAAGGCAATTTCCTTAGGATTTCTCAAACCTGTGTGCACCAGCTCAAGCCCGCTGCCGTCACGCTCCATACGGAATGCGGCACCTTCATATTGACCGTAGAGATGGCGGCCGTCCTTGGTTTTTAAATTGTAGCCACGGTCACCAATGGTGAAATAAATCCGATTGTCGGGTCCCAGAGCGAAGCCGTTAAGATCGTGGCCACTGAGACTAACACTGATGCCGTAGCCTTCCTGAAGAGATTCCCGTTTGTCAGCCACGAGATCGCCATTGGTGTCCTCCAGCATCCAGACGTGTGGGATACAGGCGAAATAAATTTTCCCATCGAGGGCCATCACACCAGCAGCCGTGCCATCGAGAGGATCGTTGAAACCTTCCGCATAGATTTTACCGAAATCGGCTTTCCCGTCACCATCACGGTCTTCAATCACGCGGATTTTTTCGGAATATTTGGTGTAATACGAGAGTGGTTTTTTATCGGCGTATTTCTTGTACATCGCCAGTCGCTCCGCAGTGGACGTCAGTGCGTAATCATCTCCGGTCCAGTGACCGTTACGTCGATTGTCCTCCACCCCACGCGCAAAACGGTGGGTTTCCGCGATATAGACGCGGTTTTGTTCATCGATGGAAATCGCGGTGGGGTCTTTTACGTTTGGCTCCTGCGCAAAAACCGTGGCCGTCATGCCCTCGGGATACTTGATTGTGGAAATGAGTGCTTTGTCGGGATCTACAGTGGGTGACGGCTTAGGGTTCGCGGTTCCTTCGATCTTTTCCGGCTCCACATCCGTGACGGCAAAAAGGCTGAGTGAGGAAGCGATGAGGGCGGCGGCAATAGTGAATCGGAAAGGGTGCGAATAGTTCTTTGGCGTCATGACGTGGGATAGTTTCTATGAACACGCATTTTACGATCAAAAAAAACGCGATTTGATTTTAGCGCGACCAAGCTAGGGAATAAATCAATTTTGAGCTGCATCAAGTGGCGAGTTGAATAGAGACAAAAAAACGCGGGCGGCACTGCTTCGTGGAGAATTGAGCGGTACGATACTGGGGATGCGTCCGTTGGCGGCGGAACCGGGAGGGCGAACGTCACTATTTCTCTGAGAAAACTTAAAGCCCTAAAATCCGTTTTCGGGCATTAAAGACGAGTGGTGCTCCACAAACATCCAGCGGTTGTCGATGTTATTGTGGCGGATAGTAAAGGTAAAACGCGCGAGTGTGGTGATCATCGGATCGCCCTTTTCCTTGGTGATATCGAACTCATAGATACCTGTGAAACTGACAATGTCCGTGGTGATTTCCCGTGCCGAGTATTCCGAGATCCGACAGGTTATTTCCTCACAATCGAGAAACTGGTCATAATAAGTGCGCAGTTCCGCCCGGGTGTGCCTCATGTGGCTGGCGAAGGTGCCCCAGAAGGCGTTGTCCTTCTCGCAGAAAAGCAAAAGAATCGAGTCAATGTCACCGCTATGGAGGTAATCAGTCCATTTCTCGACAGTTCTCCAGGCGGCCTGTGTACGGGGTGTGGGTAGCTGATTCATTTCCGCGCAAAGAAATATCATGAAATCGTTTACATGCAAACTATTTCATGTATTATTTTGCACCTAAAGAGATGTCCAAAGTAGTTAAAAAATCAAGTTGGACGTTCCTGACGAATCATTCCCATGTGATTATCTGTCTGGTACGTGATGCCGAGCTCCGTGTGCGTGATCTGGCATCGGAGATCGGTATTACCGAGCGTGCAGTGCTCCGCATTCTGGCTGAGCTTGAAGTAGAAGGTGTGTTGACTAAGTCCAGAGAGGGGCGACGCAACCGCTACAGCATTGATCTGGATTTTCCCTTGCGTCATCCACTCGAGTCCCAGTATACCTTGAGTAAACTTACCAAATCCCTGAAATAAATACAGGGTGGAACACATGGAATCAATACTCACCTGGTTGGGCATTATTGCCTGCCTCTCTCAGTCGGCGATGTTCTCAGGCTCGAACTTGGCGTTTTTCTCCCTCGGTCGGATGCGGCTTGAGGCGGAGGTTGAAAAGGGGAACGCGTCAGCCGTCAAGGTTCTGAATCTTCGCAAGGATTCGAACTTACTACTCTGCACCATTCTGTGGGGGAACGTCAGCGTCAATGTGCTGCTCGCCCTGCTTAGTGAATCGGTATTTGCCGGGATTGGTGGATTTGTTTTTTCTACTGTGGGTATCACATTCTTCGGAGAAATCATCCCGCAGGCCTACTTTTCCCGTCATGCTATGCGGGTGGGGGCGAAGCTTTCTCCGTTGATTAGGTTCTATCAGGTTATTCTTTTTCCTGTGGCCAAGCCATGTGCCCTCATCCTCGACGGATGGATCGGCCCAGAAGGTCCTACGTTTTACCGGGAACGCGATATTGAAATCATCTTGGAAAAACACATCAGCGAGACTAGCTCAGAAATCAGTGCCAACGAAGGGCGCGGCGCGCTGAACTTTCTCGATCTGGATGATCGGTTTATCGTCAAGGAAGGCAGCGTGATTCATCCCGACACCATCTACAGCTCGCCTGTCAATCTGGACCTTCCCATCCTGCCCAGTCCGGACACCGAAGAGGGGAAAGAACTGGTGGACTCATTGACCCAGCACCCCAGCCTGTGGGCGATCATCGTGGGTGAACGAGGAAAACCTCAGCTTGTCATCAACACCACGGAATACCTCTGTAACCTCTTCGCAAAGGGAGCAGATTCTATCGATGAAGTGGATATCTACGATTACTGCCACCGTCCGATCGTGGTCACCGACAGCCAGACCACGCTTGATGATGTGTTAGGCGAGTTTGTGGTTGAGGCCACTGACAAAAACGACAACGTGGTCGACCGCGATGTGGTGATTTACTGGACTGAGGAAGAAAGGCGCATCATTACTGGTGCTGATATCTTTGGCCGACTGCTCAAGGGCATCGCACGGCGAGAGGATGATTAATACGGACGTATTGTGTAGAGTCGTGACGGAATTGCTAGTTGACATAGTTTCGGTTGGGGGGTGAGACTCCGCTACTATAGGTATGGATTGGGAAGTCATTACAGTTTACATAATTCTGATTGCTGCGGTGGTTCTGTTTATTACGGACCGTGTGCGGACGGACATCGTGGGCCTGCTTATCATCTCTATTTTAGGTCTGACGGGTATTCTGAAGCCGAAGGAGCTTCTTATCGGCTTTAGTAATCAGGCGCTAGTAACCATCGCGGCGATGTTTGTGCTGAGTGCGGCACTGATGCGTAGTGGTCTGGTGGCGGCATTGGGAGGGAAGCTGACGGAGCTCTCCAAGGGCAGCCCAATCCGGTTTCTAACATTGTCGCTGTTTGCGGTGTGTTTTATGTCGGCTTTTATCAACAACACGCCGGTGGTGGTGGTGTTTATCCCGGCCGTGCTGACTGTTTGCAAACAGTTGGGTCAGAGCCCCTCGAAGTATCTCATGCCGATTTCCTTTGCCTCGATGTTGGGAGGGAGCGCTACCTTGATCGGAACCTCCTCGAATATCCTGGTATCATCCCTTGCTGAGGAAGCTGGATACGGCGCCATTGGGATGTTCGAATTTACGGTGCTCGGCGGCGTGATCGTGGTTGTGGGCATGATTTATTTGATCCTGTTTTCACATCGCCTACTGCCGGCAAGAACAACCATTGCTTCCACGCTCACGGCGGATGAGGTGAAGGAATACATCACGCAGGTGAGGATTAGTCCTGAGTCGAGTATGGCGGGCCAAAAACTAGCCGAAACACCGCTGGCCGATGTCGGCGTGCGTGTCGCCGAGCTAATCCGTGGTGAGCGTATCCAGAGGATGGAAAAAGAGAGTGTGCTCGAGGTCGGGGACATCCTGCTGATCCGTGGAGATTTAAATAAAATCCTCGAGCTTGAGCGGAAACATGAGATCAGCATCTCGACGGATGAAAAAGAGGGCGACGCGGAGGTGAAGCGCGTGGAGATGACAATTTTTGAACTGATGGTGGCACCGGACTCCCGCCTCATTGGTCGGACGGCGAAAGATATCAAGTTCCGGGATGAATTTGACGTCTCGGTGTTTGCCCTGCAGCGACGCGGTCGTCACCACCAGCGTGACATCACCGATCTGGATCTCAGGATGGGTGATATCCTACTTGTGCGTGGCACCATGGACGCACTGGCTGGACTGCGAGAACGCGATGAGTTTATCCTTCTGGAAGGCGCTCATGACCGGGTGATCGAGAAGCACAAGGCACCCGTCGCGCTGGGAACGATCCTGGCTATTGTTGGTTTGGCTGCCTTCGGGGTATTTCCCATCAGTGTGCTGGCGATAGCCGGAGCCGCGCTTCTGGTTCTTTTTAAAATCCTGACACCGCGCGATGCCTATCGATCGATTGATTGGCCAGTGCTGATACTTATTGCCGGAATGATTGCCCTAGGTAATGCGATGGGGAAGACTGGGGCGCTGGATCTTGTGGCGGACGGGCTTATCGGGACCGTGGGACAGCTTGGGCCGAGGCCGACGCTGTGGATTTTCTACTTTATGACGGCTGCCCTGAGCCTGCTGATTCTCAATAAACCGGCAGCCGTGCTTTGTACTCCACTCGGTATTCTACTCGCAACCCAGCTTGGTGTGGACGGTAAACCCTTCATTATGGCAGTGGCCTTTGCCGCCTCCACCGCGATGGCAACGCCGATGGGCTACCAGACCAACCTACTTGTCTACGGCCCCGGCGGTTATACCTACAAGGATTTTGTGAAATTCGGACTACCCCTGAACATTCTAGTCGGTGTGATCGCGTGTCTAATCATTCCGTGGCTTTGGCCTTTTTAGTGCTGGCTGATTTCGAGGTGTTTGCTGGGGGGGCTGATCATTGAAGGGGCATATTAATTGTTATGATTCGGCTCAAAGCTGATTTTGAGCGCCGTTTTTTTGCAGTATGTGACGATTGATCATCTGACATTTTTCCCCTATAGCGCGAATCTAAATATGAACTACCTCAATCGACAATCAACGAAGATTGCCATCCACAGCCTTATTAGTGCGTTTGCTCTAAGCGCGTCCCATTCTCTGTCTGCCCAAGATCCTAATCCTAGCCCGTGGGAAATAACCGGCGCGGCAGGACTTTCACTGAGTAAAGGGAATTCAGATAATCTCAGCTACACCCTCCAGCTCCTCAGCACCTACAAGCAAGATCGTGTTGAGGCGGTCCTGGGGGCTGACTGGTTTTACGCAGAAAGTAACGGTACTAAAAACACGGACAGCTTCCGCGTATTTGGCGAGTATAAGTGTCTGCTCAACGATCGCTTCTATCTCGGCACAAACGCATCTTACCTAACAGATGGTGTTTCCGATCTCGATTACCGGATCGATGTGAGTGCCGTGGCAGGGTATTATCTTCTTAAGGATGAAGTCAATCAATGGTCCGTTGAATTTGGTCCAGGTTACGCGTGGCAGGAGCAGGGAGGCATCCAAGACGATTTTATGACGCTGCGTTTTGCGACTCGATTCGAGCATCAACTAGCGAGCCGTTCGAAGCTTTGGCTCTCTGCCATTTACGCTCCTAAGGTAGACGATTTTGGAGATTATTTACTAAATATTGAAGCGGGTATTGATACTTTGTTGAGTGATCACTGGGCGCTGCGTACCGCGGTGAGATACACCTATGACAGCACTCCCGCACAGGGTCGAAAGTCTGGCGATACCTTACTTACCATTGGTCTAAGGTATGCTCTAGGTGGATTTCATGAGGCTGCCAAGTCCGGGCGTAGAACGTTGAAGCTGGGGGCTGCTGCACCAAAATCTATCCAGATGGGCTGGTCGAGTAGCGCGGCGTTTACTTTCTCAATGGCAAAAGGAAACGCCGATAGTCTATCAGCTGGAATGGGCTATGACACAGCCTACCGCAAGGGTAGCCGAGAGTTCTTCCTCAATGGTATTTACACCTACGCAGAGGCTGATGGCGCACGTAGCGCTGATGTCTTTTTGGCAAACGTCCAGTATAACCGCTTACTGGGCGAGCGAGCGTTTGTTAGTTTTGGAGCAGGTGTTTTACGTGATGAGATCGCGGATGTTTCCTACCGCTTCACGCCTAAAGTTAATCTTGGTTACTACCTGATTAAAGAGGACACCATGACTTTAAGTTTCGAGGTAGGACCAGGATACACCTTTGAAGAGGTAGGTGATGTGACGGATAGCTATTTCACTATCGTAGCGGCTGAAAAGTTTGTCTGGAAAATAGGGGAGCGCATGACATTCAAGCAGTCGGTGGCAGCAAACGTCAGCACATCAGATAGCGAGAATTATATCCTCTTAGCCGATGCCCTGCTAGACACTGATATCACAGAGAATCTTGCCTGGAGGGTAGCCGTTAACTGGACTTATGATAACGCCCCAGCCGCGGCAAGGGATAAAGACGATGTTACATTGAGCACAGGTATGGCCGTCAAATTTTAGATCGTAAAAAAGGAGTCTGGTGCTGAGTTTTGCCGCAAGATCTTGTTCCAGACAGCGTAATTTTGTTATGAAATTCCATCTAATGATAATCATTTTCATGTTGTTGGGCTGCCTTGGTGTGCAGGCTGAACAGCCTGAGGTGAACAGCTCCCATGGTTACGTTGGCCTTCGTCCGCTGCCCCGTAATGCGGCAGATCTCAAAGCCAATCATGGCGGGTCATGGGCAGGCATGCCGACCTTTGACGCACAGGCTGGGAAGTACCCTTTTGTAGCCGAGCATTTGGATGTTGTGAAAGGCTGGTTGGACGGCGATTTTAAGACAAAGCGGATGTTCTTCGAATATTACTGGGGCCTCAGCGAGGCCCGTGATGATCTGGATCCGAATAAGAATCTTCTGGTTAAAACGATCAGTAACTGGGAGTCGAAAGGCGCCCAGGTCGAGCACATCCTGATCTGTCGCGAGTATGATCTTGCTATCAACAGAGGCCACAAAGATGCCAAGCCCGGTCCCTTTCAGGAAGATACTCGCATACTCTTTGAGAAGGATATCGATGATATACGAGCCATGTTTAAAAAGGCACATAAACAGAAGATTCTTAAGCACGACAATTACAAACTGATCCAGATGGTCCAGGAACCTTCATTCTTCGCGACCGATAAACGTTTTCAGCCCATCATGGACAAGTGCGACGGGATTGCTTACGAGTGCCATCAATTTAACAGACACTGGCCACTCGAAACAGGTTGGTCAAAACCTGAAAAGGTCATCCAGGGAGCCAAGTGGACACTGGCCCAGGGCAAGGAGTATATCTTTTACTACGGTCCCGTCATCTGGAAATCGAAGCATTACTACGAGTTCATTGAGCGGGACTGGCTCAACAAATACTGGAAAGCTGGGTTACCGAAACATTACCCGAAAATGCATTACTACCTGAATACATTTCCACACGCCCATGGACGAGGACGTCCGGTCGGCCCAGAATCCGACCCCCATTCAATACTAGGTTTTACAAAGTGGCTTATCCAGGAAATTAATGTGGACTCGGCACCGTAAAGAATAACATCACGATGAAAGCAACTTATCCAACAAACCTAATAAAACCTAATTTTCTCCGGTATGCCTCTGCGGCAGTAGCTCTCACACTGGGAGTAAGCATGCCTTTGATCCACGCTGAGGAAGCAAAGAAACCCAATGTCCTTCTGATCGCGATCGATGACCTGAATGACTGGATTGGATGTCTGGGTGGACACCCGCAGGCGAAGACGCCGAATATTGACCGTCTGGCCGCTCGGGGTGTGTTGTTTAAAAATGCCCACTGCCAGTCACCCGTGTGTAACCCCTCGCGCGCCAGCATGATGACCTCACTCCACCCGGCGACCACCGGTATCTATTTTCTGAACCCCGACCTTAGTGAGTCACCCATCGCCAAAAAGAATACGCTTTTGCCACGCCGTTTTGAGGCAGAAGGCTATCATGTGACCGGCGCAGGAAAGCTCTTTCATGGTAATCAGAACAAAAAGTATATGCCAAATTATGGGGGAAGCTTTGGTGGTTTCGGCCCTATCCCCAAGAAGAAAATATCGTCCTTTCCCGGGCACCCGTTGTGGGACTGGGGCGCATTCCCGGATAGCGACGAAAAGATGCCGGACTATATGATCAGCGCCTGGGGCGTGGCGCAACTGCAGAAGAAACACGACAAGCCGTTATTTTTAGCCACGGGTTTCTATCGACCCCATGTGCCGCAGTATGCACCTCAGAAATGGTTCGATATGTATCCTCTAGAGACATTGAAACTACCTGCCATGATGAAGAATGATCTTGGTGACCTGTCGAAGTATGCGATTAATCTGACCCGACTCGAACACGTATCACCCACGCATGAATGGGTGTTAAAAAATAATGAGTGGAAGCCGCTGGTTCAGTCCTATCTGGCCTGTGTTAGTTTTGTCGATCATCAGGTTGGCAAGCTGTTGACCGCTCTGGATAACAGCCCCTACAAAGACAACACCTTCATCGTCCTCTACACCGACCATGGCTTCCACCTCGGTGAGAAGGAGCGTTGGGCCAAGCGCAGCCTGTGGGAAGATGGCACGCGGGTGCCCATGATCATTTGCGGACCCGGCGTTGCCAAGGGTAAGGTTTGCAAGAAGCCTGTTCAACTGCTCGACATCTACCCCACGTTGTTGGAGGTGGCTGGGTTGAAGAAGGATGACAAACTTGAGGGGCATTCTATGGCCGCTTTGTTAAAGCAGCCTGAGGCAGACTGGCCCCATATGGCCCGCACCAGTTTCGGTCCTGGCAATGTTGCCATCCGCTCGGAGCGATACCGATACATTCATTACAACGACGGCACTGAAGAGTTTTATGACCACTCTAACGATCCTAACGAGTGGAAGAACCTGATCAAAAATCCGGAAGCCGCAACCTTGATCGAGAAACACCGGACATTCCTTCCCAAAACAAGTCACCCTATCCTTGGCACCAGATCAACAGGTCACAAGGCATTCAACGCGAGTGAGGCAATTGACAAAAAATAAACAACCTATGAAATTACTTAACTTAGCGGGGGTGTTGTCATGCTTCATCATTCCTGTTCTCTTTGCCGAAGATCAGGCTTCAACAGTCGTTGCTGTAAAATCTGAGCTGAAAGGATCATTCCCCGGCAAGCTCGAGAAATGGAACGGGTTTGATATGTTTGTCGATGGACAAAACCGAGTGGTCGTTCCCAAGAAGGTTGCCGATGGTAAACCGTGGGTCTGGCGAGCACGTTTCTTTGGCCATGAACCACAGTTTGATATTGCGATGCTCAATCGGGGTTATCACGTCGTCTACTGCAATGTTGGTAATTTGTATGGCAATGCGGAAGCGGTGAAGCGTTGGGATGAGTATTACAACTACCTTCGATTTGAGCATCTGTTCGCCGACCGCGCAGTGTTGGAGGGCATGTCTCGGGGCGGCCTGATCATCTACAACTGGGCGGCAGCCAATCCTGATAAAGTCGCGGCAATCTACGGCGACGCACCCGTGATGGATTTCAAAAGCTGGCCAGGGATCAATGCGAAAATTCTGAAAGTTTACGGGTTTAAATCACAACAAGAGGCAAAGACGTATGCGC
>TARA_B110000908_G_scaffold22895_1_pt1 | contig 14429 bp, 14 predicted proteins | sample TARA_B110000908 | Tara Oceans TARA_B110000908 (sample SAMEA4398067) | marine metagenome | biome: Polar Biome; feature: [DCM] deep chlorophyll maximum layer (ENVO:01000326); material: water (ENVO:00002006), including particulate matter (ENVO:01000060) such as... | depth 36 m
AGCTTTTCTGCCCGTACTTTTGTCGCTGTGATATCGGCGCCGCTGGCACTGCTTGGCAGGGGAATGAGTGTATGTAACACCCGGAAATCGGGTGCGGTGAGTGCCGCGCCTTCATCAGAAGCGAGAAAGTTGGTGATTTCTTGATCAGTGATTTGCACCCGCTGGTTGACGTTGCCCTGCTGCACGCGCTGTAACATCATTTCCTTACGGATTTGCTCCCTGGTACCGGCATAGGATAATCCATCGGCATCTAAAGCCTGTCTGAACTGGTCCAGAGTCAATTGGTTTTGTTGCGCTATACGCAACATCGAATCATTCAGCTGGGCATCGCTAATACGTACCCCGGCTCTGACGGCGAGTTGCATTTGAATATTCTCAAGGATCAATTGATCCATTAACGACTGACGAATTTCAGGCAGAGGGGGAACTTCTTTGCCCTGTTTCTCAATATTGGCGACAACCTGGGCCACTCTTTCCTGTAGCTCACTGGCTAGCACTACATCATCATCGACGATCGCGATAACTTGGTCCAGTGCTTGCCCCCTGTTGCTATCGGGTGCTGCGATAGTCGGTAGGCAGAACAGCAAAGATGCCATCAGTGTTGTCAGTGATCGAATCAGTCGGCTGCTTTTAATGGGTGCTGATAACATAGTTTCACTCAAAGTCTTCATATCCTAAAATACTTTCTCTTAGGAAGCTCTCGGCTTTATTACCGAGACTGCCTAACCCTTTTAATTGGAACTCTAATACGAAGGCATAGTCTCTTTCGACTATGATTTGGTCATTGAGTTCATTGGCATACTGGTCGTCGACGCTCTGTTGATAGAGCAATCTTACCATCCAGCAGCAGTCATCGTATTGGACGCCTACCATTTCGTCCAGTGCGTACTGTTCTTCGATATCATAACGATAGCGACCAAATACACTCCAGCGGTCGGTTATTGGCAATACGATAGAGGCATCGGCTTGCGATAAATCTCGTCGAGTATTACCTAGCGTGCGGACGCTATCGCGGCGAAAACGATAACCCAAATTGTAAAGGCTGCTGTTATTGGTTTGATAGTGGACACCAAATCCGCCTTCGTCGATTGTATCGGTGCGCGAGTTCCACAACAAACTGGTAGTAAGCCATGTATTGTCGGAGGGTTGAATCTGTATTTCTGTCGCGATGTTAGAATTTGATACGGTGTCTTCGAACGCCGATGATCCCAATTGCACGCGTCTGTCTTCCAGGTAGAAAATTTGCCCAATACTGAGGGTGATTATTTCTCGACCATCGTCGTTGTTGATGAAGCGGCTGGTAATACCCACCGATGTTTGATTGGCATCATCTAGCCTGTCGTTACCAGAGAATCTCGAATCGCGAAACAATTGACTGTAACTGAAATCTAGTTCTTTAGTATCGAAATTGGGGTTGCCGATTTGATCGTCGTAGTCGCTGTAAAAATAAAATAACCGTGGCTCAAGAGTTTGGGTATAACTGCTGCCAGAAAAAGTACCGGTCCGCTCAAATATCAACCCCATGTCCAGTGTGACGAGTGGTGTGGACGCCGACGGACTCGTGTCGTCGCCAGCACTCAATTCGTCAAGGTCGTAACTGAGTGAGCGTATTTTAGCTGAGGGAACAATAAAGCCTGCAGCCCAGCGCATGGGATAACTGAGCCCCGCTTCTACAAAGTTTCTATCGCCGGTGACAAAAGAGCCGCCATCATCAATGGACTGATCATGCTGAAAGCTGGTGAACTCTGCGTTAAGCAGCCACTCGGTTTCAAAATTCACACCACTATTATTGCGCTCGATACTGAGTTGTGGCATCAGCTGATACTGTGAATTCAATAGTTCATCAATGGTTTGATGATCTTGAGCAGTAAGCTCCACCTGCCAGTTGTCATCGCGATAGCCCAGTGTCGCCTGTTGATTTAAATGTTTGTTTCGTTTGAGCTCGAGGCTGTTAGTAGACAAGTCTTGAAAAAAGTCGTTGTCACTGACTTTACTGTAGTCAATGCGGGTCGACAAACCCAAAATTTTTCCGGCTTGTTGTATATTACCAAGCCACCGGTTTTCCTGAGACGGAGTATCGTCCTCGCTCCCGGGTGACGGTGTTTCTGTGAAGAGGTCGTCCTTCAGCTGAGCGCCACCGATGGCCCATTCGCCAAATCGACTCTTCTGTCGTAATTCTGCTTCCAGCATCATTCCTCGATTTGCAATGTACCGAGGTGCAATAGTGGCGTCGTAGTTAGGCGCCAGGTTCAGGTAGTAAGGTGTTGTTAGTTCAAAGCCATTTTCTTTGCTACTGGAGAGTGTAGGAAAGAGAAAGCCAGTTTTGCGTCGATCATCAATTGGGAAAGTAATATATGGCGCGTAGAATATAGGCACGTTTGACACATGTAAACGCGCTCCTTTTGCCGACCCCCAGCCCTCTTCATTATCAATGTGAATGTCATCCGCTTTGATATACCAGCTTTCGTCGTCCGGAGTGCACTGAGTATAACTGCCATTTTCGAGGTCAATGGTGAACTCACTGTCGCGGCGGATTTTTGAAGCATTTCCGCGACTACCACGGTCGTGCTGCAAAAAACGAGCATTGGTAAAGACACCTAGACTGGTATTCATATCGATTTGTGCTTCATCAGCGCGTATCAATAGACCAGGTTCACGAATTTCTACATCGCCTTCGATGAGTAATTCGTTAGTGCTGCGATCGAGGCGGGCTTTATCCGCGAGTAATTGTCGGCTGCCTTGGCTAACGGCGACGTTGCCGGTGAGTAAGACGACGTCCCCCTCGATTTCGGAACTATTAGCAGTGGCCCGCAAGGACGCCTGATCAGGGTCTTTATCGGCATCGGGCCAATCGGCATTTGGCGCTTGGTAGGCTCCGTCACAGCCTGATTGGCAGCGTGAAGGGTCTGCTAATTGTGCTTTGCTAACCCAGTCCCATGGGTTTTGTGCTTCTGTTGGGGTATTTTTTTTGGCATCAGCCGGCGTACTTTGGCGATCACGTGGGCGCTGTAGCCCAAGGGGTAGCGGCAATTGGGGCTGCCCACTAGTGGTGTTTTGTTGTTGACAGGACCACTGACCTTGATCCGCTGTTGTGCAAGCCCACTGCTGATGGGGGTATACCGAGCCCGCTGCTATTGCAGGTGCTGGTGAAATGACGAGAGCGACACTCAGGAGCCGTCGAGCAAATTTCTTGGTGTGATACTTGGTTTCGGCCATGATTGTCCGGCTTGGTCTCATTAATTCCCAGCTTAAGCTACTATAGTACTTACTGAGCCTTCCCCTGTTTTGAAGAACGTGGATAATAAAGCATTCCGGGCAGGAAAGCGCGTATCAGGCAGCTAACATTAGGAGAATTATCGTTGTCTTTGGAATTGGCAAATACTGCTGTTGATCTTCGTCAACAGCAGTTAGAGCAGTGGCTCGAACAACAGCTGGGTGCTCATCTTTCGGGAAGCTCCGCCGGCAGTGATGCTGGTTTCAGGCGGTACTTTCGCTACCAGCTAAATGGACGTTCGCTGATTGCTATGGATGCTCCGCCGGACTATGAAGATTGTCGCCCGTTCGTAAAAATCGCCGGACTCCTGGCTGATGCCGGAGTACTGGTCCCTGAGATTATTGCGGAGGATGTCGAGCGCGGATTTTTATTGCTTAGTGATCTAGGTGCTGATACCTATCTGGATGTGATGACAGGTGAGGGCTTTAAGTTGACGCAGGCCGATACACTGTTTGCTGATGCCATTGACGCACTGATTATCTTTCAGTCCAGTATCAACGCGGAAAACTTACCCGCCTACGATGAGGCTCTGTTGCGCAGAGAGCTGGATCTTTTTCCAGAATGGTACCTGCGATGCCATTTGGGTATCGTCATTGATGAACGACTGGCGAAGAGCCTTGAGCAGCTATTTAATCAGCTGATTGAACAGATTTTATTGCAGAGAAAGGTATTTGTTCACCGAGATTATATGCCTCGAAACTTAATGATGAACACACGCGACGATCAAGGTGTGGGTGTGTTGGACTTTCAGGATGCCGTTTATGGCCCGGTCAGCTATGATATTGCAAGCCTGTTCAGTGATGCCTTTATCAGCTGGCCGCAAGATAAGATAGAAGAATGGCTTCGACACTACTGGCTAAAGGCTCTGGACGCAGGCATACCGGTGCCTCGCGTCTTTGAGCAATTCGTCTGCGATTGTGACTTTATGGTCACTCAGCGGCATTTAAAAGTGATAGGAATTTTCTCGCGTATTTGTCACCGAGACGGCAAGCCACGCTATCTCGACGACGTCGACCGTTTTTTCAACTATATCGATATTGTTGTTAAGCGAAGACCTGAAATGTCAGCGCTTAAAGAAATGTTACAACTAATTGGCAGGGGTTGTTGATATGAAAGCGATGATTTTAGCTGCAGGTTTGGGCAAACGGATGCGTCCATTGACGGATAATTTACCCAAGCCGCTGTTACTTTGTGCGGGTAAACCGTTGATCGTCTACCACATTGAAGCGCTGGTCGCGGCCGGCGTGAAAGATATTGTCATTAATCATGCCTACCTCGGTGAAATGATTGAAGAGACGTTGCAAGACGGCTCTGCTTACGGCGCCAGTATTCAGTATTCTGCTGAAAAGGAACCGATGAATACCGGCGCAGGTATTGCCAACGCATTGCCTTTGCTAGGGGATGCCCCGTTCATTCTCAGCAATGGCGATGTTTGGACAGACTTCGACTACAGCCAATTGACACAATTGGATATCGATCTGGCTCATCTGGTTATGGTTGCCAATCCTGAGCACAACCCTCAGGGAGACTTCTCCTTAACAGAAAAGGGATTCTTATTGGCTGATCGTTTTAGCGAGAGGGGTATTGGTCTTACTTATTCTGGCATTGCCGTGCTGCATCCAGAGTTATTTTCTTTTTGTCCCAGTGGACCCTTTCCATTGAGGCAACCATTGATCGATGCGATGGCTACGGGGAAAGTGAGTGGTCGCTATTTTAAAGGACAATGGACAGACGTCGGCACACCGACCCGCTTAAAGGAGTTGGAGCGAGCTATATTAGGGGCGCCGTAAGATTGGCAATATTTTTGTCCAGCCAACCACGAATCCGCTTGGTGACACTGTTGTCGCTGTTTTGCTGTTCTCCTGAGGCTTGTGGCAGTCGCACTTGATGATAAGTTTTGTTGATTGTTCCGCGCGCTATGTTTTTACGCTTATCAGCTTGTCGTTGTTCAATATAATCACCATTCGAAAATGCATCGAGTACCGGAATTGCAACCTCGGCCAATTTTTGCAGTATGTGAGCTTCGTTATCGGAGGTTGAATTATTGGCGTCGACCATTATCAGTGCACTGATCCGGTCTGTCTTTGCGCTATTTGCATCGGTTGGTGGCTTTGACGCCAGATAAAGAATGGCGTGCGCTGCCCCTCGCCCCTCGCCTAGGATGGCAATATTATAAATCTCTTTTTCGTTGAAAAACTGTATTCCAGCGGCAATTAAGTCGAGAGATTGCTCTTCATTGGCGCCTCCCATATTCAGTGCCAAAGTGTGCCAGTGGTGTTTCGATAGCGCAATTCTCATGGTGTTGATTGAGCCGAGCGTAGCCGGGTGTCTGGCAATATCGGGTATCAATAAGACACCGCCATAGGCCGTGCCACTTGATTCAGTCAAATAGAATGCCAGTTGCTGTTGTTCGCCGACGTTAAGCCAGACCTTTTCTTGTTCGGCTACCTGTTGGTCGTAAAGACTTTCTTTGCCAGTGTCTTGGCCAGTGTCTTGGCCGATGCCCTGAGCTAGTGAAAGTGCCGGAATGCACAATAGAGATAAGAGTGTCAGGATAGTTTTTGTCATAGAGCGTTACGTCTTACTGATTTGCTGTACGGTTTTCAGTAGAATAGCAGGAGTTCGTCGTTAATTTAACGTGTTTAAAAATCAAAGGCCAAGTTATGAGTGATTATCTGATTGCCCCGTCCATTCTGTCGGCGGATTTTGCCCGACTGGGTGAAGAAGTGGATGCGGTATTAAATGCCGGTGCCGATATTATTCACTTTGATGTGATGGATAATCACTATGTACCAAATCTAACGATTGGCCCGATGGTATGTAAGGCCTTGCGTGATTATGGCGTTACTGCCCCGATCGACGTGCACTTAATGGTTAGCCCTGTGGATGCACTAATCGCGGATTTTGCCGATGCCGGGGCTAGCTATATCACCTTTCACCCGGACGCAACTACCCATCTAGATCGATCATTAGCAATGATCCGTGATGCTGGGTGTAAAGCCGGCTTGGTATTGAACCCAGCCATGGGAGTGGAGTCGCTCAAGTATGTCATGGATAAACTCGATATGATTTTGTTAATGTCGGTAAATCCCGGTTTTGGTGGCCAGGCATTTATTCCCGGAACACTGGATAAACTGCGTGAAGTGAGACAATTGATAGATGCGAGTGGATTTGATATTCGGCTGGAAGTTGATGGCGGAGTCACCGCCGACAATATCCGGGATATTGCCGAGGCTGGAGCTGATACCTTTGTTGCCGGTTCTGCTATTTACAACAAGCCTGACTACACAGAGGCGATTAATGCGATGCGAGATCAGCTAGCGCTGATTAACAACGGGTAAGTGGTCGGCAGTTATGGACTTTATCAAACGCCATTTTGGTGCTGATTTTCCGCGGGCAGTGTTGTTCGATCTGGATGGCACTTTGGTAGACAGTGCGCCTGATCTAGCTGTTGCTATGGATACTGTTTTGACAAGGTTGGCATTGCCAGTGGTGGGAGAGGAGCGAGTGCGTGGCTGGGTGGGAAATGGCGCCAAAAAATTGGTCCACCGGGCCTTGGCGTTTGCGGTCGGGCAGGTTGAACATCAAATTAGCGATCACCGGGTTGATTCAACGTTGGCATTATTTCTAGAGGAATACCGACAAACCAATGGTTGTTATAGTCATTTATATCCAGGGGTGGTTGACGCGCTGAAGGTTTGGCGCAGCCATCGAGTGCCAATGGCAGTCGTAACTAACAAGCTGGTGGAGTTTGTTCCCACACTGTTGTCGGGATTGGACATCGATCACTATTTTGTCGCGCTTGTTGGCGGCGCCTGTACGTCGCAGAAAAAGCCGTCTGCAATGCCATTGCTGCACGCTTGCGAAGTCTTAAATGTGCCGCCAGAAACATGTTTGATGATTGGTGACTCTTGCAATGACGTGCAAGCTGCCAGAGCGGCAAAAATGCCGGTCGCGGCGGTGAGCTACGGGTACAATCATGGTGAATCAATAGCAGGCTCTCATCCCGATATCGTGGTTGGCTCGATCTTTGATTTGTTTAGACGGTAGTTTGAACGGCCCATTTCGGAAGGGCCCCGAGGAAACACTTTGGTTACGTATAATAGTATTTACGACACTGCTTGTTTAAGAAAAGGCAGCGCCAGGCAGGTTGAAGCCTTGTTAGACAAGCCTAAACCCCAGCGAGCCCTCAAAAATATCCCGGATGCTACTTATCTTGCGGAGCTGTCGAAGAAAGTCTTTCAATCGGGCTTCGTGTGGCGAGTGGTTGAAGCTAAGTGGGCTAATTTTGAGGAGTTATTTTGGGACTTCGATATCGACAAGTTATTGATGATGCCTGATGACATGCTCGAACGAAAATCTCAGGATAAGAAAATTATCCGCAACCATAAGAAAATATGGGCCATACGAGAAAATGCCATCTTCATCGATTCGGTGCGCCGTCACTACAATGTGAGTTTTGCCGAATTTATTGCCAATTGGTCAACGGAAGACATTACCGGATTGTGGTTATATTTGAAAAAAAATGGCACGCGTTTAGGTGGTAATATCGGTCCTTATGCCCTGCGTGCATTAGGCAAGGATACGTTTTTACTGAGCCGAGATGTCGAAGGCTTTCTGCGCGAGCACAACATTGTTGAAACAGGTATCACCACTAAATCAGCGCTGAATAACTCGCAGCGTTTTTTCAATGACCTACAGCAGGAGTCTGGACGTAGTTTGATGGAGTTAAGTCGGTTGGTTTCTTACTGCCATGGCAACAACGTTGTTGGTGTTCGGTCTAGTGAGTCATCGCGATAAAAGCTTGGCTTTGCCCTTTTCATGAGTGTGTCTTATGGGAAGGTGTTATTAGTGAGCGCGGAGGGGGAGTGATAGTCTTACTCAAAGGTGGTGGCCTTTTTGGGTTAGCTACTGCGTCGCCTTAGCCCTGCTTAGAAGGCAGCAGGCTTTGTCGCGCACTCAGCGCTCATCCTCAATTTTCTCTAGCAGAGCACTTTAATTACGGTCAGGTCTTGGTTACAATGTTTTCAGATTCACCTGTCCATAAGTGATGGGGCTGGAAAACGAATGAGTTTACGAATTTTAATCAGCGTAGAACTATGAATATACAATACAGAAATTGCCCGCTCAGCGTTCGAGCACTCATGGGTAAGCGCGCGATTATGCGCTGGCGATGGTAATACCGCTCCGGTTGGCTTGACCCTGCGGGTCAAAACCGACATTTTCTGAATTGATTGTTTAAACCGTTTTTCTCAAAGGATCCTCTCAATGGACGCCCAACGTTTTTCTGAATTGGCAAGCCGGCAGTATAACCGTATCCCTGTAAGTCGTGAGGTCCTTGCTGATCTCGACACGCCGCTTAGTAGCTATCTGAAGTTAGCCGACGGGGAATATTCCTATTTGTTTGAGTCAGTTCAGGGCGGAGAAAAGTGGGGTCGTTATTCGATTATCGGGCTGCCCTGTCGTACTGTGCTGAAAATTTTCGGGTATGTCGCTACCATTGAAACCGATGGTGAGGTCGTCGAGCGGCTCGATTTAGAAGACCCTTTAGCCTTTGTTGAAGAGTTTCAAAATCGTTATCGAGTTCCTGAACTCGACGATATGCCAGCTTTCTCTGGTGGTCTGGTGGGATATTTCGGCTATGACACTGTGCGTTATGTTGAAAAGCGCTTACGCGATTCGATGCCCGAAGATAAGTTAGGTACGCCGGATATTTTGTTGATGGTATCCGACGAAATGTTGGTATTTGATAATCTGTCAGGGACAATACGCCTGATCATCCATGCGGACCCCGCGCTGCCCAATGCCTACGCACAGGCACAGGCTAGAATTACCGAGCTCGTCGAACAACTGCAAAAACCCGCCCCCGTATTGCCTGCGGTTTCACTAGCGCAGGAAGACCAAGCCGGACGAATTAGTGAAAACGATTTCGTTTCTGAGTCTGGTGAGAGTGCTTATAAGCAGGCAGTAGAAACCATAAAAGAGTATGTATTGGCGGGTGACGTCATGCAGGTTGTGCCCTCTCAGCGCTTGGTTGCTGATTTTACTGGTGAGCCACTTAATCTTTACCGAGCTTTGCGTAATTTAAACCCTTCTCCCTACATGTACTTCCTTAATTTGAAGGATTTTTATATTGCCGGTTCGTCCCCAGAAATTCTGGCACGACTCGAAGACGGCGTTATCACGGTACGTCCAATAGCAGGTACACGTCGTCGCGGTTATACCGATGAAGAAGATCGCGCCCTAGAGGCTGAGTTACTGGCCGACCCTAAAGAAATTGCCGAACATTTAATGCTGATAGATTTAGGTCGCAATGATGTGGGTAGAGTGTCAGAGATCGGCTCGGTAGAGCTTACTGACAAAATGATTGTTGAGCGTTATTCGCATGTAATGCATATTGTCTCTAACGTAACTGGCAAACTTCGGAAAGGTAAGACTGCAATGGACGTGTTACGGGCTACACTGCCCGCGGGGACATTGAGTGGCGCGCCAAAAATTCGTGCGATGGAAATCATCGATGAATTAGAGTCGGTGAAACGTGGTGTCTATGGCGGTGCTGTAGGGTATCTCGGTTGGAACGGTAATATGGATACCGCTATAGCTATTCGCACTGGCGTCATTAAAGACAAAAAACTCTATGTTCAAGCTGGGGGTGGAGTCGTTGCCGACTCAATTCCTCGATTGGAATGGAAAGAATCATTGAACAAAGCGCGGGCCTTATTTCGAGCCGCAGCGATGGTGCCACAGCAAGCGGATGAGGAGTAATTACTATGCTACTGATGATCGATAATTACGACTCTTTTACTTACAATGTGGTGCAATATCTCGGCGAATTGAAGGCCGATGTAAATGTTGTACGTAACGATGAAATTACCGTAGAACAAGTGGCTGATCTGCAGCCCGATCGAATTGTTATTTCTCCGGGGCCCTGTACCCCTAATGAAGCAGGAATTTCGATGGCCGTTATAGAAAGGTTTTCCGGACAACTGCCAATTCTGGGTATTTGTTTGGGTCATCAGAGTATTGGTCAGGTTTTTGGTGGAAAAATCGTCAGGGCTCGTCAGGTCATGCATGGTAAAACATCACCAATTTATCATAACAATCAAGGCGTTTTTAGCGGTTTAAGAAACCCCTTCGAAGCAACGCGTTATCATTCTCTGGTGATCGAGAAAGAAAGTTTCCCAGATTGTTTGGAAATTACAGCGTGGACTCAAACCGATACGGGTGGGGTTGATGAGATCATGGGTGTTCGTCATAAAACTCTGCCAATAGAGGGTGTCCAGTTTCATCCAGAGTCGATTTTGACCGAACATGGACATGATTTGCTACGAAACTTTTTGCAGCAGTGAGGGTGGTATGAATATTCAAGCGGCAATTAGTGAAGTCATTGACGGTCATTCCCTTAGCACCGATCAAATGGTGGCGGTGATGCAGCAGATCATGACGGGCGAGTGCAGCGACGCACAAATAGCCGGGTTCCTTGTGGCTCTGCGCATGAAGGGTGAGACTGTTGACGAGATCACTGGCGCTGCAAAAGTGATGCGAAAACTGGCGACAGGCGTTGATGTCAGTGGCCCGCATCTAGTCGATATTGTAGGTACCGGCGGTGATGGCATTGGTACATTTAATATATCTACGGCAAGTACATTTGTTGTTGCCGCTGCCGGTGGACAAGTTGCCAAGCATGGCAATCGGTCAGTTAGTTCTAAGAGTGGTGCTGCAGATTTACTCGAGGCTGCCGGTGTTCGCCTAGATTTAACCGCTGAAGAAGTTGCCCGTTGTGTTGACACAGTCGGCGTCGGGTTTATGTTTGCGCTCAACCACCATAGTGCGATGAAGCATGCTATAGGCCCGCGCAAGGAATTGGCAACCCGTACAATTTTTAATTTGTTAGGGCCGATTACTAATCCTGCAGGTGTGCCTAATCAATTACTCGGTGTATATAGCCGGCAATGGGTACGACCTATTGCAGAGGTCTTACGAGATTTGGGCAGCGATCATGTTTTGGTGGTACATTCTGCCGATGGCCTGGATGAAATTAGCATTGCTGATAAAACTTATGTTGCCGAACTGAGAGATGGGAACATCAAGGAATATACGATTGAGCCTGAACAATTCGGCATGAATCGCGCATCATTGGATCAATTAAAAGTAGAGAGTGCAGAGCAAAGTTTAGCGGTGATCAAAAAGCTGTTGGCAGGAGCAGAGAGCCCTGCAGCAGATATTGTTGCATTAAATGCGGGCGCGGCAATTTATGTTGCCAATATTGCGTCTAGTCTTGAGCAGGGTGTGGTGATGGCGCAGGATATATTAGCCAGCGGCACCGCTTCAGAGAAGCTAAAAGAGTTGGCACTGACTACGCAAACGATGAAGAGCCTTTAGGGTATTATTACCTAGCGGTCAGTTCTATCTTTGTGGTTTTTATGCGTCTTTTTTAGTGTTAAATAGTAAACACATTATTTGTTGGCAAAGAGAATTTTCATGAGTGACACCCCCACCGTTTTAAAAAAGATCGTTGCGCGAAAAATTGAAGAAATTGCAGAGCGCTCGGATAAACGCTCGATCAGTGACCTCCAGGCCTCGATCCTTGATCAGTCGGCATGTCGGGGTTTTGTTTGTGCGATTGAAGCGAAATTAGCGGCGGGCCAAGCGGCGATTATCGCCGAGGCCAAGAAAGCGTCGCCGAGCAAAGGTGTTATTCGCGAAGATTTCGATCCAGCGGCAATAGCCGTCAGTTATCAGCAAGGGGGTGCTGCGTGTCTGTCTGTTTTAACTGACAGGGATTTTTTCCAGGGCAGCGAGGAGTATTTACAAATGGCTCGCAATGCCTGCTCCCTGCCGGTGATACGGAAAGACTTTATCATCGACCCCTATCAGGTTGTTGAAGCTCGAGCTATCGGCGCCGATTGCATTTTATTAATTGTCGCCTGTTTGCAAGATCAGCAGATGGTTGAATTGGATGCCGCAGCAAAAGAGTTGGGTTTAGATGTATTGGTTGAGGTGCACAGTCAGAATGAACTGGAGCGATCATTGATACTCGATAATACTTTGGTCGGTATTAATAATCGTAACTTACACACCTTCGAAACATCATTGGATACCACATTTGATTTATTGCCCTTCGTCCCAGATGATCGTATTGTTGTGACTGAAAGCAGTATTCAAACACATGAAGATGTCGCCGCTATGAGGGCACATGGAGTGAATAGTTTCTTAGTCGGTGAGACGTTCATGCGGGCCGATCAACCGGGGGAAAAATTGCGAGAGCTATTTTTCTAAATTGGTAGGGCGAATATGACTGGCAGACCTCAGTTAGGTTGCCAGTGCAAAGAAAGTAATTACCGTGTGCCAAATACCACCATCGTTTTGCCTTTGGCTTCAACGAGGCCCTGTTCTTCAAGGGTTTTCAGCACTCGGCCAACCATTTCTCGAGAGCAGCCGACAATGCGACCGATCTCTTGGCGAGTAATCTTAATCTGCATGCCGTCAGGGTGAGTCATGGCATCGGGCTGTTTACATAAATCGAGCAGCGTACGAGCAACCCGCCCAGTAACGTCCAAAAAGGCCAAATCACCCACTTTGCGAGTTGTGTCGCGAAGACTCTTAGCCATTTGCGTACCCACGGCAAACAAAAACTCAGGATTAGTTTTGCTTAACTCATGAAACTTTGAATAGGCAATTTCTGCAACTTCACACTGAGTTTTAGATTTTACCCAGGCACTGCGATTTTGCTGGTCATCAAACAATCCCATCTCACCAAAAAAATCACCTTTGTTAAGATAGGCGACGATAATTTCCTTGCCGTCGTTGTCCTCAATCATAACGGTGACGGATCCCTCGATGAGGTAATAGAGAGAGTCACTGGTGTCACCGGCGTAGATTAATGTACTTTTCGCTGGGAAGCGGCGCCGATGACAGTGGCTTAAAAATTCATCGACATTTTCTATGTGTGGGCTTAGGGCTAGGCTGACCAACGGTTTGTCCTCTTACAGTGATAAAAAGTACCAACGGTATCCATAAATAGTTGAGTTGCTATTAATCATTATGGGCGCAAATTTGCTGTTTCGCTAGTTCTTGATCATTGTTGTTCGCTGTTGGCGGGAATGATTGCTGAAGAAGTTGGCAGGACGACTGAATATGCTAAGCTTGCCATCCTTGCGAGGCTGCAAATATGTAGTCTAAACGACCAAAAAAAGTGAATAAATAAATGAAAGCAACGGTTAAATGGGTTGATGGTGTTAGCTTTACCGCAGAATCGGGTACAGGACACAGTGTCGTTATGGATGGCCCTCCAGACCTCGGTGGCCGAGATCTCGGACCACGCCCGATGGAGATGCTAGTCATGGGCCTCGGTGGTTGCGCCTCATTTGACGTGCTCAGTATGCTAAAAAAATCGCGTCAGAACGTTGAGGCATGTGTTGCGGAGGTTGTTGCCGAGCGTGCAGATGCCGTACCCGCGGTTTTCACCAAAATTCATCTGAATTTTGTCGTCACCGGTCCCGGTTTAAAAGAGTCTCAAGTCAAACGAGCGGTTAGTTTGTCGGCAGAAAAGTACTGCTCTGCATCAATAATGATGGAGGCTGCCGGTGTTGAAGTGACACATAGCTGCCAAATTGTAGATACGCTGAACGAATCGTAAACAGTGATAGAAAAGGGTTTTACTATGTCAGTTGATGCAAAGCGTCCATCCCCAACGGCGGGGATGCGTCACATCGCTTTATTTGTAGAGAAATTTGATGAAACGGTCACTTTTTATACGCAGTTTTTGGGTATGGTGATCGAGTGGCAACCAGATGCCGACAACGTCTATTTGACATCAGGTAATGATAACTTGGCTTTGCATCGTTACAGCGGTGCAGAGCGCCCAGCGGCGACACAAAGACTGGATCACATTGGCTTTATTATTGATAAAGCTGAACAGGTAGATCAATGGTGTGAATTTTTAAAGGAGCAGGGTGTGCGTATTAAAAACAAGCCCAGCACTCATAGGGATGGTGCCCGCAGTTTTTACTGTTTGGACCCTGACGATAATGTGGTGCAAATAATGTATCACCCGCCGATCAGTCGAGGATAAAACTGTTCAGTGCTTAATGCCCTTGACGCCACTCGGCAAATCATCTGCTGATTTCAGCGATGACGGGTAAATGGCTTTTAG
>TARA_B110000908_G_scaffold84091_1_pt1 | contig 14427 bp, 16 predicted proteins | sample TARA_B110000908 | Tara Oceans TARA_B110000908 (sample SAMEA4398067) | marine metagenome | biome: Polar Biome; feature: [DCM] deep chlorophyll maximum layer (ENVO:01000326); material: water (ENVO:00002006), including particulate matter (ENVO:01000060) such as... | depth 36 m
GAGGATCGCGACACCGTTAAATGATTTCTGGCCGTGAGTTTCGACGATATACCCACGGTCTTCAAAAATCTCGCGCGGAAAGGCCTCGTCGACTGATTTGATTTCTTGCAAAAGAGCCACATCGGGCTGCGCTTCGTCCAACCATTCTGGAAGTGCATTTATCCGTGCTTTGATCCCGTTGATATTGAATGTGGCGATTTTCATGGCATGGCTCCTGCGTTTATCAATTCAGCTATCACCTAAGACACCCGCCTGAGCAAGAGGCGAGGTGATCGGCCAAAATGCACATAAGGTCTGATTGATTCGTCAATTCCCGTTAGGGATGATTTAACCATTATTTCCCTATGGTTAATATCCACAGGTTTCGGCGATGTGGATAAAACTTTTTTACAAAGCTACGCAATTAGGAAAAGGCAATTCATTCATATTTCTAGTACACTAATGTGATGTGGATAACTCCTTCAGAGAACACCAATAAAAAGAAACTATCTATTATTAATCAACTTTAGCATGCAGCGTTTTAGGTATTGAAACTATAAACCTAAGAGGATTTTAAAATGACTGCTCAACGCAAATTTGAAACCAATGTAGCGCCCTCCAATACAGATATGATTGATGGTGATCATGTTGAAATGTTCTCATCTGGATCTGCTCCAACGGCATCAGATACACTATCTGGCGATGCGACATACCTGTTCTCTTGCGGGTCTGCGCCAATAACTACTGCACTCCATGCCGGTGACGGCGTCGGGATGTTCTCATCTGGCTCCGCACCCAAAACGTCCAGCACCACCTCTGGTGATCTGACATCTTTGTTCTCTTCCGGATCCTAATCCTCTGCTGCGGTGCGTTTGATGTTATCAAAAGGAAAAACTATGACCAATGTGATTACATTAAGTGTGCCGCAACATCGACAATCCTTGTCGCATCGTGCTGGGACATTAATCGATATTTTTGCCAATCATCGCAGACACGGTGATGATGTATTTTGGCTTAAAGAAAATGCTGAATTACTAAATATTCTGGAATGTACTGCCACAGAAGTTCCCGACCAAACCTTGTCATTACATCAAGATTTTTACGACAAGCTGCCACAAAAGTTGGCGTTTTTCCCACAGTACTATCGGTTTTTGCTGTCGATCTGCCTTGATCTTGAGGACCTCGGCTTGGAGGGATAATTGGGCGAACGCCTATGTGATTGGGCGATCGCAAAAGGCCTACCTGCCACTGAGTTATCCGACCTTCAAAGGGGCGAGGCACATCGCCTATTGTCCCGACGCGGTGCCGCCATTTCAGTTGATGCGGGCCTGAACGAGCGCCTACACCAATTTATCAACCGCGCGGATACCTTCGCTTTACCCAACAAAAAGGCGGCTTATGAACTGACCCATATTGTTTTCTATCTATCGGAATATGGTCGCCGCGATCCGCAACTTGACCCCCAAGCGATCAGATCTCTACATTTCGTTGGTATACTCGCCTATCTTGATCAAAACGCTGATCTTCTGGCTGAAGTCTGCATTGCGTTGCGCTATGCGGGGCAGGCGCCAAGCGCTATTTGGGAGGATTGGGTTTTAACGACGCTGTCCGACTTTCAGGTAATTGGCGATGCAAATGCTGATGTTGCTGATGCATACCATGAGTATTTTGTGTGCACGTGGATGGCTGCGACAGCTAAAAACGCAGGGGACAGTCAGGTAGTTTTGAGCGGACGCACCAGATTTGAACGTCGCGATGTGTCACCCGGTCCGTTGCGAAGTATGTCTAACTGTTTGTTGCGATTGGAAGACGCCTGCACTGCCGATTGGACCCAAATGTGCCCGTTATTAGAGCAATGTGTTGACGAAGATGGTTATGAAATTTTAACGTCAGCCCAGCATTCAACTACTGAATTTGAGGCTTTCTTCGAACAGTTTTCGCGCATTAAGATAGCGGTGTAACTTATTACATGGAAAAGGAAGTTCCGCATCCGCAAGAACTGGATGCATTTGGGTTTTCAATTACAAACCGTGCCCCAATTAACTCTTCCGAAAAGTCGATGACCGCATTGGATAAGAACGGCAGTGAAATTGAATCAACGACAACTTTTTGCCCAGATCCTTCCAAAATCAGATCATCATCCTTCGGATTGTCCAAAGCAATTTCATACTGAAACCCTGAACAGCCACCACCGTCGACGGCGATGCGCAAAGCTTGACCTTGATCGGCAGCTCCGATTTCAGCAAGACGTTCAAAGGCACGTGAGGTTACTTTTGGCGGCAATTGCACAGGAAATGCTCCGAATGGACGGCCAATGGCCTGTTTCAATATCAACTTACACCCAATATAGAGGGCCATAGGACAGGCGACAAGGACCAGTGCGATATGCAAGCGCCATTTGCCTCTGATCCGCTGCACAGCAAGGGACGGCGTGTACCGGAAGAAGAGTTTAGTTTTCGATCAAGTTTCCAACGTGATCGTGACCGTATCATTCACGCCAGCGCGTTTCGCAGGCTGAAACACAAAACCCAAGTTTTCGTGGAACACGAAGGCGATTATTTCCGCACGCGCCTAACACACTCGATTGAGGTGGCCCAAGTGGCCCGTACAATTGCGGGCGCTTTGGGTTTGAACGGTGAGCTGACTGAAGCGGTTGCGTTGGCCCATGACCTTGGCCACCCGCCATTCGGGCATGCTGGGGAGGATGTGTTGCATGAGATGATGGCCCCGTACGGGGGGTTTGATCACAATGCCCAAGCCATCAAAATTGTGACCGATTTGGAACGCCATTATGCGGCGTTTGATGGGTTGAACTTGACGTGGGAGTGCCTTGAGGGGATCGCAAAACACAACGGTCCCGTTGTGGGCGACTTGCCTTATTCGTTGTCTGAATATGATGCGACCCATGATTTGGAACTGCATACGCATGCCAGCGCAGAGGCGCAGGTGGCCGCGCTGTCCGACGATATCGCCTATAACAACCACGATCTGCACGATGGATTGCGGGCAGGATTGTTTACGGACGCCGATATTATGGCTTTGCCGATCATCGCTGAGGCATACGCGGCAGTCGATGCCGCATATCCAAATCTAGAAATTGATCGCAGGCGTCACGAAGCATTGCGTAGTGTGTTTGGGGTGATGGTCAGTGACGTCATTACGACCTCATCTGCTATTTTGGCAGGGACGGGTGCAAAATCAGCACATGATATTCGCCACTTGGGCTATCCCGTTATCCGGTTTTCTGATGACGTGTATTCCAGTTTGCGCCAAATCCGTGAATTCCTGTTTACCCAAATGTACCGCGCCCCGTCGGTTATGGAGAAGCGGGCAGAGGTCACTGTCGTCATCCGTGAATTGTTTCCACTGTTTTTGAACGATCCGTCGCAGTTGCCCGAAAACTGGCACGCTGAATTGAAGGGTGCGACCCAAACTGCTATCGCACGACGCGTCTGTGATTATATCTCAGGCATGACGGATCGTTATGCATTGTTGGAATATGAACGCATCTTTGGCACTGCGTGACACCGCCCAACGCCCGTTGACGTAAGCCATGTACCTGTTACACCGCATCCGACCCGATTTAGGACGAAATTGATGAACCTGTTTGCTGATATCCGCACCCAAGTGATTGCTGACCTCAATGCGATGGTTGAAGCTGGGCAACTGCCTGCTGGCCTGAACTTTGACAACGTTACGGTTGAACCACCGCGCGATGCGACACACGGTGATATGGCAACAAACGCAGCAATGGTATTGGCCAAACCTGCGGGTTTGAAGCCGCGTGATATTGCGGATGCCTTGGCCGCACGTTTAGCTGCCGATGACCGTATAACCGCCGCTGAAGTTGCAGGACCTGGGTTTTTGAACTTACGTTTGTCCGCGTCCCTTTGGCAAGGTGTCGTCCGCGCTGTCTTGGAATCTGGTACCGATTTTGGCCGCTCTACTATGGGCGAGAACAAGAAGGTAAACGTCGAATACGTAAGCGCAAACCCAACGGGACCGCTGCACGTTGGTCACACGCGCGGCGCCGTTTTCGGGGATGCTTTGGCGTCGATGCTAGATTTTGTTGGCTTCGACGTCACACGTGAATACTACATCAACGATGGTGGTGCGCAGGTCGATGTATTGGCCCGTTCTGTCTACTTGCGCTACCTTGAGGCGCACGGCCAAGAGGTTGCTTTTCCAGATGGGACTTATCCTGGTGATTACCTGATTGAGACGGGTGAGGCGTTAAAAGCCAAAGTTGGCGATGCCTATGTTGGCAAAGGCGAAGACGTCTGGTTGCTTGAGGTCCGTGAATTTGCAACTGAGGCGATGATGGATCTAATCCGCGCAGACCTTGCGCTTTTGGGCATCCAAATGGACCGGTTCTTTTCCGAGAAATCACTTTATGGGTCTGGCCTGATCGAAAAATCAATCAAGTCCTTGGATGATAAGGGGCTGATCTATGAGGGCTACCTCGAGCCACCAAAAGGCAAGAAGCCTGAAGATTGGGAGCCACGTGAGCAAACCCTATTTAAATCTACAGAGCACGGCGACGATGTGGATCGGCCTGTCAAGAAATCTGATGGCGCTTGGACCTATTTTGCACCTGATATCGCGTATCACTACGACAAGGTTGAACGTGGCTACGATCTGCTGATTGACGTCTTTGGTGCGGATCACGGTGGCTATGTCAAACGGATGAAAGCGGCTGTATCTGCACTGTCTGGTGGCACTGTGCCGTTGGATATCAAGCTGACCCAATTGGTGAAGCTGTTCAAGAACAGCGAACCCTTCAAAATGTCCAAACGGGCAGGGACTTTTGTGACCTTAAGCGATGTGGTCAAAGAGGTTGGGCCTGATGTGACACGGTTTGTGATGCTGACCCGCAAAAACGACGCGCCCCTCGATTTTGATTTTGACAAAGTGCTTGAGCAAAGCCGAGATAACCCAGTGTTTTACGTGCAATACGCCCACGCGCGGGTGAATTCGGTCCTGCGCAAGGCGATTGCAGCGGGCGTTGCAGTTGATGACGCGACATTGGCCAATGCTGATCTGTCATTACTTGATCATGAAGCCGAATTGACACTTGCAGGTAAGCTGGCGGAATGGCCGCGTTTGGTCGAAACGGCTGCACGCGCCAATGAACCACACCGGATTGCATTCTATCTTTACGAATTGGCGGGCGAATTCCACGGACTGTGGAATCGTGGCAACGAATTGACGGAATTGCGCTTCTTACAGGACGATGCAAACGTGTCTCAGGCAAAAATCGCCCTGGCACGTGCCGCAGCGGTTGTAATAGCTGCGGGCCTTGGTATTCTAGGGGTAGAGCCAGCCGAAGAGATGCGTTAAAAATAACCGCCTCGGCTGAACAGGCATAATTCAGCAGACCCCACGGGCAATGTACCCAAGCGGGCAATGAGGCATATATGGCAAACGTCCCTTACACCCATGGCATGGGTGCTCAAAGCTATTCAGCTTCGGGCAATCAAACATCAATTGGCACGCAGAACTCCTTGACAAACCTGACTAATTTTGCTGCGGCAGGGTTGTCTGTTGCACTTATCATTGGTGTTGGTATTTGGGGGTACAAATTGATGGTGCGCGATGTGACCGGCCTTCCGGTTGTTCAGGCTGCACAAGGCGATATGCGGGTGCGACATGACAACCCTGGTGGGCAATTGGCCTTGAACCAAGGATTATCTGTAAACGAAGTTGCTGCCGCTGGAACTGCTGCGGCCCCGGCGGACACGCTAGTTTTGGCCCCAAAACCCGTGCAACTTGCGTCCGAAGACCAACCTATTTCCACAGCATCGGTTGCACCAGTGCAACAGCCAGCGCCTTTGGTGATGACGGCTCCAACCCCGGATCAAACTGCGAATGTTGCAGGGCTGTCGCAAGGCACGACCGTTGAAGATTTAGTGCGCCAACTGACTGCAGGATCAAGCGCGATCGAGGCCGAGACCACAATCAGTGGACCAAAAGTTGTCACTGCTGTAACACGTGTCGCAGCTGATGGGGCTTCTTCAGTTTCTGCGATTCAAGCTGCTAGCCTGCGTCAATCATTGCGCCCCTTGTTGCGCCCTGCGTCTGCGCCTTCAGTTGTTATTCCGGTGGCTGTACCCGCCAAAGCAACAATTAATGATATTGATGCAGCGTCCATCCCTGCGGGCACCCGTTTGGTTCAACTTGGTGCGTTTGACAGCGCAGACGTTGCGCGTAGCCAATGGGACAAAATCGAAGGGCGGTTTGGTGATTTCCTTCAAGGCAAATCACGGATCGTACAAAAAGCTAAAAGCGGTGGACGTACGTTCTATCGTCTCCGCGCAATGGGTTTTGAAGACCTAAGCGACGCACGCCGGTTCTGTTCCGCATTGTTGGCTGAAAATGCCGATTGTATCCCGGTTGTGACTAGATGAGCAGATTTGGCGCGACGATCCTAGATGGGGATGGTCTGCGGCTGACAGAGGATGAAAAGGCGTTCTTTCGCGATGTGAACCCGTTTGGATTTATCCTGTTTGCGCGAAATATCGACACGCCTGATCAAGTCCGCGCCCTATGCAATGATTACCGCGAGGCTGTGGGTCGTGAATGCCCGATCACCATCGACCAAGAAGGGGGGCGGGTTCAACGTTTGCGCAGCCCAACTTGGCGTGAATGGTTGGCACCGTTGGATTTTGTAAAGGTTGCTGGTGAAAATGCAGAACGGGCGATGTATCTGCGGCACCGTGTGATCGCACATGAATTGCGCGACATTGGTGTTGATAGCAATTGCGCCCCGATGGTGGACGTCGCTGACAGCCAAACCCACGATTTTCTACGCAACCGTTGTTATGGAACGGACCCGACTGTGGTCGCGGCTTTGGGTCGCGCTGCCGCGGATGGATTGCTGGATGGTGGTGTTTTGCCGGTCGTAAAGCATATGCCCGGACACGGACGTGCGACAGCTGACAGCCATTTTGACCTGCCGTCGGTCGATGCGCCACGCAGTGGTCTGGACACGCAAGATTTTGCGCCCTTCAAAGCCCTAAATGATCTTCCAATGGGGATGACGGCGCACTTGGTCTATGATGCTATTGATGACGCACCCGCAACCCTGTCCAAGCCTGCGATGGATGTGATCCGCAAGGATATCGGATTTGATGGTCTTATCATGACGGATGATATTTCCATGAAGGCGCTAAGTGGTGACCTGAGCACGCTTAGTCGGACCTCACTAGCTGCCGGGTGTGACGTGATTTTGCATTGCAACGGAACGCTCTCTGAACGGCGTGAGGTGGCCCAAGCGGCTGGCGAAATGACGGATATTGCCCAAAAACGCGCCGAACGCGCACTTCAGATGCGCAAAACACCAGATAAGATTGACATTTCTACCTATGACGCCGAACTTAAAGCGCTGTTAGGCGGGGGCGCATAGACGCGTTAATACATGAGTGAAGACATGTTCAAAGAGGATCGCATCTCGGTCGCCGAAAGGGTGGCCGCTGAAGCGTTGATCATTGATGTCGATGGGTTCGAGGGACCGTTGGATTTGCTTCTCACTCTAAGCCGCACGCAAAAAGTAGACCTTCGTCAGATCTCTATCCTTGAACTGGCGCACCAATACCTTGCGTTCGTTGAAAAGGCCAAGACGCTGTGTCTTGAATTGGCCGCCGATTATCTGGTGATGGCCGCATGGTTGGCCTTCCTTAAATCACGGTTGTTACTGCCACCTGATCCCACAGAAGAGGGACCATCTGGGGCGGAGCTTGCTGCCCACTTGGCCTTTCAATTGGAACGTCTTCAAGCCATGCGCGATTGCGCGGCGCGCCTTATGGGACGTGATCAATTGGGCCGGGATTTCTTTGCCCGTGGTCAGATCGAAGTGGTCGAGCGGGTCAAGAAAGTGACCTATACAGCAACCTTGTTAGATTTGATGCAGGGGTATGCCCGTATCCGAACGCGTGACGATTTCCGCCCCTTTGTTTTGGACCGTGAAAACGTCTTTACAATGGAACAGGCGCTTGAGCGAATGCGCGGGCTGATCGGGTACGCAGGGGACTGGACCGACATTATTAGTTATCTTCCAGAAGGGTGGGAAAATGATCCCGTCAAGCGACGCTCTGCCACTGCGTCGACCTTTGCTGCCTCGCTTGAGTTGGTAAAGGAAGGGCATCTTGAAATCCGCCAAACCGAAAGCTTCGCACCTATTCAGTTGCGTAAAAGGACTTGAATAACGTGACAGAACCAATCGAAGAAAAAGAAGAAAGCCTTTTTGAAGCCCCACCAATGGGTGAACAAGAACGCATGATTGAAGCAATCCTTTTTGCCAGCGCAGAGCCTGTGACAGTGCGTGAATTGGAAGCACGCTTGCCGCATGGATGCGACGCTGCAGAAGGGCTGGTACATCTGCGTAAACGTTACGAGGGGCGCGGTGTCAATTTGAAGAAGATTGGCGATGCGTGGGCTATGCGCACGGCGCCAGATTTGGGCTTTTTGATGCAAAAAGAAACTGTTGAAACCCGCAAACTTAGCCGTGCAGCAATCGAAACCTTGGCGATTATCGCCTATCATCAACCTGTCACACGGGCCGAGATCGAAGAAATTCGCGGCGTTTCAGTGAGCCGTGGCACCGTTGATCAATTGCTTGAGATGGAATGGATTCGTTTTGGACGTCGGAAAATGACACCGGGGCGGCCCGTGACGTTTGTTGTGACGCAAAACTTTCTTGACCACTTTGGTTTGGAAAATGCGCGTGATTTGCCAGGCCTTAAGGAATTACGTTCGGCAGGATTGCTCGAAAATCGACCACCTCCGGGGTCCGTACCGGGGCCGGGTGAGATGGAGGAAGATGAAGAAAATAACGAAGGCCAATCAGAGCTTTTTGAAGATTGACCTGATAATTGCCGCATTCATCGCTACATAAAGACTTGAAGCAGTAGGGGAACGACCCACGAATATGAACCACATTATCAATATGATCATCCGTCAGGTCATGAATCGCGTGATCCGCAAGGGGATCGATACCAGCATGAACGCTGGATCGAACATGATGGCAAAGCGTCGCCCAAAACAACCGCCACAGGGCGAGATTGATGACTATGGCAATCCAACGGGACGCGGTCCACGGACCTAAGTCACAGGGTTTTAAGTTGAATTAAGCTTTGGTTTTAAAGTGCTTAGACAGCTTCAAGCCTTGCCCTTGGTAGTTTGAAGCGATGCTCACGCCGTAAAGCTGGGTAGGGGCTTCTGCCATCTTTTCATAGACCAATCGACCCACCACTTGGCCGTGTTCCAACACGAATGGGGCTTCGTGGCACCGCACTTCCAGAACGCCACGTGATCCAGCACCCCCAGCAGAATCGTGACCAAAGCCGGGATCGAAAAAACCAGCATAGTGAACACGGAATTCGCCAACCATCGCAAGATAGGGTGCCATTTCGGCTGCATATTCGGGTGGAATACACACGGCCTCGCGGCTCACCAAAATATAAAATGCACCGGGATCAAGGATTATATGACCGTTCGTGGCGTGCACTTCTTCCCAGTATGCAACTGGATCGTAGTGATCGATCAGGTCTAGGTCGATCACACCCGTATGCGGCTTTGCGCGGTAGCCAACCAAAGTGGTATCGGGCAGGTTCAGGTCAACCGAAAAGCCTAATCCATCGTCAATAACCGGTTCACCGTTCACTAATGGAACTGTCGCATGCAGGGCGGCCAAGGCAGCGTCATCCAACACGGCGTGACCTGTGCGGAACCGAATTTGGTTCAACCGCATGCCGGGGCGCACAAGGACAGAAAACGACCGTGGGCAGATTTCGGCGTATAGTGGGCCTGTATATCCTGATGGAATGCGGTCAAACTCTGTGCCGCCATCAGTGATCGTACGGGTCAGCAGGTCCAATCGTCCGGTTGAGCTTTTGGCGTTTGCCACAGCGTTAACATCGTCGGGCAGATTCAGGCTTTCCATTAAAGGCACAACGTAAACGCAGCCTTTTTCGAGCACTGCACCGTCGGTCAGATCAACGCGGTGCATTCCGAATTCTTTCAACCGATCTGTGACCTTGGCACCGTGGCCCGTCAAAAACGATGCACGCACGCGGTACGCAACAGTCCCTAAACGCATATCAAGGCTGGCAGGTTGAATTTGTGCATCAATGACCGCTGGCGTGGCAGTGATCTGCCCGCTGTGGATCATTTCGCTGATTTGCTGGTTTGGGATCACACCGGTCATAGGAATTCTCTTGGGTTAAACGACAAACGCCCGCAGCCTTACGGCACGGGCGGTTCGCGTGGTTATATATTTGGTCGGGCTAGCAGGACTCGAACCTGCGACCTTCCGTCCCCCAGACGGACGCGCTACCAGACTGCGCCATAGCCCGACTTGATGAGTTTCATACCCGATTTTTGGCCCGTGGCAAGGGAGAAGTGGCACTTGAATTACTCTTTGCGGCCCGTGCTCATGCGATCACGCACATCACGCAGTTTGGCAAGCAACGGCAGGATCGCATTGGCCTGTGCCGCTGTCAGCGACTGGGTCTTAGCCAATGCGCTGAGTGCACGCGGTGTCGCCGCAATCTCGCTTTCGTTAGGGGGGGCAGGCACGTCAATGATATGAGGCATCGGTTTGGGGGCATCAACGGTCTGGTCAATTGGAGGCTCAGACGAATCCGCATCTTCAGCCACAACTGGTTCTTCGAGTGCTGGAACAGGTTGTGCGGCGTCAGTGTCAGGAGGAAGATTGTCAGATGTCGGTGCAATTGGTGTTGATCGGCTCAAGAAAGAAGGGAGCATCGCAAAAGGCTCATCAGCGACCTTTTCAACGGGTTCTTCAGCGGCTTTTACCTGTTCGGGCTCAACGTCAGCTTGGCCCTGTGCTGCCTCGCTTGTTTCGAATTCGGTTTCGACCTTTGGTTCTTCCTTACCTTCGGGTTCCGATTCCGGTGATGTGGCATCAAGGTCTTGTGCAACGGGTTCGTCGCCATCAACAGGTGGCGCTAAAGCTTCGACTGCTGGCTCATCTACAATTATTGCGGTTTCGAGAGGTGGTTCTGATGCAGAATCATCAACGATCTCCGCGGGTTCGACTGTTGTTTCCGTTTCAGCGATATCGACGGTTTTTACATCAAATTCAGGCAATTGAGGCTTTGGTAGATCAGGCGCTTCCTGTGTAGAAATGTCGTCAGAAAGACTTTCATCAACTTTCGCCGAAGCATTAGTTTCAGCGGTCGATTGCTCCAGCGCAGGCTCAGTTGGGACTTGCGGCATGACAACAGCGTCTTGCGTGAATGAAGGGCGATCCAAAAGTTCAGTGGTCTCGGTCTTTCGAGTATCTAGAATGAAGGGAACAACGTCTGCAGTTGTATCCTCAGCCTCCTCAACTGAGACCTCTTCAAACGGTGCTGGCTTAATAGGAGTCTTTACTGTTTTAGCGTCAGTTCCATCAATAGAAGGCGACAACGCAGAAACATGCGCCATGCCTTTTTCACGAAGGATTTTTTGTACACCTTTGATGGTCAAACCATCTTCATGTAGCAACTTCTGGATACCACCAAGCAATTGCATGTCGACTGGACGATAATATCTACGTCCACCAGCCCGTTTTACCGGCTTCACTTGGGTGAATTTACTTTCCCAAAACCGCAGAACGTGGGTTTGCACGCCAAGCCAGTTAGCCACTTCGGAAATAGTGCGAAAGGCGTCAGCTGACTTTGCCATCAGATCAGGACTTGTTACCTGAGGCGACACGATCCTTCATAAGATGCGAAGGACGGAATGTCAGAACACGGCGTGGGTTGATTGGAACCTCTTCGCCAGTTTTCGGGTTACGGCCCACTCGTGCAGATTTCTCGCGAACCGAGAACGTCCCAAAGGATGATATTTTAACTTGCTCACCTTCAACCAAGGCATTCGACATGTGATCCAATACACTTTCGACCAGTTGGGCACTCTCGTTGCGCGACAAACCGACCTCGCGAAAAACTGCTTCGCTTAGATCCATCCGTGTCAGTGTTTTATCAGTCATATTCATCCCCTATTTACATGAACAATAAGGCGAGCGGAATTTACGAGTCAATATCAATGACTTGCTAGATAGAGTTTCAGCACTATTTTCTGGCTGAAAAGGCTATTTACCAGCGTAAAACCACCGCACCCCACGCCAAACCGCCGCCGATTGCCTCTGTCACCAACAAGTCGCCTTGTTTGATTTGACCGTTTGCAGCCCCAACAGACATCGCAAGTGGGATAGATGCGGCAGACGTGTTGCCATGATCTTGTACAGTAACGATGACATTCTCCATTGGAATGCCCATTTTTTTAGCAGTGCCTTGGATGATGCGAATGTTAGCCTGATGGGGCACAATCCAATCAACTTCTGCGGTTGTTACATTGGCGCGTTCCATCGCGGTGGTCGCAGTCGCAGCCAGCTTTCCAACAGCATGGCGGAACACCTGATTGCCCTGCATGCGCAAGTAACCTGATGTGCCTGTGCTGACGCCACCATCCACGTACAATAAGTCGCGGTGGGTGCCGTCTGAATTCAGATCTGTCGACAGGATGCCGCGGTCTGATGAATCGCCAGTGCCGGTTTCGGCTTCTAGAACCAATGCACCAGCGCCATCACCAAACAACACACATGTACCACGATCGGTCCAGTCCATAATGCGGCTGAATGTTTCAGCACCGATGATCAGAACGCGTTTTGCCTGACCTGATAGGATAAGGGCATTGGCGTTGCTTAAAGCAAAGACAAAACCAGCACATACGGCTTGGATATCGAAGGCGAAGCCAGATTTCATGCCCAGATTGGCTTGAACCATTGTTGCAGCGGACGGAAACGTTAGATCAGCAGTTGAGGTGGCCAAAATTATGGCGTCAATATCATCAGCCACCATACCAGCGTTGGCCAACGCGGCCTCGGCTGCTTTTGTGGCCATCATCGATGTGGTTTCGCCCTCAGCTGCAAAATGGCGACGTTCGATGCCAGAGCGGGACTTGATCCATTCATCTGTTGTATCAAGGGTGGCTTCAAATTCGGCATTGGGAACGACTCGTTCCGGTAAATAATGCCCAACCCCTTTTACAACAGCGCGCAATGTCATGCGTCTTTATCCTTTGGTTCTGTGGGCAAGACTGCCGCCACACGGGCCGCCAATTTACCAGTAAATCCGTTTTCAGCCAGCTGTGCCGCCAACTTGAGCGCTGCTGCAACGCCAGTCGCGTCAGCAGAACCATGCGATTTCACAACCATACCATTCAAGCCTAAAAATACACCACCATTGACACGGCGCGGATCAATACGCCGTTTCAGGCGCTGCATCGAGGTAAAGGCGAATAGGTAAGCAAGGCGCGACATTGGTGTATTTTTAAAGGCTTGTCGCAGCAAATCACCAATCAAGCTAGCCGTGCCTTCGCCGGTCTTAATCGCCACGTTGCCCGTGAATCCGTCCGTCACAATCACGTCAGCTTTGTCACCGGGGATATCGCCACCTTCTACAAAACCAACAAATTCGAAATCGGCTTGTTCGGCTTGGGCAGCAATCAAGTCATAGGCGTCGCGCAATTCAGGGCGGCCTTTGTGCTCTTCGGTGCCCACATTCAGCAAACCAATGCGCGGGCGGGGCAGGTCCATACCATTGCGGGCATAAGACGCGCCCATCAGTGCATAGCGCATCAAATCATCAGCGTCGGCGCGAATATCTGCACCTACATCCAGCATGACGTTAAATCCCTGCGGATTGCGCGAGGGCCAGAGCACCGCGATAGCGGGGCGGTTCACGCCGGGCAATTTGCGCAGGCGGATCATTGAGACCGCCATCAACGCGCCTGTGTTGCCACAGCTCACTGCAATTTCAGCGTCACCAGAGCGGACGGTTTCTACTGTTGCCCACATTGATGTAGCTTTGCCGTGACGCACAACGTGGCTGGGTTTGTCTTGCATCGCAACAACTTCAGCCGCGTCACGGATGGTGACACGGCCTTTCAAATGTTTGCGACGCAGAACAAGAGCTTCAAGTTCAGCTTGAGGCCCGTGCAAAATAAGATCGACATTCTTGTGGCGTTTGGAAAAATTAGCGCATCCGGCAACGATTGCTGCCGGACCATTGTCACCACCCATAGCATCCACCGCGATTACAGTGGTCTGGCTTTTCGCGTTTGTTTGATCGGACCGCGCTGTCATAATTGCGCAATCATAGTTGGACCGTCATGTGCGAATGCCTATCTGCTTTGGGGCCAGTAGGCCATTTAGGCCGCGTCGTCTTCCAGATCGACTTCTTCAGCCAATGCAACAACTTCAGTGTCGTTGTAGTGACCGCAAGCAGCACAGATGTGGTGTGGACGCTTAAGCTCACCGCAGTTGGTGCATTCGTTAGGGTTTGCAGCAACCAGTGAGTCGTGCGAGCGACGGTTGTTGCGGCGCGACGTGGATACTTTGTTTTGTTGAACAGCCATTATAATGGGCCTTTAGATTATAGG
>TARA_B110000908_G_scaffold65257_1_pt1 | contig 14386 bp, 13 predicted proteins | sample TARA_B110000908 | Tara Oceans TARA_B110000908 (sample SAMEA4398067) | marine metagenome | biome: Polar Biome; feature: [DCM] deep chlorophyll maximum layer (ENVO:01000326); material: water (ENVO:00002006), including particulate matter (ENVO:01000060) such as... | depth 36 m
TAGAGCGTTATTTTTATCGGGGTTTAGTAAGGAGGTGCCTTTGGTGATGCATGTGGTTTCGCGGATTGTGGATCGGCAGTTTTTGCTTGGGGATGAGGAGCGGGAGACCTTTGTGGGGATGATGCGGCAGTATGAGGAGTTTTGTGGGGTGCGCGTGTTGTCGTATTGTGTGATGAGTAACCATTTCCATATCCTGCTTGAAATACCGCCAACGATGGATGTGGTGGAGCTGAACGATGAGGAATTCTTGGTGAAGCTGGATTCGATCTACTCGGATGCCTATGTGAAGGAGGTTAAAAAGCTGATGCAGAAGCTCGAGAAGAACCAGGCGCCTAAGGCAATGCGGGAGCTGAAGGCGAAGTATACGTATCGTATGGGCGATATGTCCCAGTTTATGAAATCGCTGAAGCAGCGATTCACGCAGTGGTATAATAAGGAGCATGGTCGCCGAGGGACTCTGTGGGAGGAACGCTATAGCGCGACTGCTGTGAGTGCTGGGGATTCCGCAAGAATGGTAGCTGCGTATATCGACCTGAATCCTATGCGAGCGGGGATGGTGCAAGACCCTAAGGACTACCGATGGAGTAGCTACGGGGAGGCTGTGGCTGGCAACCAGAAGGCAAAATCTGCCTATGCATCCCTTTATCAAATAGCTGCTAAGCCAGGAGCAGGGGTGGCTGAGCTGACGGAGGATGAAGCAATGCAGGAGTATCGGATGCTAATGGCTGAGGAGGGTGAAGCGGCTGAAATCATTGACGGAAAGGCGTCCCCAATGGTGCGTGGTGAGCGTGCTAGTAATAGGTTTAAGCGGCGTAGAGGCTATACTCGGGAGGAAATCGATAAGATTTTGAAGAGAAATGGCAAGCTAAGTAGAGCAGATATTTTACGCTGCAAGACGCGGTATTTTACAGATGGAACAGTGATCGGCAGCAAGGCGTTTGTGGAGAGCTTTTTGAGCAATGTGAAAGATCGACTGAAAGGAGATTCTGGGGATGAAGTTAGAAAATCAGGAGTGAAGCCACTACGGAGAGTAAAGAAGACTAGTAAAATAGACGGTGGAAAGTTGTTTAGTTTCCGCGATTTGCAGAAGGATGTTTATGGTTCAGTAGATTGATCAACTGAGATGCTCAAGCTGACTAGATGGCTAAACGGTCAGGATCAGCAAGGGATTCAAGCAAGAGTGGCATCATAGCGTTCTTTAAGAAGCCAATACTAATGATGATGAAGCAGCGAAATATTTTCAAAGGACGTATCCTCGGATGCGTCTTTTTTGTGTTTATAGGTTTTCAGCTCGCAGCAAATCTAAGATCCTAGTCTCGTTTGCGAATGGATCACGGTGGTAAAGCAGGACATGCCTTTTGAGCACTTTGAACTGAATCGGTTTTCCCATGAGGTCGAGCTCGAAGTGATCTCCAGGAGTGGCTGGATAGCGTTCTAGTTTCTGGAGAAAGGCTAGTACATCTGAACTGTCTGACATACGCCGGATAGAACTTTCGGCATCTTTGTGAAGTATCATATTTTTAAATAACCCCGAGATCTTTACCTGCCCTGATGAAGGCCTCTATCCCTAAATCAAGCTGCTCCTTGCTGTGAGCAGCACTGATCTGGGTACGGATTCTAGCGGTATTATGTGGAACTACTGGGTAAAAGAAGCCGATAGCAAAAACCCCGTATTTCAGGAGCTTTTCAGAGAACTTTTGCGCAAGTTCCGCATCTCCTAGCATCACTGGCGAGATAGGATGATCATCCCCTGCAATAGTGAAGCCAGTGGACGCCATGTTACTACGAAAATATCGAGTATTCTCCTTCAGCTTATCAGCATAATCGGTTGACTCTTCGAGCATATCGAAGACTTCCAAGGATGTCGCAGCGATAATAGGTGCAACAGAGTTTGAAAATAGGTAAGGTCTTGAGCGTTGACGAAGTAAATCGATTATCTCTTTCTTGCCAGAAGTATAACCACCAGATGCACCACCTAGTGCCTTTCCTAGCGTCCCAGTGGTAAGATCAATTTTACCGAATAAACCACAATGCTCGTGTGTCCCCCTACCTCGTTCGCCCAGGAATCCTGTGGAGTGACAGTCATCGAAATGAACAATCGCATTATATTTATCTGCGAGTTTGTGCACCTTATCTAGCTGGCAAATAATACCATCCATCGAAAAAACTCCATCAGTGGTGATGAGCTTGAATCTTGCACCAGCCTCATCTGCATCCTTCAGCTTAGCTTCTAAGTCTGACATGTCATTGTTTGCGTAGCGGAAGCGTTTTGCCTTACACAGACGGACTCCATCGATGATCGAAGCGTGGTTTAGACTATCGGATATGACGGCGTCCTCTGCAGTCAGCAGCACTTCGAAAAGCCCTCCATTCGCATCAAAACATGATGGGTATAGAATCGTGTCCTCGGTTCCCAGATAATGTGAAATTTTCTCCTCCAAATCCCGATGCAATGTCTGGGTACCACAGATAAATCTAACTGAAGCCATGCCGAACCCCCATTTTTTAGCCGCTACTGAGGCCGCCTCTACCACACGCGGATGATCAGCTAAACCTAAGTAGTTATTCGCGCACATATTGATGAGCTCAGAGCCATCTTGGAGTGTGACAATTGAGTTTTGTGAGGACGAGATATAGCGCTCTCTTTTAAATAGACCAGCTTCTTTGATTTCTGAAATCGTTCCACTTAGGTGGTCTTGAAATTCGCTAGGATACATGTCAGTAATAAAGCTAGTTTTAGCTAATGTGTGAAGCTGAATCTAATATTTTATTTTGTAGGCGGAAGGACCAGAATCACATTTGTCATAGAGAAGCCCTCCCCTGTATCCATGCTTTTCTTGGCGTGCCCATCTCCCCAGGAATCTGTGTAGATGATCTCTTTCGTCTTATTATTATATCCGATGATCAGGCGCATATGCCCACCGCCGCCCTGTGGAAGACCTTTCTCAGGGAAGAGGCCCAGCTGAAGACACCAGCCTATAGGAATACCTTGGTCGATGTATTCTTCAATCTTGCTCTTAAATCTCGAAAAAGAGCTCTTCTCCATCATCACCTCACGATAAACCTTAGGATCACACTCCTGGAGGAAGTAATCAAAACTCAGGGTTTCCTTGCTAGAAATCCTAGAGTAAGGCTTCTCCCCTTGTATCGGAATACTCTTCGCTTTCGTCTTTTTAGCGAGCTGTTGATAGGAATTAATATCACGCATCATTTCCTTCTGACCTGACATGTATTCCCGATAATCCAACTCCGGCTCTGAGAGCCCTTTTGGATACTCATAGAGGATATTCACGCGTGAGTTCAGGTGGCTAGTGACCTTCTTGAGCGCACCCACCATTTCTGCCACCGAGGTGCCGCCGCGTGCACTAGAACCAGCGATCTGAGCTATCTCGTGTTGATCGGTAGTCCTACCGTAATACTGATAAATTCTCGCCGCTGAAGCACAAGCACAGTAGCCTTTTCTCCCCTGATCCACCATTGGAATATTTTTGATGTAGACTTCTCCTGTCTTGTGATCTTTCGCGACATTAGCTCCAAGCTCGTTACGGTCTGCGGTAGATTCACCAAGCTTGGCTGTCCTGGTGGACATAATTCTGAATCTCAGGAACTCTGGTTGACCTTCAGATGAGACGGATTTCTCTAGCTGATACGAAGTTCCTTCCTTTTTCCAGAGGCTACGCTTGAGATCCACTGCGCCACTTTTCTCCTCAGATCTTGGCTTATCTGCCAACTTCTCAGAAATTTTATTTTTAACAGTCGTCGTGAGTTTTTCAAAACTGGCTCTAGTCATCTGACCGTGATCTCCCTTATTATAGAGGGACAGTGAGATTCCTTTAAGCTCTTCACCATTATTAGAAATGATCACACACTCCCCAGCTCTAATATTTAGCATTTTAAATCCAGCCCCACGTGAACGTAGTCCTCTTTTAGTTGCAGACTGCCACTGGAACCCAAATTTCTTATTTGCCGGGTTCTTCTCAAAGTCTACGATCTTAGTTTCCCAGAGTTTTTCACTAAAGATAAACGATTCTATTTCGATTGGAGCAGCAGCGGGCCTATACTCACGCTGAGCATTAGCTGCTACGACTAGTAAAATTCCAACAACACACAGGTTAATAATAAGCAAATTTTTCATCATATTTTCTACACAGATGACCATGAACACTACCCATCTAGTTGTATAGTATAAATTTCTTACCAGACTCCTAGATCTTTTAGCTGTCTTGTAGCTGCCTCAGCCCAGCCTCTATTAGCAGCAGGTGATGCTGGGGAGGGGTGTAGAATTTTGCCTATCTCCCCATGATAAGCCGGCACATGTTCCTTTATCGTAGCTTTAAGTTGCTTCTCAGCAAATGCCCCCACCCCGATAAGAAACTCTGGCTGAATCTCCTGTATTATCTGTGCTAAATGCCATCGACAAGCCACATCCACTGGCTCTGACTCCGCTCGTGGTAATTTATCAGGTGTGATGTTTTTCCCCGTCTCTCCCATCCAGACCAACGGGCAGAAGTTCGTTACGAAATGCTCTGCGAAGAAATCATTGGGATCTGGATACATTTCAGAAAACAGACCCCATAAACGCTTGCCGCTCACCTCAGATCTAGGACAGCCAAATCCCTGAATAGGACGCTTAGGATGCTCATTCTCTGGAACTGCCACCAGCGTGCTAATACCCATCCAGTCTGAGACTGCCGCTACTTCACCAAAGGGGACCCCAGTCTGCGCCATCCCCCAGGGACCGGGATTCATCCCCAGGAAAAGCACGCGTTTTTTACCATTACCAAATTTCTCTAAATAAATCTGATGTGGCTCCCAGGCATAAACCAACGGATTATACGTATTTGTGACCGGTAAAGAGAAATGCAGACCGCTGAGTTCTTTGATCAGCTTTTTTGCTGCCTTCTGAAGTTTTTCTGACATGCCCAGATACTGCTACATTTCCACACCAGTTAACATGAAAAAAAAATACCTGATAGCCCCCAGCTAACTTCCCACTTGCATTTTTCAAACGCTAGGGCATGACTAGGGACATGCAACAAGAAATCATACTAGCGCGAGAAGTAGAAGCCGTTCAGATCCCGAGTGGAGACGCCATTATCCTACCACAAGGCACACCCGTGATGATCACTCAGACACTCGGCGGCACCTACACAGTGGCGACGCAGGCCGGATTAGCCAGAATTTCGACTAAAGACGTGGATGCCCTTGGCATCGACCCTAATGAGCAGGCTGAAAAGACCGCTAAATCTGAGGCACTCAAGGACGCACCACTAGATGAGCAGGTCTGGGCTGCACTTAAAGAAGTCTATGACCCAGAAATCCCGGTTGATATTGTCAACCTAGGACTCGTATATGATTGCATTTTAAGCGAGTCTGAAAAAGACTCAAGCAAGTCCACTGTAAATGTAAAGATGACCCTCACCGCTCCCGGCTGTGGAATGGGACCAGTGATCGCAGCAGACGCTCAATCTAGGATTATGACCATCGATGGCATCGAAGACGCAAGTGTTGATCTCGTCTGGGACCCAGTTTGGAATCAAGACATGATTACCGAAGAAGGCAGAATGAAGCTAGGTATGGTTTAAAAGTGTCATTTAATACCCCGCTGATACCATCCCTGCCACGGTAGCAGACATTAAACTCGCGAGCGTTCCCGCGATCATAGATTTCATCCCTAGCTTCGCGATTAGCCCTTTGCGCTCTGGTGCTAAGACCCCTATCCCACCTAACTGAATTCCTATTGAGGAGAAATTTGCAAATCCACATAGTGCAAAGGTAGATAAGAAAACATTTCTTGGTGATATTACTCCAGCCTCCTTCATTTGAGCTAATTCTTGAAAGGCGAAAAACTCATTGGAGACCATTTTCATTCCTAAAATCTTCCCCATACTCAGCAGCTCACCAGAAGCTCCTATCAGCCAAGCAATGGGTGCGAAAATATAGCCTAAGATAGCTCCTAAACTAAGTGAGTTAAACTGACCTCCGCTAGAAGAAACCACTGCTGAGTTGAGATTCCAGTCATCATAACCCAACATTCCTACCCAGTTTCCTAGTCCGTAATCAATCATCGCTATTAGCGCTACAAACACTAGCAACATCGCTCCAACATTCAGGGCTAACTTCACCCCCTCACTGGTTCCATTGGCAATACTCTCTAACATATTACTCCCTACCTGCTCCTTACTCACGCTCAAATCACTATTCACCTTACCCGTCTCAGGTTCCATCACTTTTGCTAACGCCAATGCCGCCGGAGCGTTCATCAGTGACGCACAGAGTAAGAGCGTAGCAAACTCCCTCTGACTTTCATTACTCTCTCCACCTAATAGCGCAATATAAGCCACCATCACAGCTCCCGCTATCGTCGCCATTCCACCAGTCATCAGTGCCATTAACTCTGAACGCGACATCTTACTTATATAAGGTTTTATCATTAATGGCGCCTCAGTCTGCCCTAGAAATACATTTGCTGCAGCAGCTAGACTCTCTGCGCCAGAGAGCCTCATAGCACGGCTCATAACCCACGCTAACCCCTTCACCACAATTTGTAAAACCCCTAAATAATACAGCAGTGATGTTAGCGCTGAGAAGAAAATAATGGACGGCAAAATTTGGAAAGCAAAAATAAACCCCATCTCATTTCTATCCGCCAATGAACCAAAAACAAACAATGACCCCTTCTTAGTAAACTCAGAAACCTGAACAAAAAATGCGGCAATCTGACTGAAAACAACCGCCACAAAATCCACATTTAACACCAGAATCGCAATAATAAACTGTAAGCCAATCCCCGTCGCGACCACCCGCCAGCTAATCGATTTTCTATGACTACTGAGCGCCCAAGCGATCAAAATAAACACGATAACCCCAGGGATCCCCCGTGCGAAATTTTCATACCAATTCATACACCTCATTTTATTAGCATTTGGATTTCTATCTGGCAAGTTCTCGCTTGTATCATCTCTATGCCACTCTATAAATTGCAATCATGATCAGAATCCTCAATCATCCAGTCATTAACTCAAAAATCACCCAACTGCGTAGCGAGGCCACCAAACCAGCAGAATTCCGCAGGCTCACCCACGAAATAGCCATGATGATGGTTCCCGCCGTTACTGATAAATTTTCCACCGTCGACATAGAAATCCAGACTCCTGTCGAGAAGTCATTCTTCCCCACCCTCGCGATGCCCATCGTCCTAGTCCCCATACTAAGAGCAGGGCTCGGATTATTAGAGGGCTTTCATACGGCGCTTCCAGAGGCCTCAGTTGCACACATCGGCATGGCCAGAAATGAAGAAACTCTACAGCCTGAAACCTACTATTTAAACGTACCACAGGAGCTAGACAAAGCAGAAGTCATCATCCTAGACCCCATGCTCGCTACAGGAGGATCCGCCATTGCCACTGTGAATGAACTTAAGAAAAAGAACGCCAAGAAAATCACCTTTGTTGGGCTTCTATCAGCACCCGAAGGCAGCCGCGCACTGAGCACAGCCCACCCAGACATCGATATCATCATCGCTACCCAAGACCGCGAACTCAATAAGCAAGGGTTCATCTGCCCGGGCCTTGGCGATGCTGGTGACCGCATCTTCGGCACTATTTAACTTTGTTCTTGTGATGACAAGACGCCAAATCTATTCTTTTCTCATATCATGAAATCAATTCTCACCTCAATCTCCCTTGTTCTCTGTCTCGCTCTCACCAGCCTCTCCGCAGAGCGACCTAATATCGTGGTGATCATGGTTGATGATCTTGGGTTTTCAGACATCGGGTGCTATGGCGGTGAAATCGAGACGCCACAGCTAGACAAACTCGCTGCAAACGGCTTGCGCTTCTCACAGTTCTACAACACCGCTAAATGCCACTCTTCTCGGGTTTCTCTCATGACTGGTCAGTATTGTATCGCGGCGGGCGACGTTGCCCTCACCCATGCGGTGACCTCCGCCGAGGTGCTCAAAGAAGCTGGCTACTTCACCGCAATGACCGGAAAGTGGCACTTGAAAAAGGAACCTACCGACTTTGGTTTTGAACGCTATTTCGGACATTTGAGCGGAGCCTGTAACTTTTTTACAGGAGACAACACCTTCCGACTGAATGGCGAAAAATGGGAGGTTCCTGAGAAAGATTTCTACACGACCGTGGCCGATGTTGATTTTGCACTCAAATTCCTCAAGGAAGCCAGAGAAGTATCCAAGCCATTCTATCTCTACGTCGCTTTCAACGCACCTCATGCCCCGCTGCATGCCCTGCCGGATGACTATGCTAAGTATAAAGGCCGCTATGATCAAGGCTGGGATAAGATGCGTGATGCACGTATTACCAAGCTGAAGAAGTTAGGGGTTTTACCAAAAGACTTGCAAGAGAGTCCACGTCCTCCACATATCCGAGCATGGGACAAGCTGGTGGCTTGGCAGCGCGACTACGAGATCAACCGCATGGTCACCCTCGCGGCGATGATTGACCGTGTTGATCAGGAAATTGGCCGTCTAGTCGATGATCTCCGTAAAAATAACGAACTGGATAATACGATTATCTTCTTTGTTTCAGACAATGGCGCCTGTCCCTTTGACCGTAAGAACCCGCTACTCGATGCGAAGCCGACTAATGCTCAGACTTCCTTTGGAGATTCCACCGGCTGGGCATGGGCTAGAAATGCTCCGTTCCAATTTTATAAACAGAATCAATTCGAAGGCGGCATCAGCACCCCTGGTATTATTCACTGGCCTAAGGGGCTCAGGACAAAACCAGGAGAGATCATTGATACACCAGCCCACCTCATTGACGTGCTGCCAACGCTTGCAGATTTTGGCAAGGCTAAGATCCCAACCGAACACCCATCTAGGAAATTACGTCCAGTCTCGGGAATCTCACTCCGACCCATCCTGGAGGCAAAGCCATTGATAAGAAAAGAGCCTATCTATTTACAGTTCGCCAAAGACTATGGTTTGAGGGATGGTGACTGGAAGCTGGTGAGCTTCAAAGGGCAGCAATGGGAACTTTATAACCTCGCGACCGACCGCGCTGAAAACGTTGATCTGGCCGACAAGGAGCCAAAACGATTACAGGCCATGGTGGAAAAGTGGCGCGAAATGAGCCGAACAGTTCTTCATTCAGAAAAGCTGGCCAATGCGGTGATAAAACCCGCTGAAGTCCCCAAGTCTAACCGCGAGTGGACGGTTTTCAGTGACTCAGATAAGCCACCTAAGAACAAAGCTAAGAGGGGTAAAAAGAAGAAAAAATAATGACGCTGGCAGATCAAATGAGAGAGCGAGTTAACGGTTCTAGAGCCATCCAGAAGGGTAAGCAGGATGACTATAGATCAAACGCTCGCCCGACCTTTGATAGATAACCGTCAGGGAAGTGCTCCAGGCTATCTCAACTCAGCCGCCACTTTAGCAATCGCTCTCGGATAGAGGCTGTGCTCTTGGACTTGGATTCTCGCGTGCAGTGTGGCAGCATTGTCATCTGCTAGAACAGGGACTTTTGCCTGGAGGATGATAGAGCCTGTGTCCATTCCAGCATCCACATGATGCACTGTGCAGCCACTCTCAGTGGCGCCATCCTCGACAGCTTGCTTCCACGCCATTAGCCCAGGATAAGCCGGCAGCAGAGAAGGATGGATATTTAGAATCCGCTCTGGGAATATATCTAATAGAGGCTGCTTCACCAGACGCATGAAGCCGGCAAGACAGACTATATCTACACCTGCCTGTTTGAGCTTAGCCGCCACTACCGACTGACTTTCGTCAGGGAATTTCGTCTTGAAGCCACCACAGTCGATTACCTCCCCTCTCAGCCCCGCCTTTCTGGCACGCTCTAAAATATAAGCATCTGGGAAATCTGACAACACGAGGACGATCTCTGCATTGAGCTCACCCGCGTCAATAGCGTCCATGATCGCCTGCATGTTAGAGCCAGATCCGGAACCTAGCACTCCTAGTTTGATAGTACCTTGCATGACATTTATTTCAAATCTGCACTTCCATCTAGCTCCAGCTTTTTAAGCCGCTTTTTAGAGCGCTGCTGCTCTATCGCGATTAGCGCCATCACCATACCTACCATCATGATGAGAAATTCCATTCCATAGAATACCCAGATGTTAGTCATCGCTTCAGAGCTCGTGAATCCGTAGTTGTGAAGCCCTACTCCGAGGAAATTCACATGCCACCATGAGAACACGACGATCATGAATCCGAAAACACTACAAACATGTAGGCCTATTTCTTTAATATAGCCACCTAGCTTAGAGTGCAGGATGACGAGCATCCAGATCACAATAAGGAGTGCTCCGTTTTCTTTAGGATCCCAGCCCCAGAATCTCCCCCATGAGTCCGCCGCCCAGATACCACCTAGAATAGTTCCTATAAGACTGAAGAGCAACGTAAAGGCCACCATTCCGTAAACGATTTTTGTTAGATAAATTCTAGTCTCCTTATCACCAATGATACCAAAGGCTCTACCAATAATATAGAAATGAGAGATACAAGCCGCCACAATGCCGCCCATGTATCCGAGAGTGATCGTCACCACGTGAGTAGAAAGCCAATAGTTAGACTTCAGCACCGCCACCAGTGGGTCCATTTGGTCACGAGCCTCACTGAGCTCATAGCTCTTCGCTAAGAACAGAATAGCCACACCAAAACAGATCGCTACGCCTAGCATAATTCCTTTTTTGTGAATCCACTCGATCAAAAGAAGGAGGACTAAGCCCGCTCCCACAATAAATGGCATCGTATCATAGAGCGTGCCGATCGGGGGACGATTCATGATCCAAGAACGATGCGCGATACCCACGACAGTGAATAAGCAAGCCAGGCTAGTGAACCCAAAGACCCCCCAATACAAGATCTTGCTAAGCCGTGTCCCCAGGCACAAACACATCGCGATGAGTAGGATCCCCGCAAACAAAAGAATAGCGATCCCGTTGTTGAAATAGCTCATCTTGTTGAGTATCACTTCTCCATAGATATGCCCACCTTCATCACCGAAGTGAATATGGTTCTCATACTTCTTCTTGAAAGAGGTAACAGCATCCAGTTGCTTACCAGCATCACCTGAGCTGAAGGCAATCTGTAATTTATCTAGTGCGATTAGTTCCTCAATCACATCTTTAGGGTATTTATTCTGCTTCTCAGTGTAGCTCTGGAAAATCATTAGATAATCTGCAAAAAACTCACTAATATTAGCATTTGTTGGCGCCCCGTGCACCTTCTTGAGCTCAGTCACCTTATCAGCATAAACATTATACGCCTCATAATTTGGCCTCGCTACTTTCGCAAACCTTGAGCCTACCGGCGTCCAGGTATCTTCCCCTTCAGTAGGATTGATAATTAGTTTAGAAAACTCTCCAAAATCTCTAATCCCCATCATCATGATAGCGTCAGACACAATCTTACCATCCAGCACTCCGATGATCTCCATCTTATCATTACCGGCCTGCTTCACCCGCTCCATTTGAGTAAGATTACTCACGAAAAAGCTCTCTATATTTTGGAACCCAGATGACTTCTTTGCATCATCGGAAAGAATAAACGGATTCTTTAATGCATGATAACCTTGTAGTAATCTAGCAAAAGCATACATCTGATCCTGCTCAGGCGAGAGGCTCTTCTGCCCTTGCTCCTTAACCTGCTTATTGATCGTCTCAAAGGAATCCTGAAGCTGTGTCAGATGCGGTCTGATCTGATCAAAACTATATCGATCTCTCAGTGACTTAACCTCCATGCCTACCTGCTCCAGAATTTCAGAATTATCCACCCGGAATGATGGCAACTTATCTGCCATTTTTGGGCGAAACATCACATCCATCATCCACGCAGTAGCGCTAAGCTTCTGCTTCTCACCATCGATCAGGACCTTCATCTCACGATCACCGTGCATGGCGTACATGTAGCGTCTAGCGAGCGTCTGAAATGGCTTCACCCTCCCGCCATCTTGCACAGGCAGAGTTTGCATTTCTTTCACCACCCGCTTATCCCAATTCGTATAGCCAGTGACTTCCTTAGGAGTAGACGGCACGATAAGACTACGTATCCCAAAACCAGCCACCGCAAGGATGACGAGCATGGTTAGCGAGAACCCTAATAATCTAATTTTCTTATTCATCTGATTGTTTGTTTCCCTTCTCTTTTCTAGTTTCCCTTCCTAAATATTTTGATAACTTCAGCGCGAAGTGAAAACACAGCCCGATCGCTGAAATCCATAAGCACACCTTTGGCCACTGATCCGCAGGGTTCGTCACTATCTCAAATCCTGAATACTCTAGCCCATTAACCGGCTCATTCCAACTCGCCTGATAAAGTGTGAATCCTTTGTAACGCATTGGATGGTTCATCTTGATCGTTTGGATTCTATCCTGCTCATCATCATCGCCCGTCCAGGCGATAGTACTCTGAAATTTACTAGCCTTCTGCGTCCCTGGGTAATACTCGCCCACGGAATTGATTAAATCCACCGAAAATGGCATATTCCAGATTTCGTTTGGCATTTCTATCCCGTAGAGTTTTCCATCGACATCAAATGTCTGCGGAAACCCGATTGACCTACACATCAGTAACTTCCGGTCTGGCTCACCATTCTTTGGCTTCACCAGCAGATAACAGCCGTAGTTAAAGTAATCCATTTTCGCGTCAAACTCTGCCGGATGGAGGAAAAACCCATCAATAATCTCGCCAGATTTATTTCCTCGTACTTTATTCGCAGCATTTAACACCGCTACATTTTCTCTAAAATGCCTCACTTCGAGATCAAATGGCAAATCCTTAAAAGTAAAGCGCCGCATCTTATCTCCAAGATCCTTAATCATTTCATGCTTGATCACGTATGGCCGTTTCTTCTCACCCTCTGCTGTAAATTCTGAAACCTCAATGGAGCTGTAATCAAATTTGGTAGCATAGTCATACTTTGCTCCTTGAAACGCTTCCATTTTCCCATGGATAGACTCGTGATGATCCACGAATCCTACTAGCAGAAGAGAAGCGATCCCCATGTGAGAGATCACCACGCCAATATTCCTCCATCCCTTGCGAAGTCTCAGTATCCCACCTAGTGACATGTTCACGAAAAGCACACAACAGACCCAATACGCACCAGGCAAGGGCAGATAAATCATCTTACCGCCATTGATCTCAGGTATCACGAAAACCGTCTTGTGGCTGTAGTATTTTTCTAGAGCCCTAGACAACCCGATGTCTTGCATCTCAAGAGTACTGAACCAAACCAGTAAACCTAACAAAACTAGGCAGATCACAGCGAGCAAAAAGCTAGAAAAGAAATCTAACAGATACTGACCTATATTTTTTTTCTTTTTAGCCATCTTAATATCCTCCTCCATCAGCTTTGTCTTCAGTGGTATCCTTCTTAGATCGTTCAGTCGGTGTCTGGAGTATATTCAAACGCAGGCTTTTTGCGAAATTTATCAAATTTTCTTGTTCAGTCTCTATTTCTACCTCAGGCCCCATCATCTTGACCGTAACCAGACTACCGCCTGACACATCACAGATCACACCAGTCACCCCCCAGTCCTCAGCCTTCACAGGCATTCCAGACATCTTCTTTTGAAATGTTCCCCGTAACTGAACCACGTAAGCCTTCCGCCCGTCTAGCATCTCAAAGGTTTCTAACCCATCCAGATTCTCTAACACCTCTTGATCAAATTCACGTTTCCAGCGATTCAGGTTAGCTAGTATACCACCACCATTCACCTGACCTACTGCTATCTGGGTGGCCTCACCAGCGGCATAGTTTAATAATCGAAACTCCGTCTGACTGACCTTCCGCCACTTCAGCGGCTGCTTTCCAATCCACGAATGATAACTGCTTCTATAAACCGCTGGATCATCATACTGGCACAGTTCCCTGCGCTCAACTACCTCTACCTCCTTCGGTAGCTCCTTACATGACACCAGCGTTACTGCTAGCATTACTAAGCTAACAATCTTGCTTATGTTAGATTTTAATTTCATCGTCTATGGCACTTAAACTCGTTTTTAACGTTTTGCAAGTGATTACGGAAAGAGAAAGATGAAATTACCGATCAATTCCCAACCAGAATTGAGAAATTTATTGATAAAAATGTTCAATTAGCGAACATGAAAGTTAATTTTCTAGATTAATTAATCATTAAGCCCAGAAACCATCATGAGCCGCCACGCAAAAGCCACTCCAGAAGCAGAACAAAAACTTCATAATCAGAAAAGAAATTCTACCATTTCAGCCATCATCATCAGCCTGCTCTCGTTTGCATTAATCGTTGCGATTCTTTTCTATATTGCTCTTTCTCCACTCTTCAAGAATACTGAAGAAATGGTAACCTACAATAGTGGCGGAGAGAACGAAGAGCCTATCACCAAGCCAGAAATGACTAACCAGGTTGAGAAAAA
>TARA_B110000908_G_scaffold60077_1_pt1 | contig 14367 bp, 17 predicted proteins | sample TARA_B110000908 | Tara Oceans TARA_B110000908 (sample SAMEA4398067) | marine metagenome | biome: Polar Biome; feature: [DCM] deep chlorophyll maximum layer (ENVO:01000326); material: water (ENVO:00002006), including particulate matter (ENVO:01000060) such as... | depth 36 m
CAAGCGGCATCACAGCAAAGGCAAACCCCGCCCCCATCAGGAACAAGACAAAGAAATAGTTAGAGGCCAACGTGACAGCCGCCAAGGCATCGACACCGTACCACCCCAGCATCACCGTATCAGTGACACCAATGGCGATTTGGGCCAGATGACCACCAACCAGCGGAAGGCCCAAGGTGGAAACGGCCCTCACGTGGACTGGATATGACATGAATTTCGTTTGCATAGGGACAGACCTATCAAGGCATGGGAACAAGGCAATCGGGAAATGTGTATCGATACGATTTTTATGGTCCAGACCAAAAGGTATCGCGGCGGCGCAAGGGTCATTTAATGCGGCGACCCTGCGCCCCAATCTACACTCAAGGCCAATGTCTGCGGAACACCCACACAGAAGATTGCCGCTGTATTTGAATAGGCATTCGTGTTTACTCGGGCAAAACCCATGACCGCCTTATCACCGAAAGAGAACACCCTTATGTCTACTTCCCCACTAAACGAAGACGACACCAAAATGATGGCCGTCGTGACAACCGGCAATGGGGGCTACGAAAAGCTGGAATATCGCGCGGTGCCGCGCCCAATTCCGGGCCCAGGAGAGGTCCTGCTTCGGGTTTTAGCAGCAGGCGTCAACAATACCGAAATCAACACGCGGCTTGGCTGGTATTCCTCAGGCGTAACGGCGGACACCAGCGCGACATCCCAACAGCAGGAAACCGACACGGAACAGAAATCGGATGGCGGCTGGAACGGGGCAACGCCTTTCCCCCTTACTCAAGGCACCGATTGCTGCGGATAGGCGGTGCAAACAGGTAATGATGTAGCACAAGACCTGATGGGGAAGCGGGTCTTGGTGCGGGCTTGCATGCGGCCCAATGGGTTCGATGTGATGGACAACATCTGGATGGCCTCTGATTTTGACGGGGCATTTGCCCAATATGTAAAAGTGCCCGCGAGCGACGTATTTCAAATCGATTGTGATTGGAGTGATGAAGAACTGGCGACCATTCCTTGTGCCTACGGAACTGCCGAAAACATGTTACATCGGTCGGGTGTTGGTTCCAAAGACGTGGTGCTTGTGGCGGGAGCGTCCGGCGGCGTTGGGTCTGCAACGGTTCAACTTGCCAAACGCCGTGGCGCAAAAGTTATCGCCATCACCAGCCAAGGAAAGATGGACCAACTGCGCGACCTTGGGGTGGACACTGTTGTCGAACGCCACGCCGATTTTGTCGAAAGCCTTGGCGAAAACAGCGTTAGTGTCGTCGTGGACAACGTGGCAGGACCAACATTTCCAAGCATGCTTAAGGTCCTCAAACCGGGGGGGGGCGGTATGTCTCGTCCGGTGCCATTGCAGGCCCAATCGTAGATTTGGACATGCGTGACATGTACCTCAAAGATATCACCCTGATCGGGTCCACCGCTTGGGACGAACCTGTGTTTCCAGATTTAATCTCCTACATCGAGAAAGGTGAAATTCGCCCGTTGCTCGCAAAGGTATTCCCACTTGAAAAAATTGCACAGGCACAGCAGGAATTCATGGAGAAAACACATGTTGGAAACTTCGTTCTGGTCCCACCAAAAGACAATCTCTGAACGCAAGTATCCTGTAGTGAACGCGCAGTTGCAGCCTTTAGAACGTCATAGGCGTTTGAATTTCACAAAATAACTTCCCCCAGATTCCCCCATCTGTGCGAAGTTTGGGGGCGACCTGCCGTCCACCCAAACACTCAACATGCCTGACCCACCTCCCCGCGGTACAACCCAAAGACGTAGGGTCACGCCTTGATCCATGACATATCTGTGTCACTGTACCGCAGTACAAAGTTCACATCACGTTACCCCTAATTTTCTCAATTCAAGATTGGAGCAAACATTGACCCTACTTTCGCGCATATCAGCGTCCCTACTTGTCCCTCTTTCCATAGGCGCCACAATGAGCCTTAGCACTTTTGCCGCAGCGAACCCTATCGACACCACCCGGCCAGATGCGCCCGCGTTGTCAGCTTACGGCGACCACGCCATCGGCGTTCAAACATTTACGTTCACCAATGCTGGTCAAATCGACATTGTGAACACAACGGCAGATGCCGCACCAACCTATGATCGTCCTTTGACGGTTGAGGTTTGGTATCCAGCAGCCGACGGCACAGCCCAAGGCGGCAGCTACACTGCCAAATTGCGTGACGGCGTCACGGATGTTCCTTTGACAGGCCAAGCGTCGCGCGACGCTGTTCCAGCATCGGGCGAAACATTCCCGCTTGTTTTGATCTCGCACGGATATCCAGGCAACCGTTACTTGATGGCGCATTTGGGTGAAAACTTAGCGTCCAAAGGTTACGTCACAGTTTCCATCGATCACACAGACAGCACCTATTCTGACCAAGGCGCATTCGGTTCAACATTGCTGAACCGTCCAATCGACCAACGTTTTGTCATTGATCAAATGGAAGCGATGGAAGGTCCACTTGGCGACATCATCGACGCAAGCACCACAGGCGTTATCGGATATTCGATGGGCGGTTACGGCGCGTTGATCTTTGGCGGCGCTGGCGTCACCCAAGGGTCTACTGAATACCCATGGGGTACACCAAACGGTCTGTTGGAACGTCACCTTGCCGGTTCCGAAACCCACGAGGCACTGGTTGACGAGCGTGTCAAAGCGATGATCGCAATTGGCCCTTGGGGCAACAACGCGGGCTTCTGGGACGCAGAAGGTCTATCCGGCTTCCGCAAACCTTTGATGTTGATCGCAGGCAGCGTCGATGACGTATCTGTCTACGAAGCGATCCGCGGTGTCTTTGACGGCACCACAGGTGTGGATCGTCACCTACTGACGTTCGACAACGCCAACCACAACGCCGCTGCACCGATGGCCCCACCAGCCGAGGCGCTTGCAATGACAGCCAAAGGCAAAACTGGTCCCTACGATCACTACGCCGATGCCGTTTGGGACAACACGCGCATGAACAACATTACACAGCACTTTGCGACTGCGTTTATGGACACGCACCTGAAAGCGAACGCGGAAATGGCCCCGTATTTTGATCTGGTGCCAGCTTCTGGTGACGGCGTGAATGCAGTGGATGATGCGGGCAAGCCAACTGCTGAGCACACCTATTGGGAAGGCTTCCAGCCACGCACTGCGGTTGGTCTACGCTTTGAATCCAAAGCCAAAGGCGAGTAATGCAAACTCAATCCCTTACCTTGAACGGGCAGGACTTTTTTGTCCGTTCATGGGGTCAACCCCACTTACCTAAATTGATCATACTGCACGGCTTTCCCGAATATTCAGGGGCGTTTGACGATCTTGCGCCAAAGCTGTCCGGCATGTTCCATTGCATAGCCCCCGATCAACGGGGTTATGGGCAAAGCTGGACACCCTCTGAGGTTGGGGAATACACCACGTCAAAACTGGTCAGCGATATCGTGTCGCTGATCAATTCCGATCTGGTCGGTGGTGGCCCTGTTGCCGTCATGGGCCACGATTGGGGGGCTGGCGTGGCCTATGCCCTCGCCATGTTCCACCCAGAATTAGTGAGCCGCCTGATCATCGCCAACGGCGTACACCCCGCACCGTTCCAACGTGAAATGGCCAAAGGCGGGGCGCAATCAGAAGCCTCACAATATATCAATTTCATCAAAACAGACACTTCGCATGATCTATTGGCTGCCAACGAGTGCGCCAAATTGATCAAGCTGTTCTCGGCCAACATGGACACCTCTTGGTTGGCTGGCGAACGGCTTGAAGCCTACAAGACCGAGTGGCTACGCCCTGGCCGACTACAAGGCATGACCAACTGGTACCGCGCATCGCCGCTTAAAGTGGCTGATCCCGGGAAACCACTTAGCGATCCGCCAAAGCTGCCTCTGGATAAGATGCGGATACACTGCGACCACCTGCTGATCTGGGGAATGAAGGACACGGCTGTCTTGCCGGAATCCACCGAAGGCCTCGAAGACTTCTGCGAAAAACTAACGCGGGTTGAAATCGCGGACGCCGACCATTGGGTGTTGCATCAGCAACCAGATGAGGTGGCAGAGGCAATTGTAGAGTGGGTGATTGGGGACGATCTTTATATTCCGTAAAGGTTATTCTACCCGCCTTGGGAATCCGACCTTGACGAAGCAAGCGCAGGGACAAATATCTTTGATTCCATCAGCTCCTACGACCAATGCAGCCTAATTCAATTTAATTGGGTTTTGCAGCCTATGGTGCAGCAGCTTGACTTCATTTTCCGAAATCGCGACACTTTGTCGCCACTGATTTCCCTTGATTACTGAAGGGTATGCCTTTGCATAATCGCGGAACTGATCATTGGTCACAGCGAACGATACAGGCAAATATTTGAGACTGTCCAAAATATATTTATCGGCCTGAACCCCACCGGGCACCACATAGATTTCATCAGTGCCCAGTCCAAAAACATCCTCAAGCATCGTTATTGAATGGTGTTGATGACTGGGAAATGCACCGTGTTCGCTGAGCGTGTAAAAAATATTGGCATCGAAGAAGCAAACGATACGGTAACCTTCGGTCCGAAGTTGATGGGCAAGCATCCCAAGGGGTTGGGCGTCCACCCCATTGTCGTGGCCAAAATGATAAAGATTGCTGCCGTCAAAAATCACAGTCTTTGCATCTAATCGCAGGTTAGACATGAAACCCTGACGATCATTGGCCAACAAAGAATGTGTCGGAAGAGGCCATGACTTTTGACGCAACCTGAAAGCACGCAATCGACGATCAACAATAAATAGCAAGGCACTCAAAGATACCAATAGAGCCATCATCGCTATCGGATCCAAATCGGGACGTGTGAAAAACCACCAAAGGGCTAGTACGGACGTCACCATCAACAGCGAAAAAGTCAGCACAAAATACAGCGTATTTCGCACCCAAACAGCGAAATTGAACCGCAAAGCCTTCGGTGCTTTAGGCGCCAACTTATCGCCCAAGCTAATTGGTTCGATTGACATAATATGCTTCATTCAAATGCTTTACGCTAAAACATAGTTTAGGTTTCCAGACAAAACCATGCAATTAGCTGATAACTTCGGTTGCTGGCAGCCCTAAAGAACCGTGCGTACCCGCCACAGCTCTGGAAACAACTCAACCTCCAACATGCGTTTGAGGTAATCAACACCGCCAGTGCCGCCAGTGCCGCGTTTAAAGCCAATCACGCGTTCAACCGTGGTCACGTGATTGAAACGCCAACGGCGGAAATAATCCTCGAAATCTACCAGCTTCTCAGCCAATTCGTAAAACTGCCAATGTTTCGCAGGATCACGGTAAACGGTTTCCCAAACACCCATCACGCCGTCGTCAAACGTATGGGTCTTGCTCACATCACGCTCCAACACAGCCGCAGGTATCGCCAAACCAGCGCGGGCCAAGGCGCGGATCGCTTCATCGTATAGCGACGGTTTGGTCAGCTCTTCTTCCAATTGCGCCATGATATCAGGGCGATGGGCATGGGGGGGCAGCATCGCATTGTTGCGGTTGCCCACAGCAAATTCGATCATGCGATACTGCCACGACTGGAACCCCGAGGATTGGCCCAGATCATCGCGAAACGCCGTGTATTCTCTGGGGGTCATCGTGCGCAAAACATCCCATTGGTTGTTCATTTGTTCGAATATCTTGGACACACGAGCCAGCATCTTGAACGCGGGCGACAAATCGTCCGTGCGTATGGCACGACGAGCCGCGCCCAATTCATGTAGGGCAAGGCGCATCCACAATTCAGACGTTTGATGTTGGATAATAAACAACATCTCATCATGGGTATCAGTTTGTTGCTGCTGGGCACTTAGAACCTGATCCAGACACAAATAATCAGTGTAAGACATCTTGTTCTCAAACTTCATTTCTGCACCCTCTGACGAGGGATCATAGGGGGCTTTGTCGGTCATTACGCGCGTCCTGATTTGCTGTGTTGGTGTAACCGATCATGAAGCAGACCAAGACACAAGTGTCGTGCCCCAACATTTGTAAAACGCGCTTTCCACTACGTTTGCCTTCGCGCATACTCTCGATATATTTGGAGAAATTTATGCACAGCCACACTATTCAAGAAGCTGCACGATTGGCCGAAGCTTCGTACAAACGTAAAAGAAGAGCCCATCGTAAAATCAGGGAAGATGCCCATGATATTTTGAACGACAAAGACGTTCAAGCGTTCTACATGAAAAACGGTGTCTTATTGATCATGGGCAGCAATTCGTTGATGGATTACGTCCGTTACAATCTACGCCTCCTGAGACTCGGTACCACGCAGTATAAAATGAGCGATGACACCACTGAGGATGACGCCAAGGGCATCACATGGCATCAAGGTTTCTTGGCACATGCCAAAATCATCCAGCAATGGATCGAGAAAAACCATGAGATTCCGAAGTTTATTATTGGGCATTTCCTTGGGGCGGCCGCGACCCAAATTCTGTGCAAAGACTGGAAGGTTCCGGGCATCGCCTTTGCCGCGCCGCGTCCCCACAAGTATCAGGATAACAGCGATTTATGTCTGTGTATCAACCGGCATGACGATTTAGTAACTAAATTGCCAACGAACTTTCACCACATGGGAAAAATGGTGACGTGCAAATCGCGTTCCTCTCTCTTTCGCTCAAAACACCCGATGAAGCATTACCGCACAGCGGTGGCTGAGCGTCAGAAACTCGGCTTATTGGCAAAAAGTTGGCCCTAGTGAGATAGAGTGGTGAGTTAGTTCTGAGCTAGGCGAGTGCAGACCATGTGATCAGGCATGGTTCCAATCGTCAGGATCGGCGGAATTGTTCGGGCTTAGCCCAATGACATCCCCTGTTGTTGAGCATCCAAGCCCCAACACCGTCCGATTGGCATATCCAAAATATGCGCTGACTTGATTGATCTCTAAGACCTCGCCATCACTATAGCCCACATCGCGTAGCGCCTGCACATCCGTTTCAGCCATGTTGGCCACGTCTTGGGATAATTTTTGCGCATACCGCATCGCCTGCTGTTGGGCCGAGTCCAGCGGCGTCGCCTCAATATCCAACGCTTTGATTGCGGTAAGGATGGCATCGGCGCGTGGATCATCCTGCAGCAATCGCTTCATCCCTGCAAAGTGATGCTGAACGCAATACTCACACCCGTTCAGCTGACTGACCCAAACGCCCAACACTTCGAGGAACCATTTAGGGATCGTATTGCCCGAATGGTGCAGCACATATTTGTAGATCGCCATGTGGCCTTCCATCGTGTGGGGCCGCAAACTGTGGGACATCATGATGTTGTCTACGTTATTGTCAGGCCCTGTGACCCGTTCATACAACATCTTCAGCTTGCCAGTCGCCTGCTCAAACGGGATGGTTTTAATCCAACTCATGGTGTCTCCTTTGTGTTGTTTTAAGAGTAGCGTGGATTTTATGATGTGAAAGAACATTCCGCTACGCGGCCTGCTGGAGGCGCTGCCTCCAGACCTCTGGGATATTTTAGGCCAAAAGAAGCAGGATGGCGTCTTTCGCCGCGCCTGATGCTCTGACATACTGCCTAGCAATCAAAACTAATAAATCCGAGCATGTGTATGTCCAGCGATCTTCTTTCCGGCGCGACCAGTAACCCTGATGAATATGATGCATCTTCCATCCAGATCTTGGAAGACATGGAACACGTGCGCCTGCGCCCTGGTATGTACATCGGTGGTAAGGATGATCGCGCGTTACATCACATGGTCGCCGAGATCATCGACAACTCGATGGACGAGGCTGTGGCCGGTCACGCCACGTGGATCGAGGTTGAGTTGCATGAGAATGGGCATGTGTCTGTCCGTGATAATGGCCGTGGTATTCCAACGGGGCCACATCCGAAGGATCCAGAAAAATCCGCGTTGGAGATTATCTTTTGTACGCTGAACGCGGGCGGTAAGTTTTCGGGCGACAGCTATGAGACATCGGGCGGTTTGCACGGTGTTGGGTCGTCTGTTGTGAACGCCTTGTCCGATCATTTGCGCGTCGAAGTTGCCCGCAACAAAGAACTGTTCGCGATGGAATTCTCGCGTGGGGTGCCACAGGGAAAATTAGCAAAAATCGGCGCGGCCCCAAACCGTCGCGGCACGGCTGTCACCTTCCATCCTGACCCTGATATTTTTGGGTCTTTAAAGTTAAAACCCACCCGCTTATTCAAAATGTCGCGTTCCAAAGCCTACCTGTTTTCGGGTGTCGAAATCCGTTGGAAAACCGCCCAAAATGACGGCGAAACCCCGCTTGAGGCAAAGTTCCACTTCCCCGGCGGATTGTCCGATTATTTAAACGAAACGTTTGCGGGTGCCACCACCTACGCCGAAGCCCCCTTCGCAGGCACCGTCAGTTTTGAGAAATTCAAAGTCCCCGGCAAAGTCGAATGGGCCATCAACTGGACCCCCGCGCGCGACGGCTTCATCCAGTCCTATTGCAACACGGTCCCCACACCTGAGGGCGGAACGCACGAGGCAGGTTTTTGGGCCGCTATCCTCAAAGGCATCAAAGCTTACGGCGAACTGGTCAGCAACAAAAAGGCCGCAACAATCACCCGCGAAGACCTGACCACAGGGGCAGGCGCGCTCGTGTCCTGCTTCATCCGCGAACCGGAATTCGTCGGGCAAACCAAAGATCGGCTTGCAACAGTCGAAGCACAGCGCATGGTCGAAAACTCGGTCCGTGACCATTTTGACAACTGGCTGGCCGCCGACACAAAATCCGCAGGCGCGATCCTTGATTTCCTTGTGCTGCGGGCCGAAGAACGCCTTAAGCGTCGCCAAGAAAAGGAAACCTCGCGCAAGACAGCCACCGCCAAACTGCGCCTGCCCGGCAAGCTGACCGACTGTTCTTCCAAAACCCGCGAAGGGACCGAGCTGTTCATCGTGGAGGGCGACTCTGCTGGTGGGTCCGCCAAAATGGCCCGTGATCGCAAAATCCAAGCGTTACTGCCCCTGCGCGGTAAAATCCTGAACGTGCTGGGGGCCGCCTCAAACAAACTGGGCTCAAACGCCGAAATTTCAGACCTGACCCAAGCGCTTGGCGTTCAGCTTGGCTCAAAATTCAACGTCGATGACCTGCGCTATGACAAGATCATCATCATGACCGACGCGGACGTCGACGGCGCGCATATCGCCGCGCTGCTGATGACGTTCTTCTTCACCCAAATGCGACCCATGATCGACGCGGGCCACCTTTATCTCGCCTGCCCCCCGCTGTTCCGCATTACGCAAGGGGCCAAACGGGTCTACTGCATTGACGAAGCGGAAAAAGACGCGTGGCTTGAAAAAGGCATCGGCGGCAAAGGGCGGATCGACCTGTCACGGTTTAAGGGACTGGGAGAGATGGACGCCAAGGATCTCAAAGACACCACCATGAACCCCGCCACGCGCAAACTGATCCGCGTCACGATTGATGATGATGAGCCAGGCGAGACGGATGATTTGGTCGAGCGTCTGATGGGTAAAAAGCCCGAGCTGCGGTATCAGTATATTCAGGAAAACGCCCGGTTTGTTGAGGAATTGGATGTTTGATCACAACCCAGCTTAATCCGAAGGGTGGAAGTATATGGATGGAAAGTTCTTACAAAGTAAATTTCATTCGAAGGACAAATAGCGCCGAATAATGCTAGATTTCCCTCCATGATTGTGGGCATACCTCCACAAGAGAAATTTGTTGAGCGAAAGAGCGAAAGAGCGTGTCTGTCGCTTCAGCATCCTCCAAGAACTGGGATATTTACAACAAGAATTTGACAAAAAAACCCAAAAATTACCTAAAAAGAAGTCCACTATGAAAATATTTACAGCGATCACCATTTGCCTTTTCACGACAGCAGGTCAAGCCAACGCTAAAGACCTAAGGCTCACGTCACTCGACGCTCAAAACTATGTACCATACAATCGCGATTATCCAATTTCTATTCAATTCGATGTCGCTAATGCGTCAAAAAATGACTACGAAATAATCGCTCTATGCGTAACTGTAGAAAGAGAAAAGCAAAAGTGTCATTCAAAATCATCTATGGTCAATTGGAATGCGCGCCGGCTAAAAATTAGAGAAAATTGGAAAGGTGAGGGCGAAAAAAAATTTCGGCCTATGTGAAATATCGCCATGGCTCGTGGGAAATAAAAAAGAGCAATACTTTAACGACAACAGTCTCTTTCGGATATTGAAAACAAAAGGGGGGAGCAGATTGTGGCTATTAGGTTTGTCTTTTCATTTGTAATTATTCTCTTTTCACTCACCAACATTCTCCATGCAAAAGACATAAAGCTAACGAAATTAATCGTAAATGACACTGTACTATTTTTTGGCAGCTACCCTATTGCCGTTGAATTTGACGCTGATTTTGCCTTGCAAGATGAGTACGAAATAATTTCAATTTGCATAAAAGAGGGGAGAGAGCAGCCAAGGTGCAATGAGTCTCCCACAGTTAAATGGCACATTGGTCAAATAAAAATGAGAGCGAATTGGGATACTCCAGGTAAGCGGATCATTTCGGCATACGTGAAGTATCGCCATGGCTCTTGGGAGATTAAGAGCAGCAATACTGTAACAAAAACCGTTAAGTTTAGTTCCTAAATGTAAAATGACACTTTGCATGAAAAATAACGTCATCAAGGACTGCGGGTCGTAGGCCGTCTTGCATTCGATCCAACGAACCAAATGCAACCGTAGAAAGGACAGCCTCAGGGTTGTTAAAGACGCTCCCTCTCAAAGGGGGCAAGCTTGCTCTTCCCAAATACGGATCACTGCGCATTCCAATCACTCGCCCTGCACGTCTTCCAAATACACCAACAACGCGGCCAACGGCCTTGGCACTGGTGACAACACACCGTCTATTTCGACTGGCACCGTATCTCCACGCAGCAACGCTCCAAATTCTGGCATCTCGTGATCCTCAAACGGGGCACGGGTGTAGCCGTCAATCAATGACAAGGTCGACGCGCGGTCAAAGCAACGTGCATATAGCCCCGTTAAATCCGGTGGCGCGCGGCCCAACTCTGGCGACCATTCAAGCCCACCTTTGGCATCGCCACCGTGGCATCCCACACAGTTTTCAACAAAAAGCGCCCGCCCCTCTGGCGCTTCGGGCATTTCGTTCACCGCGCAGGCCCCAACGATCAAAGCCAATCCAGTTGATAAAATTATCCCGCGCATCACCTATACTCCCTTGTGTTTACACAAGGGTTAACGCCCAAGAATATTGGTGCCATGATATAGATCAAGGGAAGGGAAATGAGGGCATGTTGGCCGCGACAACCGCTGCACCAACCGCCACCAAAAAGCACAGGGCTAACGTGAAAGTAGGGCTGGATCGATCACGCTATCTAACGTTTCAATTTGATCCGGCATCGACGCGGTAAACCCCGCCCTACCCCACTTTTTGCAAGTCGCCAGCCGACCCGTGCGTTGCGAGAACGCTAGGTCACGCTTGTCGGATGCAAAACCACACGCGAATTCATCAGCACACGATTGTACAACTCGATCATCTGGTCATTGATCAAACGGGCGCACCCATTCGACACACGCCGCCAAATCGTATTTGGTGCGTTGGTTCCATGCACCCCCAGGAACGTGTCGCCCTTTCCCGGTTGGAACAGATACAGCCCGCGTGATCCCAGCGGATTGTTCAAGCCACCCGGCAGTCCGTCTTTATGTTTCGCATATGCAGCCAGATTGCGTTTGATCATGCCAGGCGTCGGGGTCCAGCTGGGCCACTCTTTTTTCGCGCCCACATAAAATTCACCAGACTCGTACAATCCGGGGCGACCAATCCCGACCGCATAGCGGATCGCCATCCGGTCCGGCAGCGTCCAATACAGCACGTGCTGGCCCGGGTCGACATGAATTTCGTACGGTTCCAACTTGTTAGAAATTCGAACTTCGCGCGGCAGGAATTCTTCCGGCATGTTGTAGGCTGGCATTTTGTAGTCTTGCGCAAATGCAGGCGCGGCACCAATCACGGCAATCCCCGCCCCAATCTGTTGAATAAATGTACGTCTTTTCATTTTACAGCCCCCCAAAAAATTAACCCAACTCTGCGCCAAGGGGGCCGTGCAGGTCAAACCTATACGATCTAAAAATCGCTAATCACCAGACTGTGATCGATAAAACCTCCTTTTTCGGGGTCGAATTAACCAATTTCGCCAGTTCTTTTGCAACCCAACTGCCGATATGTACAATTGAAGGGGGCAAATTGTACATTTCGCGGGGATTGAAAGAATTTTGGCGAAATCTGTTTCCTATATTTGTACAAACTCATGCCCCTATTTGTACATTTCACCTCTAAACATAGTGTGAATTTCTCTTTCAAATCCGTATTTGACACACCGCACGCACTTTGGAAAAAAGGGGCAACACCTCGCTGGCACTGCCCCCATTACTCGTTACTTACACCAATTGGTGCTTCTGTTTAACGCGCTAATCCTAAACAAATCCTTTCGCAATTCAGACATCTTCAAGGCATTTTTCACGCACCCCTTGCACACCTCTGCCGATCCCTTAAGCTCAGGTAAACGAAGGATAACGGCTCCCATGACACCTGAATTTGCGCAGGCCATTTTGGACGAAAATTTCGCCCCATGGGTGTTGGCCTTACAGCCCAAAGTAACGGCGATTGACGCCACAGAATGTGTGCTAGATATCCCTATCACGGATCAAATCACACGTATGGGGAACATCGTATCCGGCCAGACAATGGCAACCCTTGCAGATACGGCTATGGTATTGGCCTGTATAGGAAATTTAGGGAAGTTAGAGGCTATTTCAACGGTCACTTTAGACACCCAATTCCTGCGCCCAGGAGTCGGCGAAATCCTACGTGCCACAGCCCGTGTCACCCGTGCAGGCCGCGCCATGATCTTCGCCAGTTGCACCCTCACAACTTACCCGTCAGGTAAGGATGTCGCCCTCGCCACAGCCACCTTCGCAAGGCCGCCCACATGATCCGCGTTTTGCTACTGCTCACCCTGCTTGCTGCCTGTGGTCGCCCACTCACGCCAAATGAAATCGCATTCGCCGCGACGATCCACGGCGACGAACTTGACACCAGTCGCGTCCGCTTGCACGATGGTGCCCCAACCCGCGCTGTCACCTTCCGCCGCAAACCCCGCCCTCGCACCACTTGCCGCGAACTTATCCTGCCCCCAGCCACGACAGAAATTGTCACGTCAAAGCCTGCCGCAGTCGCATTATGGAATACTGTTTTGTTCGACAAGGACTGGTTTCTTGATGACTATCTCCCTGATTATCCTAATGAAATCGGATTGATTGCGGCGATGCTTCTTAGCCATGAACTGACCCACGTCTGGCAATGGCAAAACCGGAAAGAGAATGGATATGGCCCATTGCGCGCCGCGTCTGAACACGGGTCAGGTGCGGATCCCTACTTGTTCGACATCGCGACTGAACCTCAGTTTTCCGACTTCGCTTTTGAGCAACAAGGCGCGATCGTAGAGGAGTTCGTCTGCTGTCGCGCCCTTGCGCCGCAAGCACCACGGACCAAGAGACTGCGCAATTTGATTTCTAGGGCGATGCCCGTCGCTGCCCTGCCCCAGTCCCCACAACACGATGTGCGCTTGCCTTGGGACGGTGTTCAACTGGCTGGTATTTGTGGCTGAAGGGTTTGCAGAAAACGAATGAAAACCCCAAACCCTATTTTACCAACCAACATGTAAGGTGTGCCTGGTGCGCACTATTTCGGAGACGACCATGACACAATACGCTCTCACCATGTTACTTGCCGGCATAGGCATTCCACTTCTTGCAGGACTGAATGCAGCTTTAGGGAAATATATTGGATCACCTGCAACAGCGGCAACAATGTTGTTCCTAGTGGCATTAACAATCTGTGCTATCGTGATGGTTTTCACCGGAGCAGAAGGGATCTCACGCTTAGCATCTGCTCCAAAACACCTGTTTCTTGCAGGCGGTTTTGTTGCGTTTTATGTCCTGACCGTCACCTATATCGCTCCCCATTTTGGGGTCGGTAATGCTGTCTTCTTTGTTTTACTGGGACAGTTGGTCAGTGCCGCAGCCATCGATCATTTCGGATTGTTTGGTGCGCAAATCTCACCAATTGGACTAACACGTGCGGCAGGGATCGCGATGATGGCTGCAGGGGTTTGGCTTACGCAGTTGGCTTAAGTCCCGACAATTCCTTCGCTTGCGCCCAGATCGCATCAGGCACGTTGACGGGGTCGGCTTCAATCCGACCTTGGCCGGGCATGCGTGCACCTTCGTCAGCACTTATTGCTTCAGCAATGCGCGCCAATTTTTCGGTAAATCCATCTGAAACGCTGGGATCAATGATCATATAATACTGGCCTAGATCGTGATGTGGACCCGTCGGTGCCTTCAACGGTTTCACATCTTGGC
>TARA_B110000908_G_C10268039_1_pt1 | contig 14314 bp, 3 predicted proteins | sample TARA_B110000908 | Tara Oceans TARA_B110000908 (sample SAMEA4398067) | marine metagenome | biome: Polar Biome; feature: [DCM] deep chlorophyll maximum layer (ENVO:01000326); material: water (ENVO:00002006), including particulate matter (ENVO:01000060) such as... | depth 36 m
GGTTGTTTTAAAACAACATATTCCTAAAAATTGTTGTTTTTAGGAATTTCTAAATTTTTAGAGAGCAGTAATAAAATAGAATATTCTATTTACAACATAATCTAAATCATTCTGAAAATATGGCACGTATGGTTATATCCGATTGGCGTGAGTCCGATATGGAATCTGAAAGCGACGAGGACGTTGACGTTGACAGTCTCATGTATCTCCTGGACGAACCACAAGAGCAAAATGAGCCAGATCCACTGGCCATTGACGTCGATACCATGTCTAAACGCACAGACATGCCAACGACGATTATTTTGAAAAATTTTAGTTTGAATGAGAATGGTCCTATTGTTTACAGGGACCGTACTGTTCTTGGTGCTCATACTTCTATTCAGTTTCCATCCGGCTTGTTAAGCTCTCAGTACATTCAGGTGATGTTTTTCCTCAATTATGACATCCCTTTGACCATTCATTCTGCCGTAGATGCTCCAAGTTTCATGAAAGATTCTATGAAGACGACCAACAGCGATATTAAGGAAAAATATCCTTGCAAAAACCACCAGTTGTGGATAAATACATCTGATTTGGATAGTGGTTCTGTCGAATTTAAAACCCGTTCGTGGCACCTTTCTCAAAAGTTTGGTCGTATAACGAACGTGCGGTGGCCAAAATTTACAGTTGTGGCCATCTCTTTTAATGAAAACACCGGTTCCGATGGCAAAAAATACCTATCTGTTGCTTCAAAAGCCCAGTCTGCTGAATTCGAAGTACGGAGTAAGGAACAGAGTGCCGTCTCACGTGCTGCTCGGGGACTAGCTGAACCTCGTCGGCGGCGCACACCAGAGACGGAAGCCCGTGTTCTAAAATTGAGGGCCAACCAAGAAAAAATCATGAATTTGCGCAATATGATTGCGTTTGAAAAAAAGAAAAAGCAAGAAGCCCATTTAAAGATCAATTTTATCCGAGCGCTGACAAAACACGATCCAGATAGCCAAGGAATTTACAATTTAGTAAAAGAATAAAAGTAAAGAATATTATGTTTTTATTTTAGTATAATCTATATAACATACGAAAGGCCAATGCATTTAGATGAAGTTGTAGGTTTAATTATCCAAGCATATTTTAAGGAACGACGTGTAAAGGAATGTATGTCACGTCATAGATTGCCATGTACCCTATGTCGTACATTGACATCTTCGACGTGGAGACCTGGCCCATGCGGTACTTCTTCGTTGTGTAACACTTGTGGATTACAATATATGACGCGTGGTGATAGACCACGCATGGTGGATTTAGTATCGGACGAGGGACGAGTTATTTGGATGAAACGCGACTCGGAGACATTTCAATGGGAAGAGTGGTCCGAAGCGGATATGAAAGATCACCGCATACAAGAATGGCATAGACACGAAGAAGAAAGAGTTGATTTCGTAGAAAGTAAAAAACGTAAGTTTGTAGATTTATAATCTTAGATTCTGCTCTTCTTTTAAAGCGCGACAAAAGCACGTCTGAGGCCTGTGGTACATAGATAAAATCAATGTTTTAATTATAATATAATATTTTTTATTTAAATGTTTTATGATGGATTTCCACAATGGTGTGTAGTTGGTTCTGTCTTTGTAAAGTGCAAATTTGGATTGCCTCCGTTTCTCGTGACTTTTATTTCTTGGTTGAGGGCCGTAACAACCCCTCCACGCCATTCCATTTCCAATTTGTAAATTTTATTTTCTTTCAAATAGTAATTTTCAGTAGCGGACAATTTGTTAATATTTGGCATATTTCGATATATGTGCCTCGAGTCGAAGAATTGAAAAATATTCGTAGGCCACCAAAATGGGTTTGGATATAGTAATGACGAAAATTCGGAGAATAGCATCTTAGAAATGCCCGAACCTTGGTCTGTAATCGTCACGGTCGCTTTGTCCCTAACGTTGATAACAGTAAATTCATAATTGGCAGATTCTTTAGACGTAATATATGTCCATATTTTTCTACGCCCACCTCTGCCGGCACAACCCCAACCACCCCCTCCAAAGATACATTCGTGGTAGGGCCATGATGGATCCGATCCGGTAAACCTGTAATGGTATATATTTGGGTGCCAGTGTCTTTTGTTGTCCGACTTTTCGCCATCCCAACCTTGTTCTGGACATGGTACACACGTACTGCCTGTTTTACCTTCGGTTGTATATCCTGGTCTGCACTGTTTACATCCCTTTTTATCTGATTTAATTTCGTGATCAATTGGACAGTTTTCACAATTCGTTGTCCATTCACCCGCTGCTACATACTTATTTGAAGGACAACTACTACCGCCCGAAGCTTGACTACATGTCTTTCCACCCGGGCAATTTGTACACGCCCTTGATGATTTACTATCTGCATATTTACCGGGGTCGCAATTTTTACACGCTGTTATGGCACCGGCAATATTTTGATACTGTCCTTTGTTACATTCTACACAATATCTTTGTATTGGGGCCGCTTGGTATTGCCCTGTTGGACATTTTTGACAGCCAGTGGTCGATTTGTGTTTATATCCCGCGGGACAGTCTTTACATCTTGTTAATCCAAGTACATCCGAAAATCTCCCAGTGTCACAATTTTCGCAACTAGTTTGTGCTTTATCGCGTTGAAATTGGCCTGTAGCACAATCTAAACAAATCATACCACCAGGGTCTGTCGTATACTTTCCCGCATCGCATTCTTTGCATGATGGTCCGGCTTTTTCCATTTGGAAAAACCCTACTGGACATTGTATGCACAGTAATGTGGCTTTATTTTCTTGGTACCATCCATGTGGACATTCAATACAAGTTATAGAAGAGGATGCATTCTGATACATTCCAGGATCACATTCCGTACATTGTAACTGACTGGCTGCATTTTCGTCCTCGGTGTACATTCCGGGATCACAATCTTTACAACCACCCTCTGTCCTTTTCCCAGGCTGACATGAAGCGCAAAGTGGTAGTGCTGCATTAGCCCAAGGTGCCATATTCGGATCGGATGGATTGTTGGGGTCTTCAGCATCTACTATTTCATACCATGCAAAATTAGCGCTTTCAGTGGGACAATCTCCTGTGCATTCGGTTGTTGCGCATGCACATTCTAGATATTCGTTTTTCTGAATACCAATTGCTATAAAATTTGGCTGAGTCACAGCCGAACATGCCAAATAACAATCTGCAAGTGTCAATTGTGTTTTTGTTACACCGTTACTTATGAATTTGTATGAGACAATAAAGCCTTGTACATCTTTGTCAAAATTGAGGCCATATGATGGTAAGAATGGACTAAAAATGATATTGTTTGTATCTGTAACCGGTTGTCCTTCTCGTGTAGCTATACTTAAAGTTGGCACAGACCCTTCTGCAAATTTGGTAAGACCTTCTTTAGCAAAAACTTTCATTTGATTGGCAAAGCATGTTGTACATGATGTTGAAGCGGCTCCGGTGATAGAATTCCCTGGACATCTAAAACAATTTGATTGAGCAAAAACAGCTGCCAAATGATCATTATCCTCGCCTTTTCTACATAAATATGTGATATGTTTGATTGGATATTCAATCGTATCTCCATCGGAGTAGAATCCAATTTTTTCATGTGGTCTAACATTGCTTATATAACAGCCTTTTGGTCCTGCTCTAGTTTTCATGGATAATCCTTTACGTTGCAGAAACTCTAGACATTGGCCTCTGTTGAGTATGGCTCTTCCAGAACATTTACACGTGGAACCATTTTTCCAATTGATGGCTTCCACTTCCCATGTTCTGTGAAAACGAATAAATGGTGGGTCTATAACTTCAGTTTTTTTCGAAACAATTAATCTTTCGAGTCTTGAAAATTCGCCTATTGAAAATGTGCCCGGCCTTGAGGACATTGCGAATGGACATGCCATAACCGATAAAAAGTCAGGTCTTTCGTATTCCATATAACTATTTGCAAATGGAATATGAACAATACCAGCAGGTACAATAGCACAATCCGATTCTTCAAATCCTTTTTCATCTTTGGTATAATACCAAGGCAAATAATTTCCAACGACAAATGATGGCATATTCAACATTTTTGTTTGGAGATTAAAAATGCCAGAAACTTTTTTAATCGATCCCAATGGACAATCTTTACATTCATATGCGCCTTCTTCTGCCCATGTATTCCTTGAACAACGTATGCATACCAAATCTGTATGATCCAGCGGATTTATGGTCGCCTCATTTAATTGACAACCCAATGGCGTTTCGGTCGATAAAATATCATTACATTTTATAGAGGTTACAGATCTACTTATACCCTGCATCGGTTGGTAATATCCAGGGGGGCAAGCCTCTTTGTATCCGATTTCGTCATATTCTGTACAAAAATGACCTCTTGGACACAATCCACCCAAGAATGGGTCCTCGCCATTTTTATAATTTTGTGTGAGATAAAGTCCAAATTTTTGAATTTGGTTATCTTTTGTATAGGTGAAACATGTGTCAAATCTATTGAATGTTGCATCCGATAACCTATCGGAACCTTCACCTAATTTAATTTTATAAATATTTAATCGAGAAGGTTCATTGAATTGATCACACTTAGTATATGCGCCACACACATCTTTTCTGAGAGAATAAAGAGTATATTTTGAATCAGAATCTGGTATAGGCATAGAATCGCGCTCTGTTAAATTTCTAGCCCGTAAAATGCGCCAATCGGTTTCTCCAGTTGTTTCATTTACAAATGAAGCATAACCTTTAGAGAATCTGCCATTTATAATTTCTTTCTCAGCAGCCAGTTTTGCTCGTAGTTCTGTCGTTTCTATTTTCATTACACCATCTGCATAAGCTGCCATATCTTCATCTTTGCCGCCCAAATAAGGTTCTTGGTAAACTATGAAGTTCGCACCTACGGATATTCCATGTTTAACACAGTCGAGTAGTGTATGTATCGAGTTTACATTTTGCATACCCCCTATTGGATCTGCGGCATCTCCTTCACATGTTTTAGCGCGCTCATATATCATGTAATTGTTGGCATCGCCCATAAATTTAACAGTATGTTCTTCGGGTCTTTTATAAAAATCACAGACGCCTATACCATTACATTTCCTGGCTGCTGCCCCCATAGCATTGTCCCACCAAGTTTCTTCCGCCAATGCCTCTGTTTCAATCTTGAGTCGATTTGTTCTTACACCCTTTCCAAACAGACCAGGACACGCTCTACAAATGTCTCTAGGATTTCCATAATATATATGTTTATTGTAAGGCCCATGGTCTATAAATGGAACTTGTACAAATTCTTTACCAATATCTTTTTCCGTAACTTCGATAAGTCCGTTATTATTGGCGACATACATTTGTCCGGAAGCCGGTTCTGAATAAGGTGTCAGATAATTAACGTTTGATTCCAAATATATGTCTCTATTGATCCAGAATCGGGCTTCCCTTTCATTCACAATCGATGTTAGGTATGGCATTCTGTTAAATCTCGTGTATGGATCAGGGTTTAATTTAAGACCAAAATGAACAAAAGGTTGAAACCCATTTGGACAACACATATTTTCTGGATCAAAAACCATCGAAGAACATATACATTGCGTTTGTGGGATGAATATTTCGCGTTGAGGTCTGAATGTATCTATTATAGTATATGAAAATCTGTAGGGATGAGGTACATGATGACATCGACCACCATTCAAACAAAGGGCACATTCATATTGACAATTTTCTCCATGAAATCCGTTTAATGTCTGTAACTCATTTTTGAAAGATTCATATTCTGAATCTTTATTCCAAAATCCTGCAATCGTTAGAGCGTTGTTATTAAATGCCCCTGTACAGGCTAGACAGGTGTTTTCGTGGGCTTTTGACCTCGAAAATCGTTTAAACCACATATGTCCTCTTTGTGGAGTATATCGGTTAAGCATAAGAACAAAGACAGAGTATTGTCTATATTGCATAATGAAATACATCGGTGTGTATTTTGTGGCCTCTAATTTACTTGGACCATAGCCTGGACATATTTGTCCTTTTGGACAAATTCGAACATCTACAACAACGTTTTCGCCTGTCGAATCAATGGACGATTTACTTCCACAGTAACAGAGACCATCTCCAAATTTACCATACCAACAAAACCCATTACCATTACACATAGTTGAATCGTGTGTACCATCGTAGGCTGGACAAATGGATGTACAAGTTTGTGTAGCAAATCCGCGCCGACATTCGTTACATATTGGTCCCGCCCAGTGTCCATTCCTACTATCGTCATCACAAGAACATCCTGGACACAACATCACAAAATTAGGTCGAATTTCACAATTCTTTGTATAATTTTGCGGGGCTTTTGAATCACTCTTCATACCAAATACATAGGTCACAAAACCTTCCCTTGAAAAACATTGAGAATCAGAAGTGGAAGCTTTCGGACTCAATTTATTTCCAGGACATGAGACACATGAAGTTTGACTCGTTCTGGGTTGATAAGTCCGTTCAGGACATTCTATACATGCTCCATTTAATTCCATTGTTCCAGCCGGACAAGGTATACAATCTGAAGACGAACCAGAACTTTCACTTTCGGTATATTTACCAGGTTCGCATAATTTGCATTCGGTAGCTTCTATTTCGTCGGTATATTGACCCTTTAAACAATCTATACAAACTCCGGAGCGTCCATTTGGTTGGAATTTGCCAATTTCACATTGTGAACATACATCTGATCCGACAATGCCTGAAAATCTCCCGGGTGTACATGGTTTGCACGTTTGCTGTTCTGCCAAATCTTGATATTGACCAATACCACAATTAGAACACTCTTCTTGATCTGCAACAGACCATTTTCCGGGCGGACAAATATTGCAGTTAATTCCATCACCGGCTTTACCAGCGGCACAAGTTTCACATCCATTTATAGTAATTCCTCCCCCACATTTTTTACATTCTGCAAGACCGGGTTCGTCCGAAAATGTACCTGGTTCACAATCTCTACATTTAGAACCCGGAGAAGATACTTGCCCTGCATCACATTCCATGCATCTTACATCTCTAGATTTTTTGTAATAACCACCCGGACAATTTTTACAACCTTGGTCCGTTTCATATCTTCCGGGTGTACATGTTACGCAAATACCGTCCACAACAATATCATTGGCGTTAGTACATGATTGACAATCATGTAAACTTGTACCAACATTAGGTGTTGTTCTACCGGGTTCGCACAATTTACAGTCTAGTTGACCACTTTCTGTTTGATACTGACCTCTTGCACAGTCATAGCATGCACCACTTTGGCCAAATTTACCTACAGCGCAACCTACGCAAGTATTGGCATTATTTGGAGTCTCACCATCTCCACATGTTATACAATTATTGTTGACTTCGATCTCGCTATCTTGACAACTCACACATACGGTTGTACCAGCGGCTGATATTGACCCTATTGGACATTCTTTACACACACCATCGTTATAATACGTACCAGGACTACATTTTGGAACAGAGGTATTCGAAATACAATATGATGAAGCAACACCTGCTAAATTTTCAATTTGGTCGCTGGGGCACGCTTCACACTTAATGGTAGATATTGTTCTTGTTCCAATTGGACATGGCTCGCAAAACATTTGGTTCATCGTTGCAGTCATAATATATCCAGCCGGGCAGTTTTGACATAATTTTGCAGTTGTTATTTGTGTCCCTACTGGACATTTTTTACATTCACCGTCTATTGTTGCTTGATACTCGGGACAACGTTCGCATGCCGTATGGCCATCGTTTACACCTATAGGATCCTCACCTATTTCAGCTTTGCATCTTATACAAAACCCAAACCCAATACCAGAATATTCACCAGAAGGACATCCTTTACATTCTGTAGACCCTTCGCCATCTGTATATGTGCCAGCAGGACATTTTTTTTCAGATAATTGGCCTATTTCATCCTGATACGAACCCGGATATACTAACGAACAATCCACAGTAGGCGAAGTTATTTCTAAAGAAGGCATGTATCTTCCTTTTGGACAATCTGTACATAGCCCATTAAATGAATATTTACCTGAATGGCATATGATACATGTTGTTCTGTTGTGATTACTCGTTTTGCCTTCATTGCATTCTAGACATGTACCATAATCTGCGACCTTAATTTTTCCGGGCGTGCATAATTCACAATTATCTATTGAAGAACCATCTTTACCAGCAGGACAAGATAAACATGTTGGATCAAACGGTCCAACTTCAAACCCTTCGGGACAATCCTCCTTACATATAGAATAACCTTTTGCTGATTTTGTTGGAAATCGACAATCATGACATATTATAGATCCAGCAATATTTTGATATTTGCCAGCATCACATGCCTCACATGATTCACCATTTCCTCCGAAAAATCCACTAGGACATTTATCACATAAATCCGCATCAGGATCTAACTCTGGATCTATAGGTCGGTCTCTGTAATAACCTTTTGGACAATCTTCGCAAATAAAATTTATAGAAAATTTTCCTAAACGACATGTGTCACACTCATACGTTTGTGAATTATAAGATTCTCCTTTCTTACACACTTGGCAAGTATTGCCACCAGATATTTGTTCTAGACCAAAAAATTCAAGTTCTTCAATGATTGTTTCTCCGTCGAGAACATTAGTGACCATAGATTTGTATCCAAAATCACAGTCTATACATGATGCAGAACCATTAGAATATTTTCCTTTAGGACATGTTTCGCATGAATTATCTTGAATTCCAAAACCATTACAGATTTTACAGGTGTCTAATGTACATTTGTCACATAATGCACTACCAATAAATTCTGCCAAATAACCTTGAGGACATATGTCACAAGATTCTGGTATTGAATTTTGATAAAATCCAATCGGACATTCTTTACATTTTTTCATTTTATTTTCATCCGCAAATTTCCCCTGAGAACACGGTTCACACGTTTCTTGAGCGGGGTTTTGTTGAAATTTGCCTGGTTCGCATTCCATGCAGTAATTTTCAGCTTCAAACATATTATAATATCCAGAAGGACAGGACGTACACTTATCTGATTTTATATTCTCCTGATAAAACCCCTTTGGACATTCAGAACATTCTTCATTTCCTTCAGAAATACTGAAATATCCCACTGTACAATCTTCACATTCGTATTTTCCCGTATCTAGCTGTGAAGTACCAGAAGGACATAGTGAACAGCTCTCGCTTTTAAGAAGGCTTTGATAATATCCTTCGGGACAAGACAAACATTCAATACCATTTTCATACGGTTGATAAAACCCCGGCTCACAATCTGCACAGCTTTCATCTCCATCTATAAATGTACCAGGCAAACATGCAAACCCCAAAGAAAAATCGGACAATAGTAATAATAATATAACCCACTTCATTAATATTAATACAACTTGGACCTTAAATACATTTGTTTTATAAATAAATAAAAAATATAAGTGTTAATTATGTTATGTTTATTTTTAATATTCTAATTTATATTTTCGGTAATCCAATCCGTATTGTCACCGTTACATGGATCAAATAACGACAAGCGAGATTCACTGTTAAACCTGTCTAATTTAATTTTAGTATTATCCGTAATACCGGAATACACTAAACATATTTCTGTTTCCTCTGAAAAAGAAAATCCATATACTTTTTGTGTGTCTTTGGCATATTCATAACAACCTTTTTTGGTAACCACAGATTCTATTTTTTTCCAACAATTTGACCAATAACCATCGCCCACGATAACGGCTTTTGAATCTTCCTCCTCGTCGTCAAAGTCATCTTCGGCTAATCGTATATCGATGTTTTTAATCGGTATATTATAATCTTCTGTGTATGAAACTGTTGGATATTTTGAAAGACCCGGTTCAACGGTAGCACATTTTGAACTAGAGCTTGCTGCCCCCTCGTATACGAAAGACATTTTCTTAAGATAGCGGTAATACATAGGATCAGGCATTTCATAAGTTGACCAACCCTTCAAATTGCGGGTCTCTGTATACAATGCATACAATGTAGGTTCTGTATTCGCATTTCCGCCTTCGAGGTTATTAAACGCAATTAAACCTAAACATCCGGGCTCTTGGTCGCAGTCATACTCGGCACGGTCAAAAATCATTAACAAACGAGCATTACCAGTATCTTCCGAAGGAATTAAGAAATAATACCCAGTCATTTCTTCTACATTAGGCATGTATTTCATATCATAGCGAGGAGCAATCCAAATGTCGCCAAAATTGTCTAAATCTTGGGATTTCAAAGAAGAATATGGTAATTGTGATGGATAAACAGTTATTTTTAAATCCACATTTGTTCCAATTCTCCCTGCCTCGAATATCATTTTTATACGCCCAATATTAATATTCCCACTATAGACAATATCGGTACCATAAACAGTCGATCCCATCGTTATATTTATATGTTGAGGAGTCCAGTCAAAATCAAAATCTATTTTATGGCCATTTATAATATGAGAAGACTGACCAGTCGAATATCCGTGGACATATTCAATATCAAATTCAAACGAAGGCGAAATAAGTTTTGTGTGGATTCCCTTAATGGTAAAATCGTCCGATTCGTACACTTCGATGTAACAATCTGTCGGCAAACATTCAAATGCAGCCGAAGATTTAAACGCCATGACTGTTGTTTCTACATTTTTCAAGACAACGGGAACAAAATTTGATCCCATATCGCTATCCAGTTCTGTAATTACACCAACACAACGACCCACTGGATAGATACGGTTTTTTACTTGGGTCATATCTAAATTAAGATTGGAATTGATATCCTGACAAATTGAAAATGCGTCATTTTCAATTTTTCTTGATGGATATTGTTTGACAACATTATCACCAAAAATTCCATATTGTTTGATATAATTTGAAGAAAAACACCTATCGTAAAATGTAGATAATGCTGACGAATATTGTTCACGGTTTTTAGCAGTTAAAGTATCCATGTATTGATCATTCTGGAAAACAAAAGATGTTAATTGATAGGCCTTTGTCCCACAACCTCCGTGAGCAGAACAAATATCATTTTCTAGGTTTTTGGGACATTCAAACTGGCACGCGTCTCCAGTAAATCCTTGAGGACAAGAACATGTACCGTCGGACTGACATACTCCTCTTTTAGAACAAATACTGTCTAAATTGTACCCATCATACCCCGGACAGGCTATTTCACATCCATCCCCACGCCAAGGTGATTTTTCTTTGTCGATATTTTCCAGGACATTTTCACCGGATTGTAAAATAGATTTGGCCACCTCACAGACACACTGACAAGCGAAATTACATCGACCGCGCCCAGAACATGGAAGACCGACATAAGGCATCATTCCAGGACATTGTTTATCGGAACTAGACGAACAATGGGATGCAGAGTATTGTAAAAATTTAGAAGTCTGATAATCCATATTATATGTACTCGTCGGTTCGCGTAATGCATATAGATGAAATGCACCGTCTAAATGCGTCTTATCGGCTTGCCAATTAGGATCTCTAGTATACATCCATGCCTCGAGATGTATAACTAAATTCCAAGTTCTAAATTCACCAACTCTATACCATTCCATACGTCTATTTCCAAATTTTTCTTTTAGGGTAACACGCAACGATGTTGGATTCCATTCTACTTTAACAACCACCATTGTTGTATCCATTTGAATGGTTTGTTCATATTTGTCCAAAGGAACCTCGTAATTTGCCGTTATCACCAATGAACGAGAATATATATCGCCTTCGATATTTACAGCGAATTTATTTGGACTTGTAATAGGCTTTTGTGATAAAAATGCAGAACCAAGTGAACGGAACATATCTAAAAATGCAGCGGTTGGCTCTGTCGTTTTTTCTATGGGTATAGACACAAAATATTCTTGTCCGTCTGGCCCTATATTATCCGGGAATAATACTTTAGAAATTTGAGTCTTTACCCACATCATAGATGTGATAGACCATCTAGCCTGATGCATATGAACTCTCTCCAAAATATCAACAACTTCTAAACGTTCCTTTTTATTAGTATCTTTCCAATCAAAATTGTCATCATACACTCTCCATTCAATCGTGTTTATAAATCGCTGTGGCAAACTATAATCTTCTATATACTTAAAATTTGCCCATTCCTCGGTAAATATAGTGACATGCTTCACCGGGTCGTTATAATTTAAAAGCACAGACCCACCCAATTCCAATGTATGGTTTGTGATAACAAGTTTGCACTCCATTGTGTCCGCCACCGGCGTACCATCTATTATTTTAGCCGAAAGATCGAAATTTTGCCCACCTTCGGACCATGGTTCTTCTAATGTTGGTGTAAATGTATACACACTGTCACTTTCGTATTTAATATACAATTGTCCTGCTGTATTTCCGCGCATTTCCAGCCCTTTTGAATCTTCAGGTGATTTGGAGTCGTATTTAATCCATTCAGGGGCTCCTTCGAGAGTGCTCAATGATAAACGATGTATATATCCTGAGTCATAAACATACAAAAAGCCGGATAATGCGTCTATCGGAGCATTAGAAGATTTTTCGGGAATATCTCCAAACGAAACAATATCTTCCACATTAATAAAAATAACATCCGTTGGGTCCCATGGATGTCTCTCAATCGTTATCTTATAAACATCATTAAATAATTCGGTTGATTTCCCACCCAAATATTCAATCTCTCCTCCAAATGCATAGACAGTAAATGGATCTTTAATCGCAAAACTTATTCCTTCTTTATTTCCAATACTACTGCCTGTCTCCATGACATACATTGCGCCCGGATTATTAGTATATACCAATGAACTCTTGAAATTATTATCATAAGCGTAAAAATGGCCATCGTAGAAACATAGATACCAAGTTTCGCCTACATGAATGGGTACACATTTGCCCCAAGATGGAATTTGAACTGTTTTGAAAACACGAGTTTCGGGTCCCGGAAATTCATGTAACTTATTTGTAATACTGTCTTCATTACTCAAATAAGTATCGTCGTACTGATTACGTTGACACAATGCTGGCCAAACTTTCATTGCGACGCTTATCTTCTGACGTTGTTCCAAATTAACCTCAATAGGTATGCCGAGACCGGATCTTTCTCCTCTAGAATCTAAAATATAATTCCTTGCCATATTAGCTATTGTCTCGTCCGATTCAAATAGAAAACGTTCGGGAAATTCCCATTTCTGAACACCCTGATTCCCTACAAATGCAGTCGTATTGTATGAAATGTAATTTTCAGACTCGTACTTTGTATTGTAACGCATAAATACGGGCAAACTGCGACAAATACCATTATATGAATCACATATACCATATTGCGATGCCATATCTACGCCATATGTCCCATTATTGCATTGGTCACACGGAATGGAACATGCCAAACCAGATCCAATCGCACATTGACACCGACCTTCCATAGCCGGCTCTGGACCCTTGTACCAAATAGGAATATTTGGACCTGAAAATTTTGTAACATTGCGTATTTCACCTGCTTCTATTTGAGCTTCCTCTTCTTCAACGAGCTCGTCAGGACTTATTGCAAAACATTGACCATTACGTCCCGAACATGCCAATTCCTGACCTCTAGAAAATCCTGTCGGACAATTTAATTCACAAATTTCGCCAGAAACGCCAGCAAATTCGTCATAGTCACAATCACACACTGTTTTCGAACAAACACCTGGGATTGATCCGTCTGAAAGTTCAGAACACCATGTTCTCCATTCAGATCGGTTCATAGTACTTTGAAGTGTGTCCATGCAACGCACTGAACATTCGGAGTTGTATAATTCTGGTACCATAATTTGATGTTCATTATGATAAAGTTGTTGCATCATGCAAAAATCTGTTACAATAACGTTACCCATGTCGCATGTACATTCTTCGTCCAATCCAGATGATGAACCATCCGCGAATGTAGTTATGTCCAGGAATTCTTTTCTTTTTTCACACAATCCTCTATCATCTGGACCATTGTCAGACAACATAGATTCGATAAAATCTATACAATCGTTGGAACAGAAATTTTCATACACAGTCGATCTAGAAAAACATCCCACAAACCAATTGACATCCATATTACCACATTCGGACGATGCCTCTTCATAAACTTCTGAAGAAGTATCGCATAATTCAGTCATATTTCCTTCAAATCCACCATAAAACGGTATAATTCCACCAACTTCTTCGAAAGATTTCCTATAATTACAATACGCAGTCCAATTCGCCGCCTGTAGTGATCTACATTCGTCCTGTTCTATTTCTGGAAAGGCTGTTTCCATATGACGCGCACAAGCTTCAAAGTCATTGTGATTATAATCACAATCC
>TARA_B110000908_G_C10268035_1_pt1 | contig 14276 bp, 10 predicted proteins | sample TARA_B110000908 | Tara Oceans TARA_B110000908 (sample SAMEA4398067) | marine metagenome | biome: Polar Biome; feature: [DCM] deep chlorophyll maximum layer (ENVO:01000326); material: water (ENVO:00002006), including particulate matter (ENVO:01000060) such as... | depth 36 m
GCTTTTTTTGATTTTATAGGTGCTTTATAAATTTTCTTTAATTTTCTACATTTAATTATATAGTTCTTATGTTTAATTTAAAGTTGCCAAAAGCACTTATAAAAACAATGCAACAAAGACGAATTGTTATTAAAATATCTAAATGTCATTATTAATATCGGTTGTGAGCGTTGGATGTGCGGCTATTTTACATAATAGCAGTTATAACTACGAAAAAATAAGAACTTAGCGTTAGCGTACCTTTGAAAGGTTTTTTGCTATTATAACTTCTATTATGTAACATAGCTTGGGGTTGTTTTTATGGCGCTGTAATTGTTTGAGCGTTAGCAATGGCTCTTTGCTTTTTTTAGGTACGACAAAAAAGTAATGTGCCATTTATCCGTTGGCTACAAGTACCGTGACTTAAAAACAACAGTGCGTTGGCGAGCGGAACAAAATAAAACACAAAGGATTTTGAGGTACGAAAAAATTGGGTTTTATTTTGTGTGGGGATTTTAAAGTACTAATTATTAAATCTTAGAATATTCTAAATATAACCAATCAACAAAATTACTTAGTTTAGATTTTATCAATTCTTCATCATTATATTCTACCATTTTTAAACCTTTATCTGTAACTTCAATTTTTTGTTTCTTTTCTATTGTTTGAATTATATCATAATATTTATCATATAACCAATCTCTACAACATAAATTATCATCTGGTAATTTCCCAAACCTAGGATTATGTTCTAATCCATTAAGAGCATTAAAGTCATAGTCTTTTGTATTATCTTTTGGAAAGCCAACTAAGTCTAATACAATATCATAAATTTGAACAGACACCTTAGTTAAATCAATACCTTTCTGCTCTAATTCCTCAAATAAACACTCTTGCTTAAATTCTTCAAACAATAAATTAACTAAACTATTTTTCATATATCATAAATTATAAGCTTTATAAAAATCTTTAATAGAATTTTTCAATTATACTTTGCAAGTTTTTGAAATCATTCTCTAAAAGAAAATCAAATAGCTTTTGTCTATTGTAATAAATATCTAACTTTTTTGGTTTAAAACTACCTTCTTTTAATTTTTCTAAATCATCAATTGCTTCTTGAGTATATTCACTTGAAGTTATATAACACCCCTTAAAAGCATAACCTTCTCCAATATCTGTTTTAAACTTCTCTTTAATAAAAGGCAATGTCTTTTTAAAAAACCAACCTATAGTATTTTTGGTTTTATAATCACCTAACGGTATTGCATAGGTTGATTTGTACCCTTTTAATTCTACTACAATAATTTCTTTAGGATTGGAGGATTTAATTATATAATCATATTCGTAACCCTCATAAGAAACACTATCATCTTCTTTATTAACAATACTCTTCTTGTAATAGAAATTAGGTTTTATTTCTGCATTTGGATATTGATGTTTTAATACTTGATACATTATAACCTCAAAGAGAGTACCTTTAATAGCTTTTAATTGGTCACTTTGACCTGAAATATCAATTGTTGTAAGCGTATCTTCAATAATTTTCTCAAAATCATCTTCTTCTAATAGTTTCTGATTAATTTGAAGTTTTGATATATTCTCTAAAATAGATAAAATATTAGAGCCATAAATTGAGCCAATATCATAACTTAAAAAACCTAACTTTTTAATCTTATTTAAAATTAAACTCGTAGAATTTTTATACACAATTACTGGAACAACTTTACGCTTTCCTTTAGAAACAGAATTAAGATTAATCTGAATACGATTTAAAAAACCATCTAAATCAATTTGCTCGTAATCTCTACTAATTAAAACATCTAACACTACTAAAGTCTGCTTTTCTGGAATATTAGAATCTTTAGCGAGCGATGGATTTATACCTGTTGTTTTTGTGTAACCAAAAGCATCCCAAACTAAATTATTATGTTTAGCTCCTTTGGATGGATTATTTTTATTTCTATAAATTATATTCTTATTATCAAGCAGATTAGATTTAATAATCCAATCAATAATATCTTTTATAAATGCAGTATCTACAATCATTTTAGAAAAATGACTATTCATTAAAGCTTCTTCTTTCTCTTTTTTTATTTTTAAAATAAGATAATTAACTAAATTTTTATCTCGCTTTACATAAACAATTTCAAATTTTAGCAATAATGAGATTAAATCATCGAGATAATCAACTTTTGAAATACCGTTAATAAGAGGTGAAGCTGTAATTTTTAATGCTTCATAATAAGATAAAATACCATCATTTATATCTAAAGCCACAAGAAGACGGTACAATGTTGGTCTATATTTTTTACAAATTACTTTTATTCTATCTTTTGTAAAATTGGTACTCGGTTTACAATAAGCATATTGACCTTTACCAAAAGTTAGAGGGTTTGAAGATTTTATTATCTCTTTTATAGTTGCTCTTTGTATTATTTTTCGAGCATTAATATTTGTTACTTGAAATGAATCTTCAAGAAGTTGGCATAATTCACTACTCACTTTTATCCTCTTATCTTGAAGATTTTGCAGAATAAAAGATTCATATTTATTTAAGTTAGCCATAGTAAATGTCACACTGCACTTATATTATTTAATTAATACCTTTTATAGGCAAGCTTAAATTTTAATTACAATGCTATTTTAGTTTTTATTATACTGATTATCAGTTATTTGATTTTTAATTAATTTTAGTTTTATTAACCAAAAAGAGTTTTTAAATGTGAATTTTGTCACAAGCATATAAAATAAATGCTATTTTAACCATCCATTCCATTAATAAAAGTCTCTACAAAGTTTACTACTTTATTTAAGATTCTATCGCCTACTGATTTACGTTTTAAAACATTTGGTTTTGTACCCTTTATTAAATCTAATAATTCATCACGTAATGGTTCTCTTTCTGCATAGAGGTAATCTTCTATAAGTTTTTGTGTTTTTTCTGATGATAGATTTTCTTCTTTTACAAATACCTCAAACGCTTTTTGTTGTTCCTCTGACCAGAATTTTTCAAACTCTTGTGGTATCGTTTCTGAATCTTCTATTTCTGGTAAACTATCTTCTATAAACTTTTCTATTAATTCTCGCTTACTTCTTAAATTAGCTTCTCCAGTTAATAAATCTACTACTTCTTTTTTCTTAGCTTCTTGTTCTTCTTTCTTAACGTCTTTTAAGGAAGCTAATAGTTTTAAAATATAAGTAACATTGATTTCATCTCTATGAATTAACTCTAATTCAAAATCTACATCATCAAGTATTGATACTTTTTCTTTGGCATTATCGTGTTTTGTTTTCTGCCATAAATCAAGATACTTACTTCTGTAATCATTAAACAACTGTTCTGACATTGCCAAATCTTCCCAATCGAAATTGGCAAAAGTTGTCATTGTGTTTTTTAAACGCATTAATTCTCTAAATGCTTTAATGAACTCTAATTCATCTTCTTCACTTACTAAATCACTTACGCTATCTATAGTAGGTGTTAATTGCAAAAGATTATTATGAGCTTCATCAAATTTCTCTACATAATCTTCATAAGGTTTCATTATAATAACATCTATAGCTTCTTTATTACTAAAGAGTGTTATTGCTTGATCTGTTACTTTTTTAAGATTACGAAATACTACAATGTTACCTTGCGATTTTTGCTCATTTATAATTCTATTTGTTCTTGAATATGCTTGTATTAATCCGTGATACTTTAAATTCTTATCTACATACAAAGTATTTAATGATGGACTATCAAAACCTGTTAAAAACATATTGACTACTAAAAGAATATCAATCTTTCTTTCTTTTACTTTTTTTGAAATATCGTTGTAATAATTGTAAAATGATTGACTGTCTTTTGTTGAGAAATTAGAACCAAACATTTCGTTATAATGCCCTATGTAACTTTCTAACTTATCTCTTTTATGCAAATTCAAGCCATATAAAGCAGGTGATTCTTCAATTACCGAAACCTCTTCTGGAATATATCCATTTGCATCTGCATCCTCTTCGTTAGCTACATAACTAAATATGGTTGCTATTTTTAGATTGTGTTTGCCTTCTAATTTTTTACGATGCAAAATATCATAATAATTAACCAACATATCTGTACTACCAACACAAAACATTCCTGTAAATTCTTTGTTGTGAGTTTTACGATTGTGATTTGCTATAATATAATCTGCTATTTTATCCAAACGTTTTGGTGACTCCATTAACTCTTTACGGTCAATATCTTCTACTTCAATATCTATTTCTGTTGCAGATTCTTTTTGTTTGTATTTACCAACATATTCTACTGCAAATTTTAATACATTTTCATCTTTAATAGCATCTGTAATCACGTATTTATGCAGGCATTCACCAAATAATTCTTTAGTAGTACGTTTACCTAGTTCGTTTTTAACAGCATTGTCTGCAAATATTGGTGTGCCTGTAAAACCAAACATTTGAAAGTTATTGAAGAATGCTTTTATACGGTTGTGAGTATCTCCAAACTGACTACGATGACATTCATCAAAAATAAAGACGATACGCTCATCTTTCATTTTTTCCATTTTCGATAAATAGTTCTTTTTACTAATTGCTGTATTTAGTTTTTGAATGGTTGTTACAATAATTTTTGTATCATCACTAAACTGTTTTACTAATGCTTTTGTATTATCTGTACCATCTATACTGCCTTTAGAGAAACTATTAAACTCTTTAGTAGTTTGGTAATCTAAATCTTTTCTGTCTACCACAAATACCACTTTTTTAACTTGTGGCATTTTCATAATAATTTGACTTGCTTTAAAAGAAGTTAGCGTTTTACCTGAACCTGTAGTATGCCAGATATATCCGTTGTGTGTACTATTTTTGACTTTATCTATAATACTTTCTACTGCATAATATTGATACGGTCTCAATACCATTAATATTTTATGAGTTTCGTTTAAAACAATGTATTTACATATCATTTTAGAGATATGACAAGGCTCTAAAAACTCACTTGTAAACCCATTTAAAATATTGGTTAAGCGCTTGTTTTCGTTATTTGTCCAATAGAATGTTTGCTTGAATGATTGATGCCTGTTATTTGCATAGTATTTGGTATTTACACCGTTACTAATTACAAATATTTGAATGTATTGAAATAAGGCTGATTTAGCACCAAACGAATGTCTTTGATAGCGATTAATTTGATTAAAGGCTTCTTTCATTTCTAAGCCTCTACGCTTTAATTCTATTTGAACTAAAGGCAAACCATTAACTAATAAAGTTACATCGTAACGATTCTTGTAACTACCCTCTATGGTTATTTGATTGGTAACTTGGTATTGATTTTGACACCAGTGCTCGGTATTTAAAAACTCGAAATATAGGTTATCGCCATTATCTCTAACAATATGCTGTTTTTCTCTTAGTGTTTTAGCTTTTTCAAATACAGAACCTTTGCTTAGAATATTTAATACACGCTCAAATTCTTTAGTAGTAAACACAATGTTATTATGCTTTTCTAACTGTGTTTTTAAATTTGCTAATAAAGTAGCTTCATCTGGAATACTAACTTTTGTATAGCCTTGATTTGATAACTGCTCTATTAACTGATTTTCTAATACTTGTTCTGGTTGTGTACTCATAAATAAAAATGCGGTCTATTTTTTAGCTATCTAACTTAGTTTGTTCGTTTAAATAGGTGTCGTCTGATAATTTTTGCAATGCTTTTAGTGCATTATTTTCATTAAAAACAGCTAATTGTTGCAAAGCCATTCTATGTAAATATTGAAACCTTTGATTTTTAGGTAACTTATTTTTTATTAATTCTGAGTTTAATACTTCTAAATTAGACAACACCGTTAATTGATTGATACTTGCATAATCACGCATATTTTTTTTGTCTAATGCTAATTGAGGATTTGCTTGTTTCCATTGTTTTGCTGTGCAACCAAACAATGCTACATTTAGAACATCTGCTTCGTCTGCATAAGTAAACCACTCTTTATCTTTTGAAATATTTAAGGTTGGTATAATATGATTTTTAATAGCATCTGTATGGATACTGTAATTTGCTTTTGTTAAAATACGTTTAACATCCCATTCTAAATTAAATTGATTGGTTTCAATTTCTTTTAACCTTTGATACTCTTTTATAAGGTATAATTTAAATATTGGGCTGATAGCTGAACCAAATTCAAAAGCAATATCTTTATGAGCGTATGTGCCACCATATCTGCCAGATTTTGAATATAAACCTATTGCACCTGTTCGTTCTACCCATTGAGAAACACTTAAAACAAAGGTTGGTAAACCGGCTTCTTTTTTAAAGTGGTCAAATTCGACCACTTTAAAATTTGGATTATTTATAGTTTCCCAAGTACCTAAAAATTCTATGGTGCTACGGTTACGTAACCAGTTCTTAATAACATCTGCTGAACGGTTATCGCCATCTTTGGCTTTTGCCATATCGGTAAGACAAATAAAATCTTCTTCATTATTTGTATCAATAGCAACTGAAACCTCATTTACCATTAATTTTTTCATTTTAGCTGTCATAATATTAATTTTATATAAGTGGTTTGGTCTAATTTAAACAGTTTAGATTTTTAAACAAACATCTGTTGTATCAAACCTTTTTTGTAATTCAATGTCTCTCTAATTTGTGAATTAAGGACTTCTATTTTAGCCTCTATTAATAATAGAAATTTGACAATTTTATCTTGTTCTTCCAAAGATGGCAACTCAAAAGTAATTGGTTGAATGTGCTTATTATTAATCTGTGGAATTGTTGAAGTATCAGCTATTTTATAAAGTTTTTGAAAAACAATTTTATAAAATAGAAATTCAAAATGAATCTTTTTCGGATTACATATTAATGCCATCAAATTACTGTCCATAAGTAATGGAACTGAATTTATTCTAATTTTATTAGTGAGGATTGCTGCTCCTCTTTTTGGAAATATTACTGAATTAACTGGAATTGGATCGGATGCATTATCAGTGTAATACCTGCTTTTTATTTGATTTTTCACACAATTGTTAAGCTCCTCAACTTTTATAAATGGTGTATTGCCTGAATCTTTTAAATCATATTTTGAGGGACTATTACCACTTTTTATTTTAATAATATCTCCTAACTCTATTGTATTCCATTTTGAAAAGTCACTACCATTATCCTTTTTAAATCTAATTTCTTGAGAGAATATTTGTTGCATTACACCTTTTTTGTAATCTTCTAAAAGGCTATGGTTTTCTTTTAATTGATTTATTTTCTTATCTAAAGTATTAAAAAAATGAGCTATATTTTTTTGCTCTTTTAATTGTGGTGCATAAATACGGTCGTTTAAAACGTATTCGTTGCTTATTTTCATATCATTTTTAGCTCCTTTCTTAACCAATGGTCTTAAATACCTATTTAAGTTTGCATCTAAAGAAAAATAGTATTCTATAAATTGTCCGTCTGTTTTTTTATTTACCTTATAAACTGCATACAAGGTAGATACTATACCTGCTTTATGTTTATTTAATTTTATTATACCGTATGGATTTGCCTTTAATGGACTTTTGGTATAAACCATTTGATTAAGTTCTACTACACCATAATTATGAACAGAAACACCTGCGTAAGAGCGACCTAAATGTTCTATTTGATTAACAATACCTGATTCTCCTGATACAGATAAAACATCTTCTTTACCATATTTTAAATCTCCATTTTTCGCTTTTGAAACACTCAATAGTTCATTTAAACATATATGTTCCCAGCCATCTTTAAACTCAGGAAAGCGTACAAATGGTGTTTTGTTTTTTTGCTTATCCATAATTTAAAAAGGTGTGTTAATATTTAATTCCTTACATAATGCTATCAACTCTTTGTCTGTTTCTTGCATACTGTTTTCTAAGGCTTTTAAATCTTTAGAAACTTTAGCAATATCAACAGGTTCTTCTTCGATAAAAGTATTTACATATCTTGGTATATTTAGATTGTATTCATTTTCGTGAATTTCTTTGAGAGGTGCTAAATAACTGTATTTATCAACTACAACTCTTTCTTTATAAGTATTAACAATTTTTTCAATATGTTCTTCTAATAAAATGTTTTGTGTCCCTCTTTCAAAATGATTGCTACTATCAATAAACAAAACATCTTCAGGATTTTCTCTACACTTTTTAAATACTAAAATACTTGTTGGAATTGGTGTTCCATAAAATAAGTTAGCCGGCAATCCTATTACAGCATCTAAATAATTACAGTCTTCAATTAAATATTTACGAATATGCTGTTCTGCTCCACTTCTAAACAAAGCACCGTGTGGTAAAACAAGTGCCATAGTTCCATTCTCAGCTAAATGATGCACCATATGTTGAACAAATGCAAAATCTGCCTTACTACCTGGTGCTAACTTACCGTATTGACTAAACCTATCATCACTCATAAAGAGTTGGTTAGCACTCCAATTAGCAGAAAATGGTGGGTTCGCTACAATAGCTTCAAAGCGGTGTTCTATGTGTTGTGGGTGCTCTAAAGTATCTTCTTGCTTAATATCAAACTTACGATAATGCACACCGTGTAATATCATATTCATACGAGCTAAGTTGTAAGTAGTACGGTTTAATTCTTGTCCGTAAAAATTGTTTACTTCATCTACTTCTTTAGCCACACGCAATAACAAAGAACCACTACCACACGTTGGGTCATATACAGATTTTAGTTTCTTTTTACCTGTTGTTACCAACTTAGCCAATACCATACTAACTTCTTGCGGTGTGTAAAATTCGCCTGCTTTTTTACCTGCGCCACTTGCAAATTTTCCTATTAGATATTCGTAAGCATCACCCAATACATCTAACTCTGTGTTTTCTAATTTGAAATCTATTTTATCTAAGTGTGCGAGTACTTTAGCAATAATCTCGTTTCGAGCTTCTGGACTTTTACCTAATTTGGTAGAGTTTAAATCCATATCTTCAAAAAGGTCTTCAAAATCTTCTTCACTATCCGTACCCATTGTACTGTTTTGGATATTGTTTAAGATTTTCTGTAAATCTTCTAATATGAAATTATCTTTTGTATTGTAGGTTAATGAAGTATCTTCTGCTAAAGCATTACTTTCTTTTTCATCTTCATTATGATTACCACGTTTTGAAACTGCTGAAAATAACTCTGATGGTTTTAGGAAGTAACCTAATTTCTCTAAAGATTCTTCTTTTATAGCCTCTATGTACTCTTTCCCTGTTTCTGTGTTTTCGTCTATTTCAGAAAATAAAAATGTATCACCACCTTCTTTCAATATTTTGTTAGCGTATATTTCCATTTTTTCAGACAGATATTTGTAGAAAATAAAGCCTAATATATAATCTCGAAACTCATCTGCATTCATTTTACCTCTAAGGGTGTTCGCAATATTCCAGAGTTGTTGTTCTAATTGTTTTTTATGGTCGTCTGACATTTGGTGTGTGCAATTTTTTAAAGAGTGTTAAAAATATAATAATAATCTGATTTAATAATAAGGATTTCTGTATTTACTTTTTACCCCTGTTTTATGTTATATTACAAGTCCTAAAATAGGGTGTTTTTTATACTTGTCTCTAACTGCTGTTTTATATAGATTAGATGCATATTATTTGATAACTTTTTTAGTTTATTATACACCTTTCTACGATTACCAAATGTTTCAAAATGGTCTACTTTATACTGTCTTAGTATCTCTTGATTTTGAAATAATGCTAATACTTCTTTTTCTTTATTATTGAGCTGTGACAAAGGAATACTCTGTTTCTTTTCTATCTTTTCGTATTTACTCAATAATTCGTCTGCTAACATTTGATACTTCTTTTTATCTACCAAATCTTTAACTGTATAAATTCCTATGGGGTTTTTACGCTTGTTTAGATTACGTGTATATATTTCTAACTCGAACCTAAATAGTTGCTTATTTAACTTTACACGGTCGTGTGTTTTTGCTTCAAAGGTTTTATCATAACCTTTTACGTTATAATCTGAGAGATAGAATTTTTTACCATATTGCATATTAGCACCTAACATTGGTATTGGTGGTTTACCATTTAAGCTTAACCAAGGATCTAGAATGGGTTTTGCTTCTTCTTCTATTATTGTGCCAACTGCTAAATAATGGATATTAGCATTATAAACATTAAAAGGTAAAATACTATCTAACTTTTTTAAAGCCTTAACTACTTGTGAATAAGCAAATGGTTCATAATTATTACCCATATACCATTTTTGCAAAGAGTTATTACAAAATATTGTACTCCCTTTTAAGCGTAAATCTAAGTTATCTACACTTGTTTTGTAACCGTTTACTTTTTGGGTTTTATCGTTATAAGTAGGACACCATTTTATTCCTTTCCAAATAAATGATTCTTCTCTTTGTTCTAAAACTTCTATTGGTAAATTAGTTACTTGATACTTTATCTTTATTGTATCGTACAAAACGATTACCTTTTATTTTTAAAGGCTTTGTTGTAGTTTTTGTCTAGTAAGACTTCTACATCTTTCATCTTGTAGTAAATTTTACTACCAATCTGAGAAAATGAGACTTTCCCCTCATCTCTCCAAGTTTGGGCGGTACGTTTGCTAATATTCATTAGCTGGATAAATTCTTGATTGTCAAGAAAAAGGTTTTGCGGGTTTTTTGAATTTTCTTCTAATTTTCCGTTTAAGTTATCTAAACGATTTACTAAATTGTTGTACTGTTCTGATGTTAAAATTACTGCTTCCATTGTGATATATGTTTTAAATTATACCGCAAGATTGCATCAATGATAGGTACTTATAAGGCTGACCTTATAAGACCTTTTAATCAATGAATTTTAGTGAAGTGGATTGTTTTTTATGTATTGTTTTGCATCTTTATGATAATTATCTGATGTAGCAGACCAATCTAATTTTGACTTTAATTCTAAATTAATTTGATTAGCGATTATATTACACAATCTTTTTAAACTCAATTTTGGAATAATATGTTCTTCTCTTAATGCTTCTATAACACCTCTTATTGTTCCTTTACTTCTATCGCCTAAATTATATACTCCATCTTTTGTAATTGCTAAATCTTCAAGTATTTTTAGAATGTAATCCTGCTTCTCCTGATTTACAAATGTTTTAAAACTATCTATTTCTTTTTCTAATAATAAAGGTTTTGTTTGATTGGGTAAATAAGTAATAGGACTTAATTGAACAGTCTCTTTTATAAATTCTGCTTCTATTGATAAAAATTCTTTGAATAGACTTGGGTATTTATCTTCTCTATTTTTTAAGTCCTTTATACTATTAACTAAAGTTCTAAATTTCAATTCTCTTTGCCTTAATTCTTTTAACCTACTTTGAATATATAATACCTTTTTATTTGGTTCTGCATTGTCTAAAACGTCCTGCAAACGTGAAATACTTTTCTCAAATATTCGACTATACTTTTCACGATGATTATAAAAATGAATATCTAATGGTAATGATGTAGTATACATTTCTTTAAAGAAAGCATTCATTGCTTCTTCAAGCTCAATTGATAACTCTTTGTCTAAAACCATATCATTAGTTAATGAAAGAATCATTAAATGGGAACCTGTATTTCTTTTAAAATAAATAGTTCTTGTATCAAATATTTCGTTAAAATTTACAGAAATGTACCAACTGACATTTTGTAAAATATATGCTTCTTTTAATTTCTTTAAATAGTCTTCACCATCATTATTGAATAAGGCATCCATCTCAAAATCTGATATAAGTGGATTTTTATTTTCATCTCTAAGTAAGTAAAAAACCTCCTTTTTTTCAATTTTATTGTATTTATCTATTTGCTTCTCAAATTCATTTTTTAAATAATTACGAATCACTTTTTTACTATTTGCTCGATTAAATGCAAAATCCCCAATTACTTTAGTTATTGATTGAAATTCTTGTTCTGCTTCTTCAATTTTTTCATTTAACAAATCTTTCCAAATAGGATATTTAAATGGTTCTTGAATAGATTTACCTTTAACAATATCTTTTAACCAAGACAAGAAGACATCAAGCGTATAAAATATCATATATTCATTACTAAACAGCGTTTTTGGCTCACTTGACAACTTAGTTAACACTTTGTTTACTGTTGATGGATTTAAGCGTCTAAACTCTATTCTATCGTTAAAAAAAGATGGATAATTATATAATAACAATTCATCATTAAAATCATCAATATCAAAACCTTTAAAAGCAAAAAGTTTAGCCAGTATTCTTTTTATTTCTTTGGCATCATTTAATGATTCTATTAACTCTTCTTCGAGTATTTGAATTTGCTCATTAATAAACTCTAAAGGCTCATTTATTGTAGAACAATATTCTTGATGGTTTTTAACTAATAATTCAACCTCATAAGAAACTATTTTTATTAATCTATCAGATTGCCAAGTAACCATTTTATAATAGTCCTCTTTTTCTATATTATATTGATTATCATACGTGATAAGGTACTGACATTCTTTTCCAGATAAAAAATCATTAAAAGTGAATTTTGGTATTTGCTTTCTTAAAACACTAACTCTTTTGTGTATTAAGTAATTTATCTTACCTAAATAAACAGCTTCTTTTAACTCTGCAAATTCATCTACATTCAATAAAAAATGCCTACTTGAAAATTGAGAAAGTAACCAATCTTCTGAACTGTGATTTTTTACATAGTATGGGTGGTTATTCTTATCAATTAATTCTTCAATTCTGTCTTCTTCAGATACCAGAAACTTAAATTCGTCAAAGTGTTCGAGGTTCTCCACCTTATTTAAAACGTTAGTTTTAAAATCTTGTTCTGCTTTTTTTACTGCAACAGAATGAATCGTTTCAAATTGAGCTTTTAAAATAGTATTGATGGGTTTGTTGAACATATTTTAATTGATGTATTTATCTACTGCATTATCTAATTCACTACTTATAATTTTTGCATATACTTGTGTTATTCCAATATCTGAATGGTCCATAAGCTTAGAAACATGTTCTATACGCATACCATTATTTAACGCTCTGGTAGCAAATGTATGCCTACTTATATGGAACGTTAAAGAGAAAGGTAATTCTAAACTTTTACCCATTCTTGTTAAATACATACCACTTAATGCAATTGCTTGTCCTACTACTTTTGCTCTTCGTTCTCTATCAATAAAATAATCTTTATCAATATTTGCAAAAGGAAATATTATATCATCTTGCTTAGTATCTGATGTTTTATATTTCTCTAAAATATCAATTGCCATTTGACCAATTCTAATACTATGCTGTCTATTTGTTTTACGGATTACTTTAGTGATTTTACTTTCTTTAGCATTGTAATTATCCCATTTTAATTCGATTACATCACCAAACCTTAAACCACCTGCAAAGACTGAAAAGATAAACATATCTTTTATAATTTGTGCCTTTGCTTTATCGGAAACCTCTAATTTAATAAAAGCATCTAATTGTTCAGCTGTTAAAAAGCGTTTTGTACTCTTCGATTTCTTAACACTAAACTTACTGAAGGGAAAATGATTTAAAGGCACTAAATCCTCTCTCTGCGCTTCTTTAAACATTAGGTTAAGAATCTTTAAAGAAAAATTTATAGTGGTGTTATTGTTACCTAAAGTAGTACTACAGTAACCTGCATAATCTTTTAAAGTAGTTACCGTAATATCTTCAAACATTAAATCTTTATGGCCAATAAACTTTTCAAACTTTTTAAGGTAGTTTTTATAATTGTTATATGTTGATAATGCTAAAGTGTCTTTTTGTTTTTCACAACGATTATATGAATACTCAAAGAAGTTTGTTAATGGTTTCCCTTTTATTGCTTCTTTTAATTTACGTGCTGATGTAGATTTATTCTTTCTTTCTAAGTCTGCAACATCTCCTTTTGCATCTGCTACCTTTTGAGATATATAAGCATTTAATCTTCCAGAATTACTGTGATTCTTTTTAACTTTTTGTTTATCTTCATCCCATTCATTTGGATTTAATTTTAAACTCAAAGAAATAAATTTTGTTTTACGGTCTTTTATTAATCTAAGATATAAAGGTGCTTCACCTGATTTATCTATCTTATCTTTTTTTAGAATTAATTTTATTGAAGACATAATGTATTGATTTATAGAGAGTGCAATGGACTGCAAACCAATACTAAGGTACAACATTAGGTACAACAATCAATGCATTTTCGTGTATTTAATTACATTACTTTGCATCACAACAAACAACAAAACCCTTTATTTATAAGGGTTTAGGTGAAATATAAAGAAAATGAATATAATATTTAGACAACACCGTGTATAATTAATTGCTTTGGCAAGTGCTTATTTGGAAA
>TARA_B110000908_G_scaffold161582_1_pt1 | contig 14230 bp, 11 predicted proteins | sample TARA_B110000908 | Tara Oceans TARA_B110000908 (sample SAMEA4398067) | marine metagenome | biome: Polar Biome; feature: [DCM] deep chlorophyll maximum layer (ENVO:01000326); material: water (ENVO:00002006), including particulate matter (ENVO:01000060) such as... | depth 36 m
CTTCCGCGCCCAGTGAAGGCAGGAGAAACAGTGTTGTTGCTTGGAACCGGTGGTGTTTCTGTTTTCGCCCAGCAATTTTGTACGATGATGGGCGCGCGGACAATCGTCACCTCATCTTCGGACGACAAATTGAAAAAGATGGCGGCGCTAGGTGCCGGTGAAACCATCAATTATCGGACCAACCCCGAATGGGACGCGGCTGTTTTGGAACTTACGGGCGGCGCAGGCGTCGACCGCGTTGTTGAAGTCGGCGGCCCCGGGACATTTGACCGGTCGGTGAATGCGGTGAGAATTGGCGGTATTATTGGTCTGATTGGTGTTTTGACAGGCGTTTCAGGTGCGACGAACCCGACGCCGATCATGGCAAAATCTATAACCGTGAAGGGTATTTACGTCGGATCAAGGGCAATGTTTGCTGATATGAACCGCGCAATCGAAGCCCATAACCTGAAACCGGTGATTGATCAAACTTTTGACTTCAAGGATGCCCGATCAGCCTATCACGCTATGCGTGGTGCCGAGCATTTCGGAAAGCTAGTTATCAAGATGTGACGGTTCATGGGCCCACTTTAGACCCCTCTTTGCCAAGTTGTAGCAATGAAGCTGATTTCCGCTAACATAAACGCTGGTCGTCGAGCAGGCACCTATGGTGCGGAATTTGAAAACAAGCGCACGGCGTCATTTGTGGGATAGGCAAACAGACGCAAACAACTCAGGTGCGATGGAGAAAGAAAAATGGCTAACTTTCAAGGTGGAACAATCCGAACGCGCGACGATCTTGAGCGATTTGAATCTGAGATGACGCTTGATGAACGTTTGCCGGAACGCAGCATTCTGGACGTGTTCAAAGCCAGCGCCGCGCTGTATTCAACCTCCACCGCGATAACCATGCTTATGACCGGAGCGAAGAACGAACAGCCGCGCCAGGTAAACTATGACCAGTTGCTGGGGATGATCCATAGTGCCGCAAATGTGTTTTCCACTTTGGGCGGTCCCGCACCGGGCGTGGCCTATATGTTGCCGTCCCTGATCGAAACCTACGCGACACTATGGGGTGCGGAGACCGCAGGCTATGCTGTTCCGATAAACTTCCTTTTGCAAACTGACAGCATCGCTGAATTGCTCAAGGCTTCAGGCGCGAAAATACTTGTGGCCCTCGGCCCGCATCCGCAATTGGACATCTGGGAAAAGGCGCTGGAGTTGCGCAAGCAGATTCCTAGCTTGATCCTGATCCGCGTGTCTACTCCTGGAACCCCTGCGGAAGAACGTGTTATTGATCTTGGCACGGCCCTGGCCGAACAGCCAGATGACCGCCTGATTTTTGGCGAACCGCGTGGCGGCAATGATGTTGCAGCCTATTTTCATACTGGTGGCACGACAGGTGTTCCCAAGCTTGTCGCGCACACTCATCGCAGTCAACTTGTCTCCGCGTTTGGTGGCGCGGCCATGTGCGGATATACGTCTGATGATGTTATGACCGCGACGCTGCCGTTGTTTCACGTCGCCGGAACTATTGTGGCAGGGCTAAGCGCCTTTATGGCTGGGGTAGAGCTTGTCGTGATGACGCCAAGTGGCTTGCGTAATCCTGCCGTCGTCGAGGGGTTTTGGCGTCTGGTCGCACAGCACAAAGTGACATTGGTTGGCGGTGTTCCAACGGCAATTGGCGCCGTATTGCAGGTGCCTGTTGGTGAGCATGACATCAGCGCCTTACGCGTAGGCCTAACGGGCGCGGCGTTGCTGCCACCTGCGGTCGGGGCACGTTTCAAGGATGTCACTGGATGCCATCTGCATGAAATTCTTGGAATGACTGAATCGTCGGGATTGGTCAGTATAGACCCCTTGTCTGGCACCGGTTCGGTCGGTTCTGTTGGATGGGCGTTGCCGTATACCCAAGTGAACATCTTGCGCTTGAACGAGGACGGAAATCTGGGCGAACCTTGTGCAACAGACGAGATCGGCGTGATCGTAATCCAAGGGGAACATCTTTCGCCCGGCTACCGCGACCCAAAACACAATGATGGCGTCTTGGAGGATGGCAGGTTGAATTCCGGCGATCTGGGATACAAAGACGCCCAAGGCCGGATTTACATTGCAGGTCGTTCAAAGGATCTGATTATCCGCAGTGGTCACAATATTGACCCCACTATGATCGAGAATGTGATGGCCACCCATCCGGCAGTTGCCCTTGCTGCAGCTGTTGGAATGCCTGATGCTTATGCTGGTGAGCTTCCGATTTGTTTTGTCGAATTGCGCTCCGGTGCCGACGTAAGCATGGAAGACCTGCAACAGCACGCGCAAAACTCAATAGACGAACGGCCTGCTTGGCCGAAATTTGTTGAAGTTATAGATACCGTTCCTTTGACCTCGGTCGGCAAAATTTTCAAACCAAGCTTGCGCTGCACTGCGGCCAAAATAAAGGTTCTGGATCTGGTACAAAATGAAATGGGGCTCGAAAATGCGCGCGTCGATGTTGTTACCGGAGGGGCGCGTGGTATGCGCGTCACCGTTACCCTTTCGCACAAAAATCAATCATCTGTTGAGAAGCTTGAGACAGCATTGGCGGCCTATCTATTCGAGGCGCGAGTGCTTATCAGCTAAAAGGTAACAGCATTTATCAGGGTGTTTTCGTGTGTGCCAAAGTGAAGTGGACCGAACGGGGTCTTTGAACGATCACAACTGCAAGCCAATATTCCACCAACAATCGCTATTTTACGCTACGAAACAAAGACGAAAACCGGTTGCTACTTTTTAAATTGACTGGCTATTTTGGAAAATCTGGTCTTTGGGAGGAGCGCCGTGGATTTTCTACAACTCATCGTCAGTGGACTTGCCAACGGCTGTGTCTACGGATTGATCGCTTTGGGTTTCGTGCTTATCTATAAAGCCACCGAAGCCGTGAATTTTGCCCAAGGTGATTTCATGATGCTTGGCGCATTTATATGCATTGGATTCACAAATCACGAATATATGGGGCTGAATTTCTGGCTTGCAGTGCCGCTTTCGATCCTTGTGATGGGTCTTTTGGGATATCTCTTTAACTGGGGCGTTTTGCGCCATATGTTTGGCCAATCCCAGACATCGATTGTTATTCTGACCATAGCGATGGGCTTTATCATCCGCTTTTTCGCCGGTGCCATCTGGAGCCATGAGCCAACCTCGCTGGAGACCCCATTTGCGGGTCAAGATATTCGGTCAGGTGGTCTGGTGCTAGGCATCGACGAAGTTTTGATTGTCATGGTGACCGCCATTCTGACCTTAGCATTTTACCTGTTTTTCTCGCGCACCCGGATCGGGCTTGCGATGCAAGCGGCGTCACAAAACCAATTGGCCGCGTATTATATGGGCATCCCTGTTAAGCGTATTCACAGCCTTGTTTGGGGGTTGTCGGGCATGGTCGCGGCGGTCGCAGGCATCTTGTTTGCATCCAAAGGCGCGATTGATCCTTCCACCGGATTACTGGGTATCAAAGCCTTCGCGGCGGCAGCGATTGGTGGCTTCGGCTCGCTGCCCGGCGCACTTTTGGGCGGCTTGATCATTGGCTTGGTAGAACCGCTTGCCTCGCGCTACGGACCTCCCGGCGTGAGTCAGATCGCGCCTTATGCGATTTTGCTGCTCATTCTGATCTTCCGCCCCGGCGGTATCTTCTCACAGACACAACGAAAGAAGGTCTAAAGATGCGCTTTGTTTTCAAAACCTCTTATGACAACGATATTTCGCTGTTCAAACACCGCGCACAGGCGGTTTGGTACGGGCTGCTTTTACTGCTGGTGCTCGGCACGCCGCTTTATTTCGTAGCGATTGGTGATGCCTATTTGCTGGGTGAAATCACAGGTATTTTGATCCTTGCGATTGCGGGCATGGGGTTGATGCTGCTGACCGGTCACACCGGATTGCCCAGCCTTGGGCATGCCACGTTCATGGCTATGGGCTGCTATCTCAACATTAACCTTTTGGGTGCGGGTGTGCCTTGGATCATCGCGTTCCCACTCTCGGGCCTTATTGCTGGTGTTTTGGGAACAATGATTGCACTGCCAGTTTTGCGCCTGCACGGCGTTTATCTGGCCTTGGCCACCTTGGCGATGTCGATGTTGACCAGCGATTTTGTCGTTATCGCAGAGCCGTGGACAGGTGGTATTGCAGGTGCAGCAGTACCGGACATCAATATCTTCGGGATGGAGATTAACCGGTATTCGACCCCGTATAAATTCTACTATCTCGTATTGTCCGTCGCGATCCTACTGGTCTGGTTCTACCGCAACCTTTTGCGCACCCCGACGGGGCGCAGCTTTACCGCCATACGCGATAGCGAAATTTCGGCGCAGGCCATGGGCATCAACCTCACACGCACCAAAGCGATGTCGTTCTTTTTGTCGGCTACGGCTGCGGGATTGGCGGGCGCACTGTTTGGTCATTCGGCGGGCTATGTGACCAATGAGACATTCGATCTGGTGATGTCGATCACCTTACTTTTGATGATTGTGATTGGTGGTTTGGGCTTCATCCACGGCGCATTCTTTGGCGCGATTGTGGTGGGCATCATCCCTGTAGCTATTGCAAACGGGCGGACATTTTTGGCCACAACATTTGATGTGAACATCAACATTCCCGGGCTTGAAAGTGCGCTGTTCGCGGCCATCCTAATCGGGTTCATTCTGTTTGAACCGATGGGGCTTTATGGCCGTTGGCTTAAAATCCGCACTTATTTAGAACTGTTCCCATTTTATCGCAAGGATATGTTCAAACGTCAGAAATCTTATCTCAAGACGGATCGTGTCCAATGAGCTTGCTTGAAATTGAAAACGTTACCCTGCGCTTTGGCGGTTTGGTGGCGGTCGACAACGTATCCTTGAAGGTTGACGAGGGTGAGGTGTTCGCCCTTGTCGGGCCAAACGGTGCGGGAAAATCGACGATCTTTAATCTGATCTCGCGGTTTTACGATCCTGCGGAGGGAAGCATCCGGTTTGATGGCAATGACCTGTTGAAAAACACTTCGGATCAGGTGCCAAGCTTTGGGATCGCGCGCACCTTTCAGAACATTGAGCTGTTTGAGCAAGCGACTGTGCTGCAGAACCTGCTGGTCGGGCGGCATAGGCATCGACAAACCAGCATGTTTTCAAACATCGTTTTCTCGCCCAAAGCCTACCGCGAGGAATTGCGCCACCGCGAAGCCGTCGAGGAAGTGATCGAGTTTCTAAACCTCCAGCCTTACCGCGATAAAATGATTGGTGGCTTGCCTTACGGGGTGCGCAAGGTGGTCGAACTTGGTCGTGCCTTGGCGTCAGAGCCAAAGTTGCTGCTACTCGACGAACCAGCCTCTGGCTTGTCGGTCGAAGAGACGCAGGACATGGCATTTTGGATCGAAGACATTCAGAAACAGATGGGTATTTCGGTGATGATGGTCGAACATGACATGGGTCTAGTTTCGGCCGTGTCGGGTCGTGTGATGGCGCTGTCTGATGGCAAGGAACTGGCGACAGGTACGGCTGCAGAAGTACAATCCCATCCGGCTGTAATTGAGGCGTATCTTGGCACAGGTGACATCTCCAAAACAGGGACATCACGCGCATGAGTACGGATGTGACAGAACCAAAAGTCGTTTTACAGATCGACAACCTCGAAAGCTATTATGGTCCCATCCAAGCTATTCGCGGCGTCAGCCTGAAAGTCCATGAGGGCCAGATCGTTACTGTTTTGGGGGCAAACGGCGCGGGGAAAACCACGCTGCTCAAAACCATCTCTGGTGTGATGGACCCCGAAAAGGGCACGATCAAGATGGACGGGACTGACATTCAGTCCTTGGAACCTGACGCGATTGTGCGTCGTGGGATTGTGCATGTGCCTGAGGGTCGCGAGATTTTTCCGCTGATGACCGTGGCCGAAAACATCGCGATGGGCGCATACACCCGTAAAGATCGCAGCACGATCCAAGCTGATGAGGAAATGGTTTATTCCTATTTCCCGATCCTCAAAGACCGCCGCACCCAACGCGCAGGCACCCTTTCGGGGGGCCAACAACAGATGCTTGCCATCGGGCGCGGGCTGATGTCGCACCCCAAGTTAATGTTGCTGGACGAGCCGAGCCTTGGATTGTCGCCCCTGCTGACCCAAGAGATTTTCGAGATTATCGTGCGGCTTAACAAAGAGCAGAAGGTCACGATGATGCTGGTCGAACAAAATGCCAAAGTGGCGCTTGATGCTGCTGATTATGGCTATGTGATGGAACTGGGGCGCATCGTGATGAATGACAGCGCCGATGTTCTGGCCGGGTCCAAAGACATTCAGGAATTTTATCTTGGCGTCAGTCAGGATGAGAACCAGCGCGGGCAACGCCGCTGGAAACAACGCAAGACGTGGAGGTAAGGATTGATCATGGCAGATAAACTCCCCCCTCAGGAAAAAGTGCACGGGCTGATGATCAACGCTGATCTGTCAACGGGTCCGTTTTACATCGACAGCATGGACACGACGCCAAAGCTGTTTCGCTTGCGCGCCAGTACGTTGGCCAAGCGCACCGCGCACCGTGAAAAGACGTTTGGCATCTGGCGATCCCATTCATGGGATGACTATTATACCCGCGCCAAACATCTTGGCCTTGGGCTGGTGTCCTTGGGCCTCAAGCGTGGTGAGGTTGTATCGATCCTGTCCGAGGACAGCAAAGAATGGATGTACACCGACATGGGTGTGCAAAGTGTCGGCGCAATTTGTTCGGGCATCTACACCACCGATTCTGCTTCTCAATTGGAATATCTAGTCAACAACTCAGACAGCCGTTTCCTATTGGTTGAGAACGACGAGCAGTTGGACAAGTTCTTGCAAGTTCGTGACAAGATGCCCAATTTGATGAAGGTCATCGTGATGGAGCGTGACGGGCTGCACGGGTTCAGTGATCCGCAGATCATGTTTCTGGACGAGCTATATGAAATTGGGGCTGCATATGACGCCGCCAACCCTCAAGCCTTTGACACCTCAATTGAGGCTACAAATCCTGATGACACGGCCATTCTGGTTTACACGTCTGGTACCACAGGCAAACCAAAGGGCGCTATGATCAGTCATGGCAACCTGATGTATTCCGTCTCTGCTGGACTGCGTGATGGACCGGTTTTTGACACCGATGATCAGCTTTGCTTTTTGCCGCTCTGCCATATTCTGGAGCGCGTGTTTTCGGTCAACGCGCCTATCGCGGCGGCCTCGACCATCAACTTTGCCGAAAGCCCTGAAACGATCTTTGACAACTTGCAAGAGGTCAGCCCGCAGACGTTTGTCGCTGTGCCGCGCTTGTGGGAAAAGATCTATTCACAAGTTGCTTTGCGTGTCGGTGATGCGACGGGGATCCAAAAATGGGCCTACGCCCAAGCCCTTAAAGCGGGTGGCGCACGTGCAGATTGTCTGGCCGAAAACAGACCCGTTCCCCTTAGCACCAACTTGGCTTGCCGCTTCTGGGATGTTGCTTTGTTGCAAAACCTGCGGCGTATGATCGGGATGGATCGACTGCGTCGGGGTGGCTCTGGTGCGGCACCGATCTCCCCTGATTTGCTGAAATGGTATCAGTCTATTGGTGTGCCCGTGCTTGAGGGTTACGGCATGACAGAAAGTTCTGGCGTCATCTCTATCAACAGTGCTGACACCAATAAAATCGGCACAGTAGGCGCGGCCCTGCCCGGGGCGCAAATCCGCGTCTCGCTAGAGGGCGAAATTCAATACAAGGCGGGTAACGTCTTTCAAGGGTATTGGAAAAACCCGGAAAAGACCGCTGAAACCATGACAAGCGACGGCTGGTTGCGCACGGGCGATATGGGCATGGTGGACAATCAGGGATTCCTAACGATCACTGGACGTCTCAAAGACATCATCATCACGGCTGGCGGTAAAAACATTACGCCTGCTGAGATCGAGAATAAACTCAAGTTCTCGCCCTATATTTCTGACGTTGTGGTGATCGGGGACAAACGCAAATTCCTGACCTGTCTGGTTATGATTGATCAGGAAAATATCGAAAAGTTTGCCCAAGATCGGCGGGTGCCGTTTTCAAACTACGCATCGCTGTGTGCCGCACCCGAGGTGCAAGAATTGATCCGTGAAACGGTCGATGACGTGAATAAGGATTTCGCGCGGGTTGAGCAGATCAAGGATTTCCGCTTGATAAACGTATTGCTCACAGCGGACGACGACGAATTAACGCCAACCATGAAGCTCAAACGCAGCTTTGTGGAGACCAAACATGGAGAACTGATCAGCCAGATGTATTGACATCACCGGGCGGAACTTTTCACATGCAAATATAAAAGGGAGAAGACCATTGAAAAACCTAACAACCAAATTGGCGACGGCTGCCGTTGCAGCCACCATGGCCGCAGTGCCTGCTTACGCGGAACAAGGGATCACCGACACCGAAATCCTGATCGGGTCCAACAATGACCTGTCCGGTCCTTTCGCCGCTTTCGGCGCGCCTGCGACCAAAGCCGCACAGCTGGTGTTTGATGAAGTTAACGATGCGGGTGGCATTCATGGCCGCAAGATCCGCTTCATCGTTGAGGATCACGCCTACCAGATGCCAAAAGCCATCCAAGGCATGAACAAGCTGATCAACGGCGACAAAGTCTTTGCGATGCTGTTGTCTTTGGGCACACCGATGAACATTGCAGCCTTCAAACTGCAAGACGCCAAGAACGTGCCGAACGTTTCGCCACTTTCTGCCGCGCGTCAAATGGCTGAACCATTTTCGCCGCTGCATTACGCAGGCACCGCGACATATTACGAACAAATCCGCGTTGGCGTGACCTATTTGGCCGAGCTGAAGAACGTGAGCAACGTTTGCGCAATGTATCTGCCAACTGACTTTGGCAAGGATATCAAAGAAGGCGCTGAGTCTATCTCTGCTGAAACTGACGGTTTGACCTTCGTCACCGAGACAACGCACAAGCCAGATGATGCTGATTTTGTCGGCGCATTGCAAAAGCTGAACGCAGAGGGTTGCCAGATTGTGGCATTGGCATTGGGTGTTCGTCAGGCGATCACTGTATCAGCCACTGCTAAAAAGCTGGGCATGACGGATATGTCATTTATCAACTCCTCTGCGGGTTTTCACACTGTGATGGCAAAAGTACCGGGCGGCGTGACAGAGGGCATGTACGCAGCATCTGGTTGGGCAGATCTTTTGTCACGCATGGACAAGCCTGAAGTACAAAAGTTCTTTGCGCGTTATACTGAGGTGACTGGTGAAGAACTGCCAGGTTCCGGCGCATTGCTGGGCCATTCCGCAGCCGAGACAATGGTGCGTGCTTTGGAAGCCGCAGGTCCTGATTTGGACGCCAAAACGTTCCAGATGGGCATCGAGAGCCTGAACTACGAAGATGTGGTATCCGGCAACACCGTGACCTATTCTGCGACCGATCACCAAGGTGCTGACGAGGTTGTTATTTCGGTCATCAAAGACGGTAACTGGATGGAAATCGCGCGTAAGTAAGACGACCACCAAAACTATTACGTACCTTCAAGAAGGGATCGGCCATATCGTTGGCCGGTCCCTTTTTGAGGTTATGACAGTTTTTTGGACTTTCCATCCTAAGCTAGGGTATAAACCGGCCTTTCGAGCTGATGTGCCGAAAGGCAGCAAAGTCCGCAGAGGAGCCATCCATGCAGGTCGCAGCGAAGGGCAACTCCCCGCCCGAGGTGTCGTAGTGTTCTTCAAAATGGTGGAAAATTCGCGGTTGCAGCGAACGGCAGCAAAGTCCGCGTTGCAACCATCTGGCTCTGAAAACCGCGACGCGATGCAGCTAAAGTCAGCTCCGAGCCCAAATTAACGGATGCTGCGCGACGCTTGGTTGACAGCTACGAAGTATGACTGCGCGAATGCGGGGTTCATGACTTCGTGCGAGAGCTAGGGGTTAGCCCAAGTTTCTGACGTGACGTCTTTGTTTGCGCTGATCTACTAGCTCGTTAGCTGTCTGATTAAAACAAGGTGGAACTATAAAACGCATTTTGAAGTGGGCCGGAATGGCCATTGTTGGTCTATTGTGCGTTATAGCCTTCAACACCATCCGAAATACGCCCACCAAAGCAGCCTACGTTGAAACGTCGGTTCCCCAAGTCGATGCGGACATCGTTGCCCAAAAGCTTAGCGAAGCGATTCAGTTTCGAACCGTTTCCCATCCTGTTGGTACACTTGGTCGCCCAGAAGCCTATCAAGAGTTTATCGATTGGCTTGGTGGAGCATTTCCGAACGCGAGTGGAGCAATGGAACGTACAATCGTCGGAGGTTTTACACCCCTCTATTTGTGGGAGGGCAGCGACAGCGCGCAGCGACCAATCCTGATCAACGGGCATTATGATGTCGTACCAATCGAAGGTGAATGGTCCCGCGATCCTTGGGCAGGGGAGATATCTGACGGCTATGTTTGGGGGCGCGGTGCTCTAGACATGAAAGGTAGCGTCGTTTCTGTTTTAGAAGCGGTTGACCAACTCGCCGCATCCGGTTTCCAACCACAACGCGACATATACATCGCACTCACTCAAGACGAGGAGATCGGCGGTGCCGGCGGGGCGGCGTCAGTTATCGCCCACTTTGAAGAGAACCAGATCGACATAGACTGGAGCTTGGACGAAGGCTCGTTCGTCCTGCGAGACATCATCTCTTCAATCGACAATGATATCGCATCCATCAACGTCGCTGAAAAAGGCTACATGACTGTTCAAATCACTGCGACTGGCACGGGTGGACATAGCTCATTGCCACATCGTGACACGGCTGTTTCGAATTTGGCACGTGCCATCGTAGAGCTACAAGACGACCCTGTGCCCGGCGGCCTGACTGATGTCAGTGAAAGTTTCTTTGATACACTTGACCCGCATATGGGGATTGGGGAACGCGTTCTTTTTGCGAACCGTTGGCTGTTTAAGCCCTTATTGGAAAAGGTGCTTTCGGGAACGAACACAACCGACGCAATGCTGCGTACAACCAAAGCGCCGACAATGCTTGTGGGTTCGAAAACAGAAAACGTTCTTCCACAAGCAGCAAGTGTTTTTGTGAACTTTCGCCTGCATCCGCGCGACGACGAACAATCCGTCCTGAGCCATATTAGTGATCAGATTCATCAAGACCACGTCGAAGTCGAAGTTCTGAGTGCTAGAGCTGCCAGCTCGGTTTCAGCACATAATAATGATGCCTTCGAGTGGCTTTCGTTGGCAGCTCGCGCTGTGTTTGGCGATGTTGTTGTCGTGCCGGGCCTCACGATAGCTGGCACCGATTCAGCGCGGTACAGCCAATACGCCGAAAATAGCTATCGTTTCCTGCCATTTGTCTTCACCAGTGAAGATATCGCTTTGCTACATGGAAAGGACGAACGCATATCCATCGAAAATTTGGGGCGAGCGGTCCAGTATTATACGGTCTTGTTGAGAGGGCTTTAGGAACGCATCTGGGCAAACAAATTGATTGGTAACTCTGAAAATACCATAGCCAGCTACAATCCGAAGAGCGGTTGGCGCACTTAAACGTGGCCAAGATCCAACTCTGGGGAAACGTAAAGCCAGACATTGGCTTGGATTTGGGCAAGATCTAGTTTGTCGGTAGAGTCGATGTTGGCGCGGGTTTTTGTTCAATGTTCCTGACAGATTACGTCAGATGCCCGCTTAACTTTGTCCGCAAAACGGCCGTTAATCCATGCAACCGCACTACATGGCCTTCGCACTCGCAACGAACGGCAGCTGTAAAGACTTGATCAAATTTTTGAACAACGGCGCATCGAGAGCTTTGGATGCAATAAGCACGGCCTTAACGTCGATCCAATGCAGATGGTCTTTGCTAATTTTTCATTTTGCATAAAAGTGGGACTTTTTGGCACTCTCGACTGGCCGTCGCTTGGTGAATTTAGCTATCCAGATCCGCATGGAGACACTCAACCTGTTGGCATTAATCCGCGTTACCCCTAATGCGCCTATACAAGATTTAGAAATGGGCATTCCATAGAGGGAATGCCCATTCTGTCAAAGCGACAGTCTTTGCGCCTTTTCAATGATCGTCTGATGACCATGCAAAAACCTGAAAAGCCACAGAGAAACGCTGCAATAGCGATCGGATTAGAGAGTAAGTTGTTCACGGAAGTGCTCCATATAATTTCTTTAACCACTTCGAGGTATGCACTAATGATGGCCTATCTAAGGCCGCAGAACTGCAGATAAGACTTTACTAAAAGTAAAAATGCAGTGTGACTTTATAAACAAAGGCCGCGCATTGATTTTGCGCCAGCCGCAGACAGCCAGAATTGTGGAGCTGTCTAAAGTGCAAAAGGGGCATCAGAACCAACCACGTCATCTCCACATGCTCCACGGCAATCGACCCACTCTGATCTGAGCGAAGGTATAGATAAACTAACCTATCGTTAGACGAAATTCGCTTAACAGGCACAGTTAAGAACCGGACATCGTCGCAAACGCAGTGAATGGCGGGGAAGTCTGCAGAGCAGACCTTCTAGTAGATCGCATCGAATGTTCGGGATCGGGAGATTATGTCGAAAAGTTCCATAATTAGTTGTGAAATGTATCTTGTCACAAACATATCCTTTTCAGAGCTGGCTGGGATTACTCATGTGGCCAGCAAAGCTATTCGACCAAAACCTAGATTGCGAGAGTCTATCTGGCACCTAGTAAAATACAGTCCCGACTCACAGAAAGACAGGGCATTCGTCATACAGAATTCCTGGGCCATCATGCGACTCGACCCTCTCTGGGCAGACTTGCCAGAGGGCCTCTACGACATATGTACACGTGTGAAAGTTTGCATGCGGCATTCTCTCTTTCCTTGCCTCTTTCACCAGTTAAGAGAACCGGTACTGGCAAGCCATACCCTAACGCCGGCTATGCCCGCGCGTTGCAGCTTTCAACAGTCTAATTGAATGGGTATAGACTCGCAGTTATCCACGTGTACGCCTCATGATATATTTTTCCGATTGAGTTACTGCTTTATTCGAGTGGGCTTGGTGGTCCCCATCCATTTTTCTCGTCGCTGGGCCTTGTATAAAACCAGATCAAAACCAGAAATCCGATGATAGGAATGAGGCCTAACAGTATCCACCAGCCACTGCGACCAATGTCGTGCAATCGACGCACGGCTACAGCTAGTGCTGGAAGTAGAACAACAAGGGCTAAGAGTAAGCTGAGCGGCTGGCCAGCAGAAGCGTCGCCGCCCTCAAAGCCCAACAATAGCGGCATCAATAATCTGCGTCACTATGCTAATAAGGAAGACTGCGAGAATCCACCACCAGAATTACGCGCGAGAGGCGCGCCCGGAGAATGTCGCACATTTTGAAAGAACCGTGCGAACGGCGAGCGATATTTTTTCCATTTCATTCCCTGCTTTTCTTCAGTCTAGCCACCGAAAGCTTGCGAGTAAACTATTTCCATATTAACGTTTTATGCTTACTTGCCGCCATTTGTCTCGCTCTGCGCAAAGGTCCAGTTTGGGCCCTCCGTTTCTGGAAGATCTTGCTGCCCCAGTCAAATGCTGCGCGGCTGCATTTTGTAAAATGGCCTCAAAATGTACTTTAGCTGCACCGCAGAGCAAAAATTGTGCTTGGCGAAAAAGGCAACGGCGGCTTATGCGGAGATTGGCGCTTCCTGCAGCGAAATTCAGCTTGGAGCCCAAAAGACGGATGATGCACCCAGAAGGATCGATCAGGCCGCTGCGTCAGAGAATGACTTGGCACCCGAAATAAAATTTCAATCCTATTTCCCGAACAGTTCACTAAATTATCCATCGGAACCGCGTGGGATCAGTCTCATACACAAGATTTCGGACCTTTCTAATCTAATCTAATCTAAAATTTTTATGTAATACCCTGCCAATTTTACTATTTGTGCATGAGGGTTTAAGATTAACGAACGGTTTGGCCAGTTACGCCCACCAAATTTAATGAAGGCATCCCCATGGCCACCAAAACTAAGCTGCACCCTCGTAATCAACACAAAGAAGGTTACGATTTTGTGCGTTTGGTGGCGGATTCACCTGAACTTAAGGCTTTCACACGCAGTAACCCTCTCGGTCAGACGACTATTGATTTTCAAGACGCGTTGGCCGTCCGTATGCTTAATCGGGCGTTGCTAAAGACTTATTACAACATTGATTTTTGGGATATCCCTGCCAATTATTTATGCCCTCCAATTCCCGGTCGTGTCGACTACATCCACTATCTGGCGGACTTGCTTGCCTGCGACAACAATCAAGAAATCCCTC
>TARA_B110000908_G_scaffold32116_1_pt1 | contig 14196 bp, 16 predicted proteins | sample TARA_B110000908 | Tara Oceans TARA_B110000908 (sample SAMEA4398067) | marine metagenome | biome: Polar Biome; feature: [DCM] deep chlorophyll maximum layer (ENVO:01000326); material: water (ENVO:00002006), including particulate matter (ENVO:01000060) such as... | depth 36 m
TCCTTCATCGAACACACCTTTGGCGTCAAACCATCGATCAACACGTTCATGTTCAACGAGAACCGCAATTCAAGATCGCAGTTGCGATACATCATTCCCATCAACACTTCGGGATCGACGTTCTTAGAACGTGGCTCAAGCACCAGACGAATGTCGTCGGCTGACTCGTCACGCACATCGGCAAGGATCGGGATCTTCTTGATCTGAATCAGTTCCGCAATCTTTTCAATCAGCTTGGATTTCTGAACCTGATAAGGGATTTCGGTGACGACAATCTGCCATTGTCCACGCCCAAGGTCTTCGATCTCGTAACGACACCGCAGGCGGAAACCACCTTTGCCGGTACGATAAGCCGTCTCGATATTTTCAGGGCTTTCGACAATGATGCCGCCTGTTGGAAAATCTGGGCCAGGGACATAATTCAGCAATGTATCGTCACGGACATCCGGCACTTTGATCATGTGCAAACAAGCGTCGCACAGCTCAGCAATATTGTGTGGCGGAATGTTGGTCGCCATCCCAACAGCAATACCGCTAGACCCGTTTGCCAAAAGGTTCGGAAATTGTGCAGGTAACACGACGGGTTCTGTCAGCGTACCATCGTAGTTTTCGCGGAAATCAACGGCGTTTTCGTTAAGACCCTCAAGCATTGCCTCAGCGACTGCGGTCATCCGCGCTTCGGTATACCGTGCAGCAGCTGGGTTATCGCCGTCAATATTCCCAAAGTTGCCTTGGCCGTCCACCAGCGGGTAACGGACATTAAAATCTTGAGCCAAACGCGCCATCGCATCGTAGATCGCCGCGTCACCGTGCGGGTGATAATTCCCCATCACGTCGCCAGAAATCTTGGCCGACTTACGAAAGCCCCCGTTGGACGCCAAGCGAAGTTCGCGCATGGCAAACAAAATCCTGCGGTGTACAGGCTTAAGCCCGTCGCGCGCATCAGGCAAAGCGCGGTGCATAATCGTCGACAATGCATAGGTCAGATAGCGTTCGCCCAACGCCCGCCGCAGCGGTTCACTTATGTTCATGTCGGAGGTGTTATCAATATCTGCCATGAAAAGTGTCTACCTACCCAATTTGCGAGGAACAAGCCGCCAATCCACTACAAGTCGAAAGTTCTTGAACCACGTCGTTGCATCAATGACACGTCATGCAGGATTGAGCGATTTTTTCCCCCTAATCACTGAACCATGATCGGGTATGTGGTAAGTATAGCGAGTCGCCACTGAAACTGGCGGTATGTGATTGGGGGATCGCGTTTTGGGTAAATTCATCCTTATAGCCTTTGGTTTTTTGGGCTTTGCATTTTACGAACTCAGTGGCGGAGCTGATTTCGATGGTGAAACGTTGCGTTTAAGCCGTGTTTATACAACAACCGTCAAAACCGGTTTGCCCAAAGTTACTGTTGTACAGGCTCAGAAGAACACCCTTCAGGACGATACGGTTGTGAGCCGCGCATTAATTAACTTGGCCTCAGCTCAAAAACTTGGCGTTACAGACATAGCAACGGCCAAACCCCAAAATACACAGGCACAAATCACGCAGACTTCATTTGTTGTTGGACAGCAACAAGACGTCGCCAGCGCGATTATTCTTCCAAGCCTGATCGCACAACCTGACGCAGATTTTGATGTCCAAGCCCCCCTTGCAACCATCGATCAGGACCTTCGATTGGTCACAGGAAACCTTGTGAATGTACGTGGTGGTCCCGGGACAGAATTTGATGTTGTCGGGAAATTAGCCCGTGGCGCTACAGTCGAGGTTTTGGCCGAAAACGGCGACGGATGGGTCGAAATGCGCTCGACAAATGATAAAATAATCGGGTGGATGGCAGATTTCCTACTCAATGAAGGTTAAACGCTGTTGCTCAAATAGGGTGGTCATGCGTGAAAGATAGAGCGACATAGATGACCAAAAAATCTATATTGATAACAGGCTGTTCGTCTGGAATTGGACTTGCTGCTGCGATGGACCTGCGGGAACGTGGGTGGCGTGTTTTCGCATCATGCAAGCAGCAGCTTGACTGTGACAGGTTACGTACGATAGGTTTTGAAAGCCCACGTATGGATTACACCGACACCGCTAGCCTTCATCAAGGCCTAAACGAAGTTCTAGAGGCCACAGGCGGCACATTGGATGTTCTTTTTAACAATGGTGCCCATGCCATTCCTGGTGCGGTCGAAGACTTGCCAACAGACGCTTTGCGCACAATTTTTGAAGCCAACTTTTTTGGTTGGCACGAAGTAACCCGATCTATTCTGCCAGTGATGCGCGCTCAAGGTCACGGGCGGATCATCCAATGTTCTTCTGTGCTTGGCTTTGTTGCTATCCCTTGGCGCGGTGCATACGTGGCCACAAAATTCGCACTCGAAGGTTTAACAGACGCATTGCGTCTTGAAATGCGCGACACAAACATCAAAATAGTATTGATCGAACCCGGCCCCATTAGCACAAAAATCAGGGCCAATTCGATTGCTCCCTTTGAACGTTGGATCGATTGGGAAAACTCGGTGCGCGCCGAACAATACAAAGCGACGTTGCTTCCTCGCCTATACAAAGAAGGTGGCCCTGATCCTTTCGAGTTACCACCAGAAGCCGTCGTAAAAAAGCTTATCCACGCAATTGAAGCGAAAAATCCACGCCCGCGTTATTTCGTCACGACCCCCACGTATCTCATGGCAACCTTACGCCGTTTGCTGCCTACGTGGGTTTTAGACTGGGTGTTGTCGCGCCCTTGACGCAAAAACACTTCGCTTTTGCCGTTTTGGCGACTACATCAAACGGAACCGCAAGACCTAGTGGAGCGTGTCATGGCAAGTGGATCAATATTCTTCATACTAATAGTGGCCATTTTGGCTGTTATTCTTGTGCTTATGTTCGGGCTGGGCGGCTTCGCCAAAGGCAAAGGCTGGGCACACAGCAATTCAAATAAACTCATGCGTTGGCGGATCATTTTACAGGCAGTGGCAGTCGTTTTGATTCTTATCTACGCCTATTACAAACGCAGCGGGGGCTAAAACAATGGTCATTCTAAACAAGATTTACACTAAAACTGGCGACGCAGGTGAAACTGCCCTTGGGGATGGCGCACGTGTTGCGAAACACTCCACGCGCGTGACAGCTTATGGGACATCCGATGAATTAAACTGCTTCGTCGGCGTCGCCCGCCTAGATGCAGACGGCGCTGTGGATGAAGCCTTAAGCCGTATCCAAAATGATCTGTTCGATCTGGGTGCCGACATGTGTAATCCCAACATGGAAAAAGATGCCGAAGCAGAATACCCGCCACTGCGCATGGCTGACGCGCAAGTTAAACGCCTTGAGGCGGAAATTGATGCGATGACCAATGTTTTAGAACCACTGCGCAGTTTCATCTTGCCGGGTGGTAGTGTTTTGGCGGCACAATTGCATGTCTGCCGTACCGTTGCGCGCCGTGCAGAACGTTTGGCAGTCGAATTGGCAACAATGGAATCCGTGAACCCAGCTGCCGTAAAATACCTTAACCGGCTAAGCGACTGGTTCTTTGTAGCAGCCCGAATTGCAAACAATGGCGGCAAAGATGACGTTCTTTGGGTTCCCGGAGCAAATCGGTAATTTCCACACCTAAATGACGAAATTTACGAAACGCGGCGTCCGATAGCGGAAACATGACGATTTTGCACTGTTGTGAGGACCTTTGCTTCGGTAAGAAATATCCAAAGTGTCACGGTAAACCTAATATAGGTGAGTCGTAGTTAGAGGAGAAAGACGCACATGAAGGTTCTAGTACCTGTAAAACGCGTGATTGATTATAATGTGAAGGTTCGTGTCAAAGCGGACGGTTCCGGTGTTGATCTTGCCAACGTGAAAATGTCGATGAACCCGTTTGATGAAATTTCCATCGAACAGGCCATTCGCCTGAAAGAAGCCGGTCAAGCGGACGAGGTTATCGCTGTGTCTGTTGGCGTCAAACAATCCCAGGAAACGCTGCGCACAGCACTGGCGATGGGTGCAGACCGCGCCATTTTGGTGATTGCGACTGATGATGTGCATCAAGATATCGAACCGCTGGCCGTCGCAAAGATCCTTAAAGCGATCGTGGACGAAGAACAGCCTGGTTTGGTCCTGTGCGGCAAGCAAGCGATCGACAATGACATGAACGCAACTGGCCAAATGCTGTCTGCGTTGATGGGTTGGTCCCAAGCAACCTTCGCGTCTGAGCTTGAGATTGCTGGCGATAAAGCCAAAGTAACCCGCGAAGTTGACGGTGGTTTGCAAACTATCGAAGTCAGCATGCCAACGGTTGTTACGGTTGATTTACGTTTGAACGAGCCGCGTTATGCGTCCCTACCAAACATCATGAAAGCCAAGAAAAAGCAGATGGATGAAAAGACACCTGCTGACTACGGCGTTGACGTAACGCCTCATTTGGAAGTTGTGAAAACGGTTGAGCCTGCGACACGCGCGGCTGGTATCAAAGTGGCATCAGTCGACGAACTGGTGGCCAAACTTAAAGAAGCGGGGACTGTGTAATGGCTGTACTTCTTTTAGCTGAAGTAAACGACGGCGAATTGGCAATGGACGCGACTGCAAAAGCAGTGACAGCGGCTGGCGCATTGGGTGACGTCATCGTTTTGTGCACTGGCGCAACATGCGCCGCAGCGGCAACTGAAGCGGCGACTATCGCTGGCGTTGCTAAAGTCTTGTGCGCTGAAGACGCGATTTACGGCAAACGCTTGGCAGAGCCAGTTGCGGATTTGCTGGTTTCATTGTCTGGTGATTACGAGCATATCGTAGCCCCTGCGACAACTGACGCAAAAAACATCATGCCACGTGTTGCGGCATTGTTGGACGTTATGGTGATTTCAGATGCAACTGCGGTTGTTGACGCAAACACCTTTGAACGTCCAATTTATGCAGGTAATGCGATCCAGACTGTTAAATCAACAGACGCAAAAAAGGTCATCACCTTCCGTGGTGCGACATTTGATGCGGCACCAACTGGTGGCTCTGCTTCAGTTGAAAACATCGCTGCAGCTGCTGATCCTGCATTGTCTTCATGGATTGAAGATAAAGTTGCGGCCTCTGATCGCCCAGAATTAACATCTGCTGGTGTTGTCGTATCCGGTGGTCGTGGTGTTGGGTCCGAAGAAGACTTTGCATTAATCGAGAAACTGGCTGACAAATTGGGTGCAGCCGTTGGCGCATCCCGTGCCGCAGTTGATTCAGGCTACGCACCAAACGATTGGCAAGTTGGCCAAACAGGTAAGGTTGTGGCACCGGAGCTTTATGTTGCGGTTGGTATTTCCGGCGCGATCCAGCACTTGGCTGGCATGAAGGACTCAAAGGTCATCGTCGCGATTAACAAAGACGAAGAAGCACCAATCTTCCAAGTCGCTGATTTTGGTTTGGTTGCGGACTTGTTCGACGCTGTTCCAGAGTTAATTGAAAAGCTGTAAATCTTTTTGATAGCATTTAGAAAGGCCCGCTTTACAGCGGGCCTTTCTGCTTTAAAGAAGCTCTTTTAGGCACGCCCCAATCGCCGCTGCGGCTTCTTGGTGGGCAGCCGGGCCAAGAAGATGATTGGCAGCTGGCGCTTCCATTTGATTGAACACCATGCCCTTAGTTCCAAATGCGCACGCAGCGGGTGAGACAACCACCTCAATCACATCCGTCGCCAAAGGGCGGACCTTTTCGATCATGCCCCGCGTAACGAACCATGGATCCTTTTCCTGCTCTGCTAAAAGCACCTCATCTGGGGTATGATCCGCGAACCAAAGCAAAACAATCTTACCTTTGATTTGCCCCAACAACATGCGCATGCGCGCTGACCACGCTTGTCACAATTCATCTACCACCGTTTCAAATCGGCCTGGTGACTGCCTATAAAGGTGCTGCAACATATGTTTGTTAAAGTTGAATTCAGCAAAGTCTACTTCGCAGTAAATTGCTTGCAATAAGGCCGATGGCTTCAAAAACCGATCATTGCGCCTTGGATGCACCGTATAAAACCGATTGGACATATTTTGTGCACCCATCAGCTGCACAACGGTTACATCGGCCCATGTTGCCATCTCCGTAACCTGAACATCAGTCGCAAACACATCAACGCCCGCGTTCACGCAACCAAGGTTGATACAGATCCGTCCTAGACTTTGTTCTATCAACGCCGGAAACGGGTTTGATAGAAATTTACCGTAAGTTTCAGTTCCACCAAGAAATGCCAAATACGGTTTTTTCACAGAACGCCGTGGACCGCGAAACAATAGTTTTGACGTGCCATAACGACACGGCAAATAGTCGAGGGCCCCCGCCCCCAATGCACCATAGGTCATGCTAAACCACTCCTCTTTTCACCCATAAAAAGATATCGCAGCCAAGTCCTTAAATACCGCTAAGATATTAGGAACACATGTTCACACCTTGCCCTCATAGCGAACAGGGTCCTATGGTGCGGCAAGGCAGCGAAAGGGCTCACATGGACATTCAGAAAATTGGGATTATCGGCGCGGGCCAAATGGGCAACGGTATTGCCCATGTTATGTCGTTGGCTGGCTACGATGTCGTGCTTAATGACGTGAATGAGGATGCGCTGACCACAGCGATGGCGCGCATTGATAAGAACATGGAACGCCAAGTCAGCAGCCAAAAGATCAGCGCTGATGATAAAGCTGCTGCATTTGCACGAATTAAAACCACACAAGAGCTTCCAGTGCTTGGCCAATCCGATTTGGTTATTGAAGCTGCGACCGAAAAAGAGGTCGTGAAGCAGGCGATCTTCGACAGCCTGCTGCCACACCTTGAGCCACATACGATTTTGACTTCCAACACCTCGTCCATCTCGATTACACGGCTCGCCAGCCGTACGGACCGCCCGGAAAAGTTCATGGGTTTTCACTTCATGAACCCTGTGCCTGTAATGCAATTGGTCGAACTGATCCGTGGAATCGCTACGGACGTTGAAACATTTGATGCCTGCAAGGCCGTTGTCGACAAACTTGGTAAAACCGCAGCTTCAGCCGAAGATTTTCCAGCATTCATAGTAAACCGAATTCTGATGCCAATGATCAACGAGGCCGTTTACACGCTATACGAAGGTGTTGGGAACGTAAAATCTATCGACAGTTCGCTACGTTTGGGTGCTAACCATCCGATGGGACCACTAGAATTGGCAGACTTTATCGGGTTGGACACCTGTCTTGCCATCATGAACGTGCTGCACGAAGGCTTAGCGGACACCAAATACAGGCCGTGCCCTTTGCTTACAAAATACGTGGAGGCGGGATGGTTGGGACGCAAAACCCAACGCGGCTTCTATGATTATCGCGGTGAAACGCCTGTTCCGACCCGGTAAGCCCTAATCTTTAAGGCTAAGTGTGTGATTGCGCAGCCAGGCCATGAAACCACGTGGATCGTCTTTCCATGCAGCAACTTCTTCGTGGTCCAGAGGCTCACCCACAACTGGGCCTTGTGGCTTGTTCAAGGAGTGCACAATTTCATGCAACAACAGTCCCTGACGTAAGATAGGCGATAGTTTATTCGCGATTTGATATGCGCGGCTGTTTTGCCCAGGAAAATGCATAGGCACCACGGTCGCACCAGAACGTCGGATCAATGCCGCGGTGAATACGTTCCATTCTTCTTCAACTGCAGGACCAAAAAATGTTTCTGACGTCGCAACAGAACCTGATGGGAACAGCGCAACAACACCACCATCTTTCAGGTGTTTCATCGCAGCGGCACGCATCGCAATACCTTTTTGCAGTGCGTCAGGATCGTGCGCAAACGGAACAGCAATCATGTAGCTGCCAGCCACTTCGTCAATCACTGTCAACAACGAGCGTGTCAAAATTCGGTAATCAGGCCGCACACGACCAATAAGATCAGCAAAAATCATACCGTCCACCATCCCATGCGGATGGTTGGCCACGACGATAACAGGACCTTCTTTTGGAATACGATCCAGTTGGGATTGGGGGGTAGTCAGCTCGATACCCATTACGCCCAAAGCCGCCCGCCAGAACCCTTGACCAGTAGGCGCCGCATTTTTCTCAAACTTGCGGATCAGGCGCAGGACTGTCAATTTTCCGGTAAACGCTTCGATAATGCGAATCAACGTGGCCTTAAACGGATCCTCAAAGGTCGACGCATACGAAAGGCTACGCCGATCATATTGGTGGAAGCTCGCTTGCTCCGGCTGCACATCAGCTGAGATATCTTGTGCATTATCTACCAAAACAATTGATCCTCTGTTTCCTTGTACCCTTAGGCACCTTCACCAAATTTATCTGCGACAAGTGCCGACAGTGCATCAGACAATGGCTGTGCGTCCGGCCCTGTAGTTTCAATTTCAATAATACTTCCATTTGACGCTGCCAACATCAAAAGCCCCATTATACTGTCGCCTGATGCAGACATGCCATCTTTTGACACTTCTGCTTGGGCGTCAAATGCCTCAACGACCTCTACCAACTTCGCAGAGGCACGCGCATGAAGCCCCTTAACATTTACAATAGTCAACGTAGATTTAGTCATTTATTGGCAATCTCTTGGGATTCTTGACTGACGTTTTGGCTGTCGATGTATTTGCGGCCTGCATCCAATGCAGCGCTTACCGCGTCCTGCACCGACTTGCCACGGGATTTGGCCAACTTGATAAGCATCGGCAAATTCGCACCGTAAACGATCCTGCGTCCCTGTGGCTGGCACGCCATAAGGCTAAGGTTTGAGGGAGATCCACCAAATAGGTCAGTTACAACGACAACACCTTGGCCTTGGTCCACATCATCAGCGGCAACACATATTTCGTTCTGCTTGGTTTCGCGGTCATGGTTGCTTTCAATCGAAATAGCACGAATGCCGGTTTGTGAACCGACGACATGCTCGATCGCAGCGAGATACTCTTTCGCCAACCCTCCATGCGCTACTATCACTATCCCAATCACTTAACAGCCTCGTCCTTTTTACGTCGGTCCAATTCTCGGTGGCGCAAAGACGTTTGCCAACCCTCCTTGTTCAAGGTTGATGCCAAAGATTCAGCCAAAGCCACTGACCTGTGTTGCCCTCCTGTGCACCCGAATGCAATGGAGAGATACGATTTGCCTTCATCTAAATAGGCCGGCAACAACCACAAGGCGAGGTCCTGCACTTTTTGTTGAAACGGTTCAAAACGTGGATCATTTGCAATATAGTCTGCGACTTTTTGGTCCTTACCAGTCGCAGATCGCAAACTAAGCTCCCAATAAGGGTTATTCAGAAAACGGCAATCAAAAACCATATCGACACTGCGCGGCAGTCCTCGCTTATAAGAAAAGGACTGGACCGAAACAGACAGCCGATGATCAGCTCCGTTTGCAAACCAATGCTCTACTTCCGTGCGCAATTCGTGAACATTCAAACTGCCAGTATCAATCAAGATATCAGCTAGATCTTTGACAGGGCCAAGAATTTTCAACTCACGTTCGATTCCTGCCTGCAACCTATCACCTTCGGCAAGGGGGTGCCGGCGGCGCGTCTCCGAAAACCTGCGCAGCAACACATCAGTAGCGCAATCCAAATACATCAATTCGGGTGCAAAATTAGCATCTTGCGCAAGCAGACCCAGTGCATCGACAACAGCTGCCAACGAGAAATCACGGGTTCGTGGATCGATGCCAAGCGCCATCGGCTTTTCCATAGCCGGATCATCAAGCAAAGCCGGTATCAAGCGAAGTGGCATATTGTCGATCGCTTCAAAGCCAAGGTCCTCCAGGACTTTAATCGCACTCGAACGACCCGCGCCGGAAGGTCCAGTCACTAGAACGACACGTCGTGCGATAAGGCTTGATTTTGTCATTCTACATCTTGCCTCCCATTTTTCATATAGTGCAACAGCGCGATAGGAAAAGCTGGCCCATCCATCTTGTTAAGACAGGAGAGGGAGACACCTAAAATTGGTCTTTTATGATTGACGGGCAGGCGTTCAGTTTCGATCTGATCCAGATCTAAGATAGCGGTCAATGTTGCCCCAGAAACACTAGGAACAGTCAGGATTCCAACGCCACGTACTTCGATTAAACCCTTGATCGCAAAAGGAGCCTCTGCGCGAAGACTTAGTCCATCAGAGGTAATTATTGTTCGGTCATCTGAGACTAGATGAGCGCCAAGTCCTACCAACTGCAACGTCAATGTGGATTTGCCCGCACCAGAAGCGCCAAGGATTAGTAGCCCTTTGCCATCAATCGCAACACAATTTGCATGAAGGGTTTCAGATTTTTCGAGCGACATTCAGATGCCTTTAGACTGGCAGGCCCACGACGAAACGGGCACCAAGCGGTTTGGATGTGATATCCGCTTCTGTTGGGCGAATGTTCTCAGCCCAAATCACACCACCATGCGCTTCGACAATCTGCTTCGAGATCGCCAACCCAAGACCCGAGTTATTGCCAAAGTGCTCTTCCAGACGCTGCGAATAGAACCGTTTGAAGATTTTACTCAACGCTTGATCAGGAATGCCTGGCCCTGTGTCTTCGACAACAATCAAAATACGATTTTCACGTTTACGCGCCCAAAGACGAATTGCATCGCCGTCTTCACAAAAAGAGATAGCATTAGTGATCAGGTTCACAAAAACTTGGGCCAAACGGGCTTCAAGCCCATGCACTTCGATTGGATTAGGTGGCAGATCTGTGATGAAATCAATGCCCTTCGATTTGGCATCTTCGCCAAGATATTGACCAAGATTGCCCAGCTTTATGAGAAGATTAAAGGGCTCTTCCTCTTCTTTAACCAGTTCGCTGTCCAGGCGTGACGCGTTGGAAATATCGCTGACCAGTCGATCAAGTCGACGGACATCATGTTCAATGACATCCAAAAGCTTAGTTCGGTGATCTTCCCGTTTAATCAGCCGCAAGGTTCCAACAGCAGAGCGCAATGACGCCAACGGGTTTTTGATTTCGTGGGCAACATCGGCTGCGAATTGTTCATTGCCGTCTATACGATTGTAAAGTGCGGAAATCATGCCCCGCAATGCGCCACTTAGCCGTCCAATTTCATCTGGCCGCGCTGTTAGATCAGGGATACGGATGCGGCCCGGATTGACCTTACGCGCATTTTTGTCACGACCTAATTCGGCTGCTGCGGCCAAGTCGGAAAGCGGGTTTGCAATCGTCGCTGCCAATGCGAGGCTTAAGCCAATAGAGACTAGGGTCGCGTTGACAAACATTTGGTACATGTTCTCATTTTCACGCCGCACCAGTGCATCAATTTCGCCAGCTGCACTGGTAACCGCAACAACACCAACACTTTCGTTGCCTTGCTGTATTGGTGTGATCACACCAAACCAAGACTGACCGTTTGCGTCTAACGCGTCCTGCAATTACGTGTCCTTTGTTAGGCTATCTGGGATCAAAGTACGCAACTGATCCTCAACAGATAGACCGCCCTCGGTCTTTTTTGTGGAAAACGGACTGAAGATTATGGACCACAACCAATTCAAACCATTCGTCAAAATTGTAGTGCCATCAGATGAGAGCGGCGCTGCAAGCTCAGATCCAGAAGTGCTCGCGACAAGGGTGACTGACGGGTCGAAAACAAAAACTTCGGTGCCACTGTGCAAGTCGAGACCATCCAATGTCGTCGCCACGTCAACCCCGTCACCAGTTGCCAAATTTACTGGTGCACCATTTGGCAACTGCGCCTCGATCACATCCGCGATCAGCTCCGCTTCACTAACGAGGGCTGCAGCGCGTTGGACGGCCAAACTGTCACGCGACGAAACGAGGCTTGAAATCCCGATGATGAGCACGCAAAGCGCCACCAGATTGAACGTAATTATCTTTCGGGTTATCGGTGATGCTCGCAACGAAAAAAGCCCCCGCCGTTCACGGCGAGCGCGCATTTCTGAAGGTGCTGTGGCGTCAGGGGCGACCCAATCGTCGCCCAAAACCACATCGCCTTCTCGCGGATTTGGAGATGTCATATCCCGCACGAGCTTCCTTTCGGCCAAAGCCATCAGGTTAATTTAGTCTTCGTTGTATCTATAGCCGATACCATAAAGTGTCTCAATCGCTGAGAATTCATCGTCAGCCATGCGCATCTTCTTGCGCAAGCGCTTGATGTGGCTGTCGATGGTACGGCCATCAACATAAACTTGGTCGTCATAGGCAACGTCCATCAATTGATCGCGCGACTTCACGAAACCAGGACGCTGTGCGAGCGCTTGAAGCAAAAGAAATTCGGTGACTGTCAGGGAAACGTCTTTACCCTTCCAAGATACAGCGTGACGAAGCGGATCCATCCGCAATTCACCACGATCCATAACTTTAGTTTCTTCGCTGTCAGCAACGATTTCACCAGCTTGCGCTTCTTGACGGCGCAGCAAAGCGCGAATGCGTTCCACTAAAAGACGTTGGGAAAACGGTTTTTTGACGTAATCGTCGGCACCCATACGGAGGCCAAGAACTTCGTCGATCTCATCATCTTTAGATGTCAGGAAAATTACTGGCATCGTCGATTTTTGACGAAGGCGCTGCAACAGGTCCATCCCGTCCATGCGCGGCATCTTGATATCCAACACTGCCATATCGGGCATCTTTTTGTTGAATGCGTCTAACGCAGCTTGGCCATCGTTATATGTTTCCAACTCGAAACCTTCGGCTTCAAGAGTCATTGAAACCGACATCAGGATATTCCTGTCGTCGTCTACCAATGCAATCTTACTCATTGCCTGTATCCTTGTACTACTACTGCCACATTACATTTTTTGTATTTTTTCTTACATTGTTGATATTTTAACGGCCCTAATCAATCACAAACTGCGAATCACACGCAAAACTCTCCATATTTGAACGCGAAAAGAGTTAGGAATGGCTAAATTGCCGCACTTTCGCGTCATGCGCGCACCTGATTTAGCGCTACCGTGCATAAACTTCGCAATGATGGCGCTAACTGCGCCAAACCGTCCTGTTCATGCCCGAAAACGTCATGTTAAGACGCTGGCAGAGGTCTACGCTTTCGACATCGCATGCAAATCACGATCATCCGCAACTGCGGACATAGGAGAGATCATATGACATTTGGACGGGTAAACCCGCAATTTCAGCTTGAAGATCAAGGGATCAAGGAGCTGGGCAATGTCTATTACAACCAGATCGAACCAGCGCTGATCGAAGCCGCCCTACAGCGCGGAGAAGGCACATTGGGTAAAGGTGGCGCGTTTTTAGTGACCACCGGTAAGTTTACCGGCCGATCACCCAAAGACAAACACGTCGTTAAGACCCCGTCGGTCGAAGACACCATTTGGTGGGAAAATAACGCAGCGATGTCTCCAGAGGGTTTCGATGCGCTGCACAGCGATATGTTGGAGCACATGAAAGGGCGCGACTACTGGGTTCAAGACCTCGTCGGTGGCTCTGACCCCGCGTATGCAATCAATGTCCGTATGGTGACAGAGCTTGCGTGGCATGGGTTGTTCATTCGCCACATGTTGCGCAGACCTGAACGCGAAGATTTAGATCATTTCTTGGCTGATTTCACCGTAATCAATTGCCCAAGCTTCCAAGCTGATCCAGAGAAGCACAATTGCCGGTCCGAAACAGTTATTGCGATGAATTTTGACAAAAAGCTGATTCTTATCGGTGGCACGGAGTACGCTGGCGAAAACAAGAAATCGGTCTTTTCCTTGTTGAACTATCTACTCCCGGACAAGGGCGTGATGCCGATGCATTGTTCTGCCAATCACGCGACGGGCAACCCTGTTGATACTGCTGTGTTCTTTGGCCTGTCCGGTACCGGCAAAACAACACTGTCAGCTGATCCAGATCGTACTTTGATCGGCGATGATGAACATGGCTGGTCAGACCGCGGCACTTTCAACTTTGAAGGTGGGTGCTATGCCAAGACGATAAACTTAAACGCCGAAGCCGAGCCCGAAATTTACGCAACAACCGAAAAATTCGGCACCGTTATCGAGAATATGGTTTTCGATGAAGAAACTAAAGAACTGGACTTTGACGATGATAGCCTGACCGCCAACATGCGCTGCGCCTATCCGTTGCACTACATTTCTAACGCCAGTAAAAACGCTCAGGGCGGTCACCCAAAGAACATCATCATGCTGACCTGTGATGCTTTTGGTGTTTTACCCCCCATTGCGCGGCTGACACCAGCGCAGGCAATGTACCACTTCTTGTCCGGCTTCACATCGAAGGTCGCGGGCACTGAACGTGGCGTTAC
>TARA_B110000908_G_scaffold165927_1_pt1 | contig 14163 bp, 12 predicted proteins | sample TARA_B110000908 | Tara Oceans TARA_B110000908 (sample SAMEA4398067) | marine metagenome | biome: Polar Biome; feature: [DCM] deep chlorophyll maximum layer (ENVO:01000326); material: water (ENVO:00002006), including particulate matter (ENVO:01000060) such as... | depth 36 m
CCGCCGAGGTAGTGAATGGAACCGATCAGATAGTCCCAGTCATATCTGGTAGCAAGTTCCTCATTCCAAGCTCGGTTATTGCAAACCCAGTCGCACTCCAGGCCGGCTCGCACCGTGATGCGGTCTCCTGCATGTTGCCGAGCACGCTCAATCCATTCAAAGTATTCAGGTAGGTTTTCCTCAAGCATTCTCCAGTCGTCGAAAGGCTCAGGGAGCTGGGGAGCATGATCCGAAATACCATACTCCGCTAGCCCAAGTTCGATCGCACGATCAATATATTCCTCAGGTTCCCCCTCCGCATGAAGACAGAGAGGTGTATGGCTGTGGTAGTCGGCGGGAAGAACTTTACTCATGGGCATGTGAGTCTATAAAAGGTCTGTAATAAAACCAGCAGCTAATCAATCATTTCTTCTTAAAACACATCGCTATTTACTAACACCATTAAATCCACAATTGCACAATCTCGCCTTAGCCCGATAGATTGTTCATTTCCTTACAAGCTAGCTTACTCGAAAACGTAAGCCCCCCTGCATGGGCGACATGTATATACTGACACAGTAAACCTCGAGAATGGCACTGAAAGCCTTGCATAAGCGGTTGAAGACGCATAGGAACCCAACTAATCGAATGCGCAATTCGCTCTTCCAAACTCACTATTCACCATTCAAATGCAAGGCATCATTCTTAAAGTAGACTGTCCGGATCAGCACGGAATCGTTGCAAAAATTTCATCCTACGTCGCCGACTATTCGGGAAATCTCGTGGAATTTTCTCAATTTACCGATTCAGCAAACGACAAGTTTTTTGCCCGTGTGGAAATCGATACAACGAAACTCAGTGTTGATGTTACGGATTTCATCAAGGGCTTTGAAACACTTGGCAAATCTCTCCAGGCTACTTGGCACTTCCGCCACCAGCCGTACAAAATGCGCACGGCAGTATTGGTTACGAAAACCGATCACTGTCTGAACGAAATCCTCTGGCGCACCAAGCTCGGCGAAATGCCCATCGAGATTACATCGATCATCGGCAATCGTGACGTTTGCCAATCTATCGCAGAAAAAGCAGGCATCCCCTTCCATCACATAGAGATGGACGGCGACAAAAAGGATACTGGTTTTAAGCAAATCCGTGAACTCCTCGTAGAACAGAAAGTCGAGCTCACCGTACTGGCACGATTCATGCAGATTCTACCAGATTGGTTCTGTAAGGAATTCAGCGGAAAGATCATCAACATCCACCACTCCTTCTTGCCGGCATTCATCGGCGCGAACCCCTACCGCCAAGCCTACGAGCGCGGCGTTAAATTTATTGGCGCCACCTGCCACTACGTCACTGCCGATCTCGACGCTGGCCCGATCATTGAGCAAGAAGTCAAGCGTGTGCAGCACTTCCACACAGCCCAAGACCTCATGCGTCTAGGACGTGACAGTGAGCGCGATGCCATCGCCCGAGGTATCCGCTACCACGTCAACGACCGGACAATTATCCATGAAAACCGGGCAATTGTTTTCCCTGACTAAACAATCAAGTCGTGGCGTTTTCCGTGCGGGTCTGCCCCTCACCACGGATGCGGTATTGATAAGAGGTTAGCTCACGTAGTGCCATCGGGCCGCGTGCGTGGAGCTTATCGGTTGATATCCCAATTTCGGCCCCAAAGCCAAACTCCCCACCGTCGCTGAAGCGGGTGGAGGCGTTGTGGAAAACACAGGCACTATCGATCTGAGTCATGAACTGTTGGGCTCGATCTTTGTCCGCAGTCACGATACAATCGCTGTGGCGAGAACTGTGGGTATTGATGTGCTCCACGGCTGCTGCTAATGAATCCACTACTTTAATAGCGATGATGAGATCAAGGTATTCGGTATCCCAATCTTCTGGTGTAGCGGCTATCGCCTTGTCACCAAGGATGCCCAAAGTCGTAGCGTCACCACGCATCTCGACTCCTTTGGCAGCATACGCAGCCGCCATTTTAGGAAGGAAATCTTGAGCAACATCACGGTGCACTAACAACGTCTCCAAAGCATTACAAACACCAGGCTTGTGGGTCTTGGCGTCATCGGCAATGGCCACCGCCATTTCGATGTCAGCAGCATTGTCAACGTAGGTGTGGCAGATGCCATCGTAATGCTTAATCACGGGCATACGGGCAAGCGATACGACGGTTTCGATAAGGCCTTTTCCGCCACGTGGTATGATGACGTCGAGCCATTGATCCATTCCGGCCATCACACGAACACTCTCACGATCTGTAAATGGGATGAGCTGAATGGCATTGGCAGGAAGCCCTGCGGATTCACCACCCAGTTGTAAAGCTGCAGCGATGGCTTTATTCGAATGAATGGCCTCGGATCCACCACGTAGGATAGTGGCATTTCCTGACTTCAAACATAACACGGCTGCGTCACTGGTGACATTGGGTCGACTTTCGTAGATAATTCCAATCACTCCGATGGGGACTCGGATTTGTTCAAAGTGGATATTGTTAGGTCGTGTCCATTCGGTCAACACCTCACCCACTGGATCAGGTAGATCAGCCACTTCTTCGACACCTGCCGCAATCGCCTCAAGCCTTGAAGAATCAAGGCGTAGCCGGTCGAGCATAGCTGAGGTCAGAGCATTCGCTTCACCAGCGGCAATGTCTTGAGCGTTAGCTGTCAGAATTTTCTGCTCATTCTGTCGCAGGCCGTTAGCCATGGCGCGCAGAATGGCATTTTTCTTATCAGCATCCAGCACGGCTAGAGCATGGGCGGAAGCACGTGCCTTAGCCCCCATCCCGAGGATGATTTCCTTGATCTCTAAATTATCCATCGGACCTGTTGTCTAGACGCTACTAAATGTCTGAAACCTCGAGTTGGCTCACCTCGTCTTTGATTTTCTCGGCGAGCGGTGTACTGAGATAGCGTTCTGTTGAGCTACAAGCCACGGTAACGATACGCTTACCTGCAAACTCAGGACGCTTGGCGACCTGTATCGCTGCCCAGATGTTAGCCCCGCTGGAGATACCTACAGGAAGCCCTTCGTTTTGAGCTACAGCCTGAGCAGTTTCAAAGGCGTCTTCATTAGAAACAGCAATCGTTTCGTCGAGGATATCGACGTTGAGATTGCCTGGGATAAATCCGGCACCGATGCCTTGGATCTTGTGAGGTCCTGGCTGGCCTCCGGCAATCACAGGGCTGGCGGCAGGCTCAACCGCGATGGCGAGCATGTCACAGCGTGACTTCAGAACTTCAGAAACACCGGTGATGGTGCCACCTGTTCCAACACCCGCGATAAAGGCGTCGATCTTGCCATCTGTAGCATCCCAGATCTCCTCAGCCGTCGTCTGACGGTGCGCCTCAGGGTTGGCAGGGTTATCAAACTGGCCGGGGCCAAATGCGCCCTCACCGAACTCTTCGACAAGTTGTATTGCTTTGGCGATAGCTCCACCCATTCCCTTTGGTCCAGGGGTAAGAACAATCTCAGCACCGAGCATGCGCAGAAGCACACGTCGCTCTAGTGACATGGTCTCGGGCATGGTGAGTATGCAGCGGTATCCTTTGGCGCGGGCAACGAAGGCCAATGCGATACCCGTGTTACCTGATGTAGGCTCGATAATCGTTCCGCCAGGCTTAAGTGAGCCATCTTTTTCTGCAGCTTCTACCATGGAACGACCAATGCGGTCCTTGACGCTAAAGAGCGGGTTAAAAAACTCACACTTGACGAGAATCTCGGCATCAAGCCCCTTGGTGACGTGGTTCAGCTTAACGAGAGGAGTGTTTCCGACGGTCTCTACGAGGTTGTTTGCGATCTTACTCATGGTGAAATATTGGATGATTAGTAATTGGTAATTTATAATGAAATGCTGCCGCACAGCCTTACCTAATGCTGATTGTAATCAAGCATCTTTAATTGCAACTTTTGTCATCTGCTGATCGGGTTCCTTAGCACTGGGAGCTAAGGTAGATCTCGTTTACTCGTTTATGTAACTGCGCAGATAAAACAAACTCCTTGTATCCTTTCTAAAATTTGTCAATCTGCCTGTTCTAGCAAGACTTTGCTGAATCGGTCAACATCATGCCCATCCCAAAAATATTACTTAAGGAGTCCATCGTTGCAAAACCAGGTTTCAACCGCTGGTTAGTGCCGCCTGCCTCGATCGCCATTCACCTCTGCATTGGATCCGTTTATGCTTGGAGTGTTTTTAATACCCCGCTCTCAAAGGAGATAGGAGTCGTAGGACAAGCAGCCGGCGATTGGCAGTTCGAGCATATTGTCTGGATTTTCAGTATCGCGATTGTTTTTCTCGGCCTTTCTGCAGCGATCGCTGGCAGGTGGTTGGAAAAAGTGGGGCCACGCTGCGTGGGTGTCACCGCGGCACTTCTGTGGGGCGGTGGGTTTCTGGTTGGATTTCTCGGGATTAAGATGCACAACCTTCCTCTGCTTTACCTCGGCTACGGGGTTCTCGGTGGCTGTGGTCTAGGACTGGGATATGTTTCCCCGGTGAGCACCCTGATCCGCTGGTTTCCGGATCGACGAGGGCTTGCCACAGGATTAGCTATTATGGGATTCGGTGGAGGCGCCATGATCGGGGCACCACTGAAACGCTGGTTGCTGCAAAAATTTGACAAAGCACCTGAGTTTCTCGGAGAAGCTGACACCCTGAATATGGTGACGGAAAACGGCGTACGCTACGTGCAGACAGCTGCTGGCAAGCAGGAAGTGATTGTCGCTTCGGCCGCGGATATTTCCCAATTTGGTGACAGTATGAGTGCCGGTGTCTATGCCGTAGGCACGGGCAACACGGGAGCTGCCACAACGTTCCTAGTACTTGGACTGCTCTACCTTGTAGTCATGCTTATCGCCGCCTTCGCCTACCGAGTACCTGCGGAGGACTGGAAGCCCAAAGGCTGGTCACCACCAGAGGGTAATTCCAAAAAGAGCATGATTAGCCAAAACGATGTCGGTATTTCCGCCGCAATGAAAACCCCGCAATTCGTGCTGCTCTGGATTGTTCTCTGTATGAACGTCACCGCGGGTATCGGCGTGATTGGAGTGGCCAAAACAATGATTGGGGAGATTTTCGGCTCTCAATTATCTACGGAAGCAAAGCAGGGCTTCTTTTTTGCCAATTACGTACTGATGATCTCTGTTTTCAACATGGTCGGCAGATTCTTCTGGGCAAGCATCTCAGACTGGATCGGTCGCAAACCGACATACACCATCTTCTTTATTCTCGGCTGCGGTCTCTACCTATCCATCCCTTGGGCAGCTGCTCATGCAGGCGCGAGTACCATGTCAACCTCGTTCATCACGTTCTACGCCGCCACGATGATTATTTTCACGATGTATGGCGGTGGTTTCGCCACAGTTCCTGCGTATCTAGCAGATATGTTTGGATCCAAATACGTCGGAGCCATCCATGGCAGGCTGCTCACCGCATGGAGTATAGCTGGAGTGCTGGGACCCGTCGCTATTGCCAAGTTGCGTGAGGCGTCCATTTCCGATGCTATTTCCAACCTCGCATCCAAGATGGACAAAGATAAATTCGCGGAAAAATTTGGCGCTCCTTTGGAAAAAATCGATGAACTCGTCGCGGCAAAAACAGTCACCGTGCAGAAACTCATGGAGATCGCACCGGAGGGAACCATCGACCCGACGCCCAGTCTCTACAACACCACAATGTATACTATGGCTGGATTGTTAGTCATCGGATTCTTCGCCAACATGATGATCAAACCGGTGCATTCAAAACATCACCTCTAACCCTAACAAATAGATAAACCATGAAAAAAATTACCATGAAAAAAACTACCATCCAGTACGCCAGCGCGGCGGCCATGGGCGTTGCCTTGAGCATCGCTCCGGTCACGGCACAAGACACCAAGGTGCCCATCAAAAAGGAAGACGTCGCACAACCGGGGAAAACCAAGTTGCCCAAGCCCATAAAAATCGCAATGGTCAAGGTGGCAGGAGATCTGATCGACCCAATCAACGTCACCTCGGCTAATGACGGCACCGGCCGCATGTTCATCTGCGAGCGCCAGGGAGTTGTCCGTATCCTCAAGGACGGAAAGATTCTCAAACGTCCATTTCTCGATATCTCCGACACCACAGTAAGCTCTTTCCTCGAGCAGGGTCTATACGACATCGAGTTCCATCCCAAGTATAAGGAAAACGGCAAGTTTTACGTCCACTACTCAGACATGTGGTTCAATGGTGATTCATTCATTGTAGAATACACCGCCAGCAAAGACAACCCGGACAAAGCCAACCTCAAGAGCTCACGCGTCATCATGCAGATCGAGCAACCATACGCGAACCACAACGGCGGCGAACTCGCCTTCGGTCCTGACGGATACCTCTACATCGGCTCCGGTGACGGCGGCTGGGAGGGCGACGTGCTAGGTGCCGGACAAGACCTCACCACCCTGCTCGCGAAAGTGCTGCGTATCGATGTGAACACCTCCACACCGGACCGTGCTTACGGCATCCCCAAGGACAACCCACTGGTCACGCCCAAAAGCCAGATGGTTCTCTTCGGTGTCACCGAAGAAGCCTTCGCAAAAATTCACCCCAACGCTCGTCCGGAAATCTGGGCATACGGCATTCGTAACCCATGGAAAATGCACTTCGATAAAAAAACGGGTGATCTCTACATCGCAGACGTCGGTCAAAACCACTGGGAGGAAATTAATTTTCAGCCTGCAAGCTCCAAGGGCGGCGAAAACTATGGTTGGAAATTCATGTGTGGCACTCATCCCTTCCCATTGAGCCGCAAAAACGCTGCTCAGGTAGGAGTGCTTCCCATCGGGGAATACACCCATGCTGGCGAGGGCATCTGCGTGACCGGGCTCGGAGTCTATCGCGGCAGCAAGTATCCATCGCTTGACGGCACCTACTTTGTCGGCGACTGGGGTTCCGGCAAAATCTGGGGCATGCAGCACACAGCTGGTGGAAAGTGGGCCATGGAAGAGCTCCTGAACACCACTCTGATGCCCACTGGCTCCGGAGCAGATGAAGACGGCACCATCTACATGACTACCGCCCACGCGAACTACGGTGGCCCCGTCAAACCTGCCGATAACGCACGTGGAGCACTCTGGATGTTGGTGGAAGCTGACAAAGTGCCCAAGGGTGCCGAAACAATCCCTCTTGATAAAAAGTAATTTCACTTCACACTGACATCACGCACTCCGTCCATGACGGGGTGCGTGATTCTTTTTCTACCCCTATCTCATTTACCACACCGAATATGAAAGCTCACATCCCCGCAATTATCCTACTCACACTGGTGCCGTTCTCTGGCGCGTTTGCTGACTCCCCCACTAAGAAGGAGAAGGATGAAAAAAAAGTCAGCCGCTGCTGCACGGTCTTACCCAAGAGCGAGATCAAGAACCCAGTATTTCTGAAGCAGAATACCGAAAAAAAAGAAGTCGAAGTGTTTATCATCGCGACTTTTGACAAGTCAAACTACGGAATGAACTTCAACGGAATTTTCAAAAGTGAAGGTGGTTACGAAATCCCACTTGGTTGGAAGGTCAAGGTCACCTTCTGCAATAATAGTGACGTACCTCACAGCGTCATGGTCGTAGAGGCAGACATCGCCGAGCGTAAGATCAACCTTGGTGATACACCTTACTTTGACGGAGCTAACACACCCAAGCCGAACACCCTCGGCACCACGAGCAAGCTCGAGAAATTCGAGTTCACCCCGGATGAAGCCGGCGATTTCTCCTTCGCCTGCGGCTTCCCTACTCATTCAGCTAACGGCCACCGCATCTTTCTTAAAATCAAAAAAGATCTCAAACAAGCTGCGTTTATCGCACCCGCTAAAAAGAAATCAGACGCAAAATAAGCGCCCTTTCTTATAGTCCCTTCGAATACCTCCCACGTATAGTATTGCATTGTTTAGCTCATTCACATTAATACCAAACCGTGTCCTCCTCCGAAAATACAGCCACACCAGCTACTAGATCCCTCCTCGGCCTTAGCAAAGAAGATATCGAGGAGTATGTCATCGCCTCGGGCGGCAAATCCTATCGTGCAAAACAAATCCTAGAATGGGTCTACCAACAAAGGGTGAATAGCATCGATGAGATGACCAACCTGCCCGCCCCAATCCGTGAAAAACTTGCTGATGAGTTTCACATCAACGACCTGCAACACGTCGAAACCAAAGGATCCGAGGACACTACCCGCAAGTTTCTCTTTCGTCTCTGTGACGGTCGTTACGTGGAAACCGTTTTTATCCCCGCCTCAAAAGGGCTCAATGGTCGACAATCAGACAGAAAAACCATCTGCGTTTCCTCCCAGGTCGGATGTGCCTATGGCTGCAAATTCTGCGCGTCGGGTCTCGCCGGCTTCACCCGCAACCTGACTGCCGCCGAAATCGTCGGTCAAATGCTCGCCGTGGAAAAAGAAACGGGTGAAACAATCAACAACATCGTCTTTATGGGTATGGGCGAGCCTCTCGCCAACATCAAACACCTGATCAAGGCTCTGGAAATCATCACCAGCCATTGGGGACTAAACATTGGAGCGCGCAGTGTGACGGTTTCAACCTCCGGACTGGCACCTCAAATCAGGACGCTAGCCGAGTTCCCAGTTCCCATCCGATTAGCCATTTCCCTACACGGCGCTACCGACGATGTCCGCGACCTGATCATGCCGATTAACAGTAAGTATCCGATCAAGGATCTCTTCGAATCCCTGCATTTCTGGAAGTCTCATAAAAAACAGAAAATCTCTCTCGAATACATCCTGATCAAAGGGGTGAACGATGATCTAGATCAAGCATCAATCCTCTCAAAACGAGCCAAGGGCATCAACGCCAAAGTTAACCTAATACCCTACAACACCGTCGAGGGACTCGATTGGGAAAGGCCAGACGAAGAGACCTGCTACGCATTCCGTGACGTCGTGGCTGATGCTGGAATCAACACCACGCTCCGACTCGAAAAAGGCGGCGACATCGCCGCCGCCTGTGGTCAGCTCAGACTGAAAAAAGAGACGGCTGAAGGTATCATTGAGGCTCCCATTAAAGTGGGTAAGTGATTCTGTAATTACGTAACTACTGCTCACTTATTAACCTACTGACTTCCTCCCGTTCACTTAGTGATCAGCGCAACTACTGTCCGTAGGGGCATCTGCATCAGCCTCGTTTGCTGCGACTAGATTGTTCTCCACAAGATACTGCTCGACCTCGTCTCCTGAGACATCCGCAAGCATGTGACCATTGACGGAGACACAGGGACTGAGTGGCTGGCCGCTCTTTTGTTCCATTTCCCACCTGAAGGCAGGGTTCTTGATGATGTCCTTTTCTTCGAATTCAAGGTCATACTTGCGCATGATGGCACGGACGCCCTCGCTCCAGCCGCAAAAGGTTTTTACATAGCAGAGGATTTCGATTTGTTTATTATTCATGGTAGGTGCTTGTTATCTCGATAGAAAAAACCATAATACCACAGCTTTGCAACCTGAATCTTCTCACATTACTATAAGCGCTGATGGAAAATGCTTTAGCTCTATTAGCGGAGTCGAGTATCTTGAGGTTATTGAAATAATCATCGATGGTAACAAATTGATTGGTGGTGCTGACTCCCCTACGCTACTCGGAAGCTCAGATAATTTCCTGTCCGAGTCATCCCTCTATGAGCTAAGTCATTTTGAGCCCATGGATGATGGTCGGTGTCTTGTTCGATATACACGTTGCAAAAAGTAGCCTGACGAGGGTTCTTGCAAATTTCCGCATTGCTGCGCAAGGTGACTATCATGAGATCTCCCGATGAGGCTACCGAGCACTTAAAAACCATACGCTCTCTGATGGAGCGAGCCACCGTGTATCGAGCTATTTCCGCGCCAACAGCGTTGTTTGGAGGTTGTTTAGCGATTATTCTATCTCTGTTACTGACCTTGCGACTAGGTCACGCTTCAACGACGGCATTAAGTTCCAGTGCTTGGCTGGCATGCTGGCTCTGCGCCCTGTTAGCCGTGGTAGTTTTTAATGCTGTGTTAATTTTGCGCAAGTGCCGCAACGAATCTCAAGCGTTTTTATCCTCAGGATTGCGTCATGCTCTCCGTGCCACATTACCACCCATGTTAGCAGGTGGAATGATCGGTATCACTCTCCTACTCAACGATCCTGCTCAAGTCGTCAATACCACTTCACTCTGGCTCACTTTTTATGGGTTAGCCTTGTTATCCACCACATCATTTTCACCCAAATCGCTGAGTATCCTAGGTTCACTCATTCTGGCCCTAGGACTTATTAACTTTTTAAACTTTAACTGTCCTGCCTGTAGGGAAACCGCCTGTGCGTGTGACATCAGTAGCGCTCATTACACGATAGCCAATATTCTGATGGGTGTAGGCTTTGGAGCCTTCCATATCATTTACGGGCTCTATCTTGTTATTTCAGGAAAGAAAGACGGAATACCTGAAACGGAAACCGAAGCATGATCGATCTCTCCCAACTGGATAAAACTATCCACGAGAAAGGGCGACTTGCTATCATGTCGCTACTCGCATCACGTGCCCAGCCTTGGGCGTTTCAGCACCTGAAGGCAGAGCTCGGACTCAGTGACGGCAACCTGATCACCCACCTGAGAACCCTTGAAAAATATGACTATATCATGTCAAAAAAAACCACGGGGAAAGGTCGGCCTCAAAGCCACTACTCGATATCAAAAATCGGCCAAACAGCATTTAATAGCTACCTGGACGCTTTGGAAGCGATTATCAAATTGAGTAATCGGTAATCATTTGGCGGCAACTTATACCGCCGCAACTTGTCTCGAGGGCGTGGTGTAAACGCTGTTAAGTATTTCACGGCATTCGGTCACGCTGTATTTGGAAACAACTGTCGCGAGAACGTCATCACCGTATCCCTTGCGAAGTAAATTCATATCCGCCACCTATTCTCCGCAGCCCGCGTTATGCATTACACGGTGAAGACCTAGCAGCTTGGAAAACGCATCGACATCTTTATCACAGGCTTTGTTGATAAGCATCACGTAGTCAAGATTGGCCAATATCACGAGCTAGTACGGCTGGACGTGGAAGATCGGTCCTCTGCACTGTGCTGTATCTAGATCTCAACTCATTAAAAAATGCTGTTCCGTCCTCAGGAGCAAGCGATACAAGCTGAGTGCGTCCGTCTAACTCCTTAGGAACGCTGAGTCCATTTGACGCGGGCTTTGCCACTTGACTTACCAACTGTGTAATGGGTTTTGGCTCGCGCTTCGCGACTATTGGTTCGGGGGTTGACTCGGGGGCTACTACATTCGCAGGAATGGAAACAGGAGCTGATTCGATGCGGGGAGATACTGCTTCATTGCTAGAACTTTCTTCGATGCCACTGAGATCTAACTCATCAACATTAAGGACAGGCTCTCTTTCATTAGGTGACTATCATCCTGAACCTCTACATCGTCACTTGTTTCATCCATTGATGCAAGTGTGTCCGACACGTGATTGACGAGTGAAGCCTCATTCTGCTCAACCGTAAATTCCTTTTGAGGGGCAGCCTCTGGCTCTGCTACTGGTGTAGGCACTGACTCCAAAGTGGACGCGGCTTTAGCGATCGGGCTTGGCGGATGAACAGCTGGAGCACCTGATTTAATATCGGATGCCGTCTCATGTGTGTGTTCATGTGTAGCATCGTAACTTTTAAAGAAGGCACTGCTAGTTTTCTGATCCGAGTTCATCCTAGCTACTTCTAACTCATCAGCCGTGACCAACTCGGGAACATTGGTCTCATTAGCAACTTGAGCTTCGATTTTCACAGGAGCCTCGGCTTCAGGAAAAGTTTTAGGAACATCGCTATTCTGGGCTTCTAAAAAAACAGCCGCTCACGGAGTTAAATTTTTAACAATTGGGTGTGAAATGGTATAGCAACGCGTTTATTTTTAGACTTTCAGTTGGAAACACCTCCTAATTCACAAAAAGGTTCCCAAATTCTTATGAATCAAGAAAAGGATCGCCAAATGCAGGTCGTTTTGGTTCGCTACCGATGTGGAAAATACAGCACAAACCGCCATTATCGGCGCGGGTATTACAGGGCTGTGTGTGGCACATTCGCTACACGCTTCATCAGGGATAGCAACAACTAAACAAGGGACCACAATGGGCCCTGACTCGTTCCATCTTCTAGAGGCATCCGATTCCGTAGGTGGAGCTATTCAGACCACCTGCTCGAATGGCTATCTCGCCGAGCACGGGCCCAATAGCATTCTAATTAAAGACAAGCGCGTTGCCCAGATGCTCGATCAGATTGGTTTAAAAGAACATCAGGAAAGCAACGAGAAACTACCTGCCCGTGAGGAGGCCCACAAACGCTACATCGTTCAGGACGGAGTTCCCCATGCCATGCCCAGTTCTCCGCTAGGCATGCTACGCACGCCGCTTTTCTCTTTTGCAGGCAAACTACGATTCGGCCTCGAACCCTTCATTGGTAAATACAAAGGGAGAGAGCAAGGCCGAGGCGAGGAAAGTTTTGCTGATTTCGTACGCCGCCGCCTTGGCTCTGATATGCTGGCCAGCGCTGCAGGACCTTTTGTCAGCGGTATTTATGCAGGCAATCCGGAAAAGCTCTCAGTCCGGCACGCATTCCCACGTCTGTGGAACCTCGAGAATAACTACCGTTCCTTTATCCTTGGAGCTCTGGCCCATCAGTTTGGAGGAGGCAATAACCCCAACCGACTGGACCCCTCACAGATGATCTCGTTCCGCTCCGGTATGCACGCTATGCCCAAGGCCATCGCAGAAAGCCTGCCAGAGAGCTCAGTTAAACTTCAGTGCCAGTTGCAAAACATCGAGAAAACCAGCGAAGGCTGGACACTGAGCTGGACGAACAACACGGGAGAAACTCATACCGGCCACTACAAGAATCTCGTCATCACCGTCCCTCACCACCGGCTTCCCTCCCTCCCCCTCCCCAGCTCAGTCCTCAAGGAACTCGGTCCAGTGGTGGATTTGGAAGCGCCACCCGTGACCAGCCTCGCGCTCGGATTCAAGCGCGAACACATCGATCACCCTCTGGATGGTTTTGGTATGCTGATCAAGCAGTCTGAAAATAGTCCCCTACTCGGAGTGCTGTTTTCATCCAGTATGTTCGATCACCGAAGCCCGGATGGCCACGTCATGCTCACTTGTATGATGGGCGGTTCAATCCATCCTGAATTTGCAGATAATGATGAGCAAGTCGTCCTCGACGAACTAGATAAACTTCTCGGAGTGAAAGGCGCCCCTACATTCCGCCACAAGACATCGTGGTCGCATGCCATTCCCCAGTATGGTCTCGATTATCAGAAAAAAATCGATGCTATGAACTCGTGCGAGCAAGCGCATCCCGGACTTCATCTTGCAGGAAACTACCGGGGCGGAATTTCTGTAGGCGACTGCATCGTCAACGGACTCGAACTCGGCAAGACCTTGACAGAGGGTTAATTTAAAAACCCCGCTAAGGAAAAACACCCCCCTCATACAAACGATTCCCATTGTCTTGCTTGTTAACCCTCTCTACTTTCAAAAAATCAACCCACAAGATATATCAATGTATAACACAATAGCAGAAATGAAACTTGGAGGCATCGACTGGGCAATCATCGGTGCTTTTTTTATTGTCTCACTCGGCATCGGACTTTGGGCATCGAAATCAGCAGGGAAAAGCTCCTCTGAATTCTTCCTCGGTGGACGAAGCATGCCGTGGTGGCTCTTAGGTGTCTCCATGGTCGCCACGACCTTTTCCACAGACACTCCGAACCTTGTCGCTGATCTCGTTAGAAACAAAGGAGTAGCAGGCAACTGGGGCTGGTGGGCGTTTCTACTCTCCGGTATGCTTACCGTGTTTGTTTTTGCCAAGCTTTGGCGCCGCTCTGAAGTGCTCACCGACGTCGAGTTCTACGAACTTCGTTTCAGCGGAAAATCCGCGGCATTCTTACGCGGCTTCCGCTCACTCTATCTCGGATTAGTTTTCAACGTTCTTATCATGGGAGCTGTCAGTCTCGCCGTTGTAAAATTCGGTGAAGTTGTCATGGGAGTCGATGGCTGGGTTACCCTACTCGTGGCTGGTGCCGTCACCTTAGTTTATTCATCACTGGGTGGACTCAAGGGCGTGATCTGGACTGACTTTGTGCAGTTCATCCTCGCTATGATTGGTTCCGTTTGGGCCATGTTCTTTAT